>ERZ1106963.788-NODE-788-length-43245-cov-13.736351_pt1 | contig 43245 bp, 44 predicted proteins | sample MGYA00403681_ERZ1106963 | MGnify/ENA primary metagenome ERZ1106963 (study PRJEB35170, sample SAMEA104062407) | human gut metagenome | biome: human gut; feature: human-associated habitat; material: faeces | place: Denmark | collected 2012-05-03 ...
CTGCGGTGAAGATCACCACCACCAGCAGCGGCGCGCCCAAGCTGACCTGGAACGCCGTCACCGGCGCCAGCCAGTACGAGATCTACCGGGCCACCTCGCAGAGCGGCACGTACACCAAGATGTTCACCACCACAAAAACCAGCTACACCAACACCTCTGCCAAGGCCGGAACGACTTATTACTATAAGATCAAGGCAGTGAGCAAAAAGACGACTTCTGCCAACTCCTCCTACAGCGCTGTCGTGAGCGTCCGGGCCAGGTAAATTTCACACAAAAAGCGCAGGGCGCTTGCAAACGCAAGCGCCCTGCGCCTTTTTGATTCCTCATAGCGAATAATGCGGACTTTTTGACAAAAAACAGGGATGATCCTTGTGCGATTTGCCGTTTTTCGCGATATATCCCCCGGAATAATTGACAATCTCCTATGCAGGGCTTATTCTTTTCTTGGATAGATCCCGATTTTTCCCATATCAACTATAAGAAGGAAAGGAACTCTTGACTATGACAACTGTATCAAAGAAACTAACCGCCTGCCTGCTATCAGTGGTCATGCTGCTGGGCATACTGCTGCTGATAGAGCCCGCCTATGCATATAGCATCTCTGGTGGGGACACTATGGTCAGCGCCACCCCCATTGATCTGGATACCAGCTATAGTGACAGCACTTCCTTGGATCAAGAGTCAAACTGGTACAGCTTCACGCTGCCCTCTTCCGGCCGCATCACGATCAATGTTTCCTCGAATCTCAATGCCCTCTACGTCAGGCTCTACAGCAGCGACGCCGATCAGCTCTGGTACGAATACTGCTACCGGGACAACATCACAGGCCGTCTTGCTCTGAAAGAGCCACTGGATCTGACCAAGGGCACCTACTACCTCTGTGTGGAGCGGTATTCCACCTCTGAGAATTATATCGGTGCCTATACCTTTGGCGTGGACTTCACCAGCGCCGGGGAGAGCTTCACCGAGACCGGCTCCGGGGTCAACAACACCTACCCCACTGCCTCTTCCATCTCCCTGAACAAGACCTATGCCGGCCAGCTGGCCTTTAACGACGAGTGCGATTGGTACTGCTTTACGCTGCCCTCCTCCGGCCGCACTACATTTGACATTGCGTCGAAAATTGGAAAGTTGTGTGTCGGGCTGTATGATAATAACGGTGAGCATCTCATGTCAAAAACCCTCTACCGGGAGGATTCGACTGGCCAGCTCGAGAAGCTCACCCCGCTGGATCTGACCAAGGGCACCTATTACCTCTGTGCAGAAAGATACTCTACCTATTTTGAAGACACCGGCAAATACACCCTGAAGGTCGCCTTCACCAGCGCCGGGGAGAGCTTTACCGAGACCGGCTTCGGCATCAACAACACCACGAACACCGCCTCCTCCATCTCCCTGAACAAGACCTATACCGGCCAGCTGGCCTTTAACGACGAGTGCGATTGGTACTGCTTTACGCTGCCCTCCTCCGGCCGCACTACATTTGACATTGCGTCGAAAATTGGAAAGTTGTGTGTCGGGCTGTATGATAATAACGGTGAGCATCTCATGTCAAAAACCCTCTACCGGGAGGATTCGACTGGCCAGCTCGAGAAGCTCACCCCGCTGGATCTGACCAAGGGCACCTATTACCTCTGTGCAGAAAGATACTCTACCTATTTTGAAGACACCGGCAAATACACCCTGAAGGTCGCCTTCACCAGCGCCGGGGAGAGCTTTTCTGAAACCGGTTACGGAACTAACAACACTACCAGCAAAGCTTCCTCTATCTCGCTGAACAAGACCTATACAGGTCAGATCGCCCTTAATGACGATAAGGACTTTTATAAGTTTAAATTGTCCGCCAAGGGAGAGCTTAACCTCAACATCCATACAAAGATGGATGCAGTCAATGTCTATTTCTATGACCGCAACGGCAATCAGCTTTTCGCCAAGACGGCTTATAAAAACAGCACCACCGGAACCAACCGCGCAAAGTTCACAGTTGCTGTGCCTGCCGGCACCAGCTATGTGGGCGTGACGCAGAATGGTTCCAATACAGGAACTTATACTTTCTCCCTGCAGCGGGCTGGCGTGCCCACCGCGCCGCAGGTGACTCCCAGCTATCTCAGCGCCAGTGGCAAGCCCTATCTCAAGTGGGCCTCCGTGGAGTACGCCTCCAAGTACGAGGTGTACCGGGCTTCCAGCAAGAGCGGCACCTATAAAAAGATCGGCACCACCTCCAAGGTCAGCTACACGGACACCTCCGCCACAACAGGCTATACCTATTATTATAAGGTCAAGGCCGTCAACAGCAAGGGTTCCGCCAGCGGCTACAGCGCCGCAGTGTCAGCTATCAGCCACTGTGCAAGGCCCGTGGCGAAATCGGATTACCTCACCTCCACCGGCAAGCCCTACGTCAAGTGGTCCGCCGTCACCGGGGCCAGCAAGTACCAGGTGTACCGCTCCACCAGCAAGACCGGCACCTACAAGCTGCTGGGCACCACCACCAAGCTGAACTACAAGGATACCACCGCCACCACCGGCTATACCTATTATTACAAGGTCAAGGCCATCAGCAAGGTGAAGACCTCCGCCAATTCTGCCTACAGCACGCCCATTTCTATCATCTGCCACTGCGCGAAGCCTGTGGTGAAGATCACCACCAGCAGCGGCGACCCCAAGCTGACCTGGAGCACTGTCACCGGCGCGGCCAAGTATGAGGTATACCGGGCCACGTCCAGCGGCGGCACCTATACAAAGGTAGCTACCACCACGGCAAAAACCTATACCGATAAGACTGCAAAAGCCGGCAAGACCTATTACTATAAGGTCAAGGCCGTCAGCAAGGTGAAGACCTCCGCCAACTCCGCCTACAGCGCCGTGAAGAGCATCAAGGCAAAGTAATTCTCAAAAAGTAGAAAACATCCGCAGGGCACCTGATGGCGCCCTGCGGATGTTTCTTTGTGATGCCTCCGTCCGGTATGTAGACTTCCCTCATACCAGACGCTCATGGGGCAGGCCGAAGGACACGGCAATGGCCGCGTCCACTTGCTGCATGATGCCCTCCTCCACCCGGCCCATCCGCTCCCGCAGGCGTTTTTTATCCAGGGTACGGATCTGCTCCAGCAAAATAATGGAGTTCCGGGGCAGGCCGCAGCTCTGTCCGGGCAGCTCGATATGCGTGGGCAGCTTCGCTTTGCCGGTGCGGGAGGTGATGGCTGCTGCAATGACGGTTGGGCTGTGACGGTTCCCGGTATCGTTCTGCACGATCAGCACCGGACGTACGCCCCCCTGCTCACTGCCCACCACCGGGCTGAGGTCAGCATAATAGATCTCGCCTCGTCTGACTGTTGATTCCACAAGGTTCACACTCCGCCGGAAAAAGTACCCGTGTTTCAGGGTCACTTTCATTGTCCCACGCAGCGGTGAAAATTATACGCCCCACGGCAAAAACCGTGCTGTGTCCGTCCCAAACCAGTCTATGCCGGCGGCCAAGAGATGGTGCCGTCAGAACCGCAGCAGCAGCTCCCGCTCCGTCTCTTTTCCGTTTTCGATATACACACGGGGAACGCGCTTGCTCACGGCGCAGGTCAGCTCATAGGGAATGGTTCCTGCCAGGTCTGCCAGCCTCTCCACGGGATTGCCCGGGCCGAAGACCTCTACCTCGTCGCCCACATCCACCTGGGGCAGGTCCGTCAGATCGATCATACTCATATCCATGCAGATGCGTCCACGCTGGGGAGCCGGGCCGTACTCGGTCATAAGGCTGCAGCGGTTCGACAGGCAGCGGAAAAAGCCGTCTGCGTATCCATAGGGAACCACCCCCATGCGGGTGGTGCGCTCCGTTCTGAACAGGCGCCCATAGCTGACGGAGGTGCCCGGCTCATAGACCTTGATGGTGCTGACGCTGGTCATCAGGCGCATCACCGGGCGCAGGCCCAGCTTTTGGGCGCCGTCTCCATAGCCGTAGAGCAGCAGACCCGGGCGCACCATGTCAAGCTTCATCTCCGGCCAGTAGGCCACGGCCCCGGTGTTGGCGCAGTGGCGCAGGAAGAATTTCCGGCCCAGCTTCTGCTCCGCCTTCTGAATGACCGCTGTAAACAGGGCAAACTGCTCCTCCGTATAGGCGCGGCTATCCGGGTTTTCCGGCTCGTCGGACACGGCGAAGTGGGTGAAAATCCCCTCCGCCTCCAGCCCCGGCAGGCGGCAGGCCTCACAAATGCCCTCCACGCCGCCGTCAAAATGATCGCCGCTGACCAGGTAACCCAGGCGGGACATGCCGGTGTCCACCTTGATATGTATTTTCAGCGTGCCGCCGCAGCGCAGGGCCTCGGCACTGTACTCCAGAGCCTTGGCCTTGCAGGTAACGGCCTGGGTGATGTTATTTTCTATCAGCTTTTCCACCTGCTCCTTGGGGGTGTGTCCCAGGATCAGGATGGGCATGGTGATGCCTCCCCGGCGTAGCTCCATGGCCTCGTCCGCGCTGCTCACCGCCAGATAATCCGCGCCGCTCTCCTGCAGCACCCGGGACACCTGAATGGCCCCGTGGCCGTAAGCGTCCGCCTTCACCACGCCCAGGAATTTCACATCCGGTCCGATGTGCCGGCGCAGCTTTTCATAGTTTTCCCGCAGGGCGTCCAGATCGATGACCGCCCAGGTTCTCCGCAATGTAGATTCCATACAATTCCGCCTCTTTCATGCATTCTCGTTTGTATTTTCTCCCGTCTGGCAGGTGAACTGTGTAAAGGTCACGGTCAGCAGCACCTGGCCGTCCCGGCTCAACTCGGCAGCGTAGGGGGCAAAGGTCTCCGGCTGCACCCACAGGGTGCAGGAGAATTTCTCCCCGCCCTTCACCGAGGCATCCGTGGCCAGGAAGATATACGCCTGGCCATCCATGCGATCCGTGCCCTCCCGGGTCACGAAGCCCTCCCCCGCCGCATACAGGAGCAGCGGCAGGCAATTGGCCGCCGACAGGCCGCTGCCGTCCCCTGCCGGCCAGACGCTGCCGTCATAGAGCAGCTGCATCTCCTCTGCCGTCACCGAGGCGCTGAGTCCCTGCAGGGCCTCCGGCTCCACAATGGTGGTGGTAGCGCCCTTGGCCCGGTCATAGGTGCCCGCCACGGTAAAGCTCCTGTCATCCGACGACAGGTGCACCACCACCTGCGCCTGCATCCGGGCTGTTTGGATGCTTTTGTAATAAGCCTGCACTGCCTCCCGCTTGGATGCGCCGCAGCCGGACAGCAGCAGGCACAGGGGAAAACGCAGCAAAATACATTTTTTCACGGTATTGACCTCCCAACTGAATTGAAAGGCTCTCCGTATCCCAAAATATCGTCATTGCGAAGCCAGCGCGCAGTCTTTAATGGGTCTCCCCTTTTGGGGATTACGGATTCCCACGGTCGCTTCGCTTCCTCGGAATGACATTTTTCTATATTTATTTATAGGTTTTTCATGGCGTAGGGTATCTGCTCTAAAAGATCCGTAGGGGTCATGCCCCGCTCGCCTTTGTCGGCGGCGGCCAGATCTCCGGCCCGGCCATGGAGCCACACCGCCGCGCAGCAGGCATCATAGGCTTCACAGCCCTGACCCAGCAGAGACAGGAGCATCCCCGCCAGCACATCACCGCTGCCGCCCTTAGCCATGCCGCTGTTGCCGGTGCCATTCACGGCCAAGCATCCGTCCGGCGCCGCCACCAGAGTATGGTGTCCTTTCAAGACCAAGTATACGCCGTAATTTCGAGAAAATGCCGCCGCTGCCGCTTCCCGTCCGCGGGAGAGGTCGCCGCCCAGGCGAAGAAACTCCCCCTCGTGGGGCGTTAGGACCGTGGGCGCGGTCCGCTTTTGCAGCAGCTCCACGCTTTGGCCCAGGGCGTTCAGGCCGTCGGCATCCAGCACCAGGGGCTTTTCTATGGAGAGCAGATTCCGCACCAGGGCATCCGTCTGCCAGTCCCGGCCCAAGCCGCAGCCTATGAGCACCGCGTCGCAGTCCGACGCATGCTGCCGGATAGACTCCTCCGCAAGGAGAGAGAGCTTTCCGTCCGCCGTCTCCGGCAGGGGGAAGGGCATGGTCTCGTCGCTCTTCACCGCCGCCACGGGCCAGACGGATTTCGGCACCGCCAGAAACACCAATCCCGCCCCGGTGCGCACCGCCGCGCGGCTGGCAAAAATCGGCGCGCCGGTATAGCCCACGCTGCCGCAGACGCACAGGACCTTTCCGAAATTCCCCTTGTGCCCCGCCGGGTCCCTCCGGGGCAGAATCCCCCGCACACGGGAGCCCGTAATGGTCTGCATGATATGCGCCTCCTCTTTGTTTTTCTCTGCAATAGTATAGCACGATTTTGCCCCGGGAGCGATATTTTTTCGCTTTCATGGCGAAATTTTTCCCTTGAAATGCGGGAAGAAATGTGGTATAAAGGTACATATGCATGTGTAAAAAGCGTGGAACGGGAAAATCCGCACACATCGGCTTCCAAGAGAGGGTCAGTCACCGGCTGCAAGCTGGCCCGTGGCCCGATGCGGTGTTCGTCCGGGAGCTGCTGCGAGGAAATGCGCGGCCGGGTCAGCCTCCGTTATGGGGAAACGAGTGCGCAGGGCTTTCCTGCGAATTTGGGTGGTACCACGGAACGCTGTATGCCTTTCGTCCCTTATTTTTGGGGAGGAAAGGTGTTTTTTTATCCCCGAACAAAACTGATTTTTTGTAAGGAGGAATCATTGCTGATGAAGGAAAAGCTGAATGAACTGCTCCAGGAGGGCAGGGAAAAAATTCTGTCGGCCAAGAACGAGACGGAATTGCAGGACATCAAGGCCGCCATTTTGGGCAAGCAGGGCGGCCTGACGGCGCTGCTGAAGGAGGTGCCCAAGCTGGATGTAGCCCTGCGCCCGGAGATGGGCAAGGCCGTGAACCAGGCCAAGGCCCAGCTGACGGAGCTCATCGAGCAGCACAGAAACGACTTAAAGCTGAAGGCCTCCCAGATCGACGCCGACTTCGACATCTCCGTGCCCGGCTACCTGCCTCCCGCCGGCGGCCTGCACCCCATCACCCAGATGTGCTACGACCTGAACGATGCCTTCCGCTCCATGGGCTTTGAGATTTACGAGGAGGACGACATCACCAGCGAGCTCTACGGCTTCGATAATCTGAACTTCCCCCCCAACCATCCCGCCCGGGAGAGCATGGACACCTACTGGCTCTCGGGCCACGACAAGGGCGAGTGCTGGGATAAGCTCTGCCTGCGGCCCCACCTCACCGGCGGCTCCGTACGCTATATGCAGACCCACAAGCCCCCCTACCGCTTCGTGTACCCCGGCCGGGTGTACCGCAACGAGACCACCGACGCCCGCCACGAGCGCGCCTTCTTCCAGTATGAGGCGCTGATCGTGGACAAGGATTTCACCTTCGCCTCCGGCAAGGTGATGATCCAGAGCATCCTCTCCAAGGTCTTTGGCCGGGAGGTGCCGGTGCGGATGCGCGCAGGCTTCTTCCCCTTTGTGGAGCCGGGCTTTGAAATCGACATGGGCTGCCTGGTCTGCGGCGGCAAGGGCTGCTCGGTTTGCAAGCAGGTGGGCTGGATCGAAATTATGCCCGGCGGCACCCCCCATCCCAATGTTCTTCGTGCGGCGGGGCTGGACCCGGATGAGTACACCGGCTTCTATGTAAACATCGGCCTGGACCGCCTGGTGATGATGCGCTACGGCGTGGACGATGTGCGACTGTTCCACAGCGCCGACCTGCGGTTTTTGAAGCAGTTCCACTGATAAAGGAGGGTTTTACACAATGAAAGTTTCTCTGAACTGGGTCAAGGACTATGTAAAGCTCCCTGACGATATGGACCTCAAGCGTCTTTCCTACGACCTGACCATGTCCACCGTGGAGGTGGAGGACGCCACGGACCTGTCCGAAAGCTTCCGGAACATGGTGGTGGGCGTGGTGCAGCAGGTGCAGCAGCACCCCAACGCCGATAAGCTCCGGGTGTGCAAAACGGACATCGGCGGCGAAGTGAAGGACATCGTGTGCGGCGGCATCAATCTCCGGGACGGCATGAAGGTGGCCGTGGCCCTGCCCGGCGCCCACTGCCGCTGGCACGGCGAGGGTGAGCCGGTGGAAATCAAGGCCGCCAAGCTCCGGGGCGTGGAGAGCTACGGCATGATCTGCGCCAGCAGCGAGATTGGCCTGTTTGACCTCTTCCCCTTCACGGAGGAGGCCACCATCCTGGACCTCTCCGACTTCGATGCCCCCGCCGGGACGCCCTTGGCCGATGCCCTGGATCTCCACGACATCATTCTGGAGATCGACAACAAATCCATGACCAACCGCCCGGACCTCTGGGGCCACTACGGCATCGCAAGGGAAATCGCAGCCCTGTACGACCTGCCCATGAATCCCCTGCCCCATTTTGACCGGAATGTTGAAAACACCGCGGGCCTCACCATCACCGTGGAGGACAGTGACCGCTGCCCCCGGATGACCGGCACGCAAATTGAGGGTCTGAGCGTGAAGCCCGCCCCCTACTGGATGCAAAATCGCATTTGGAAGGTGGGTATGCGCCCCATCAACGCCCTGGTAGATATTACCAACTATGTGATGCTGGCCACGGGTCAGCCCTCCCACGCCTATGACTCCGACCATATCGCCGGCCACATCATCGTCCGCCGGGCCGATGAAGGCGAAAAGCTCCGGCTGCTCAACGGCAAGGACCTGCCCCTGTCCAGTGACGACCTGGTCATTGCCGACGACGCGGGTGTGGTAGGCCTGGCAGGCGTCATGGGCGGCGCCAAGGACTCTATCCTCCCCGGCACCAACAAGGTGATTTTGGAGGTGGCCAACTTCCAGGCCGCGGGCATCCGCCGCACGGCCCTGCGCTACGACAACCGCACCGAGGCCTCCGCCCGGTACGAAAAGGCCATCGATCCCGAGCGCTGCGACCAGGCGCTGGATCTGTCCATGGCGCTGTTTGCGGAGCTGTACCCCGAGATGAAGGTCACGGGCTTTGTGGACTGCTATCCCAACAAGCTCCAGCGGGCGGAGATCGACGTGTCCCTGAACTGGCTGGAGCGTCGACTGGGCAAGCGCATCCCCAACGAGGACATCGCCAAAAAGATGGGCGAGCTGGGCTACGACCTGACCTTCGACGGCGACAACCTGCATATCGTGGTGCCTACCTGGCGTTCCACCGGCGATGTGTCCATCAAGGCGGACATTATGGAGGAGGTCGCCCGGATGTACGGGTACGAGAACTTCCGGGCCGCCCCCATCACCACCTCCTTTGACGGGGCCATCAACCAGCTGGATAAGGACCTGGAGCGGCGTATCAAGGAGTATCTGGCCATCCGCTGCGGGATGCAGGAAATTTTTACCTATCCCTGGATGACCGACCAGTATGTAAGCGCCATCCTGCAGGATACCACCGGCATCCTGGCCCTCTCCACGCCCCCCTCTCCCGACGAGAGCCTCATCCGCTCCTCACTGCTCCCCAATCTGTGCAAGGCGGTGGTGAAAAACGAGCGGTTCTTCACAGAGTTCTCTATCTTCGAGTGCGCCCAGGTGTTCCGGGACGCAGACTATACCACCCCCTATGACAGCCGGGAAAAGCTTCCCTCCCAGCGCAAGAACATCGCCGGTGCCTTTGCCGGCGACAGCAAAAATGTCACCGACCTCTTCCGCCGGGCCAAGGGCGTCATTGAGATGATGCCCCGGTACACCCATATGGAGGGCTTCACCTTCCGGCAGGAGGAAAAGCCCCTGTGGGCCGACGATGTGGTGTGGCTGAACATCTGTCTGGGTGAAAAGCGCATCGGCAACCTGGCCCTGCTGAATAAGAAAGCCTCCATGGCCTGCGGCATCAAGAACCTCAGCGTGATGCTCTTTGAGCTGGACGTGGTTTCCCTGGTGCCCTTCCGCTCCCGCACCAACTCCTTCACCCATCTGGCCGAGTTCCCCATGACGGACTACGATGTCTCCCTGCTCTTTGATGCCGAGACCCAGTGGGCGGATATGCAGCGCATCCTCTCCGGCATTCATAATGAGCTTTTCCACGGTGCCGCCTTTGTAGACGAGTACCACGGCAAGCAGATTCCGGAGGGTAAGAAGTCCGTGACCATCCGCCTGACCATCGGCTCCACGGAAAAAACCCTCACCTCTGCCGAGATCGAGGCCTGCGCCGCCGGCGCCGTGAAAAAGCTGGTGAAGAACCTGGGCGCGGAGCTGCGGGGTAAGTAACTATCCCGGTGAAAAACCGCAGTATGAGAGAAAATTTCCCCCACACGCATGTCGCTGCGAAAAATGATTTCCATTTTTTGCATCTGCGGACACAAGCTCTGCGAGGCTTTTTAGGTTTTTTCGATTTTCCTTTACTTTTTCATAAAAAAGGCATATACTATTCTCAGCATGGATAGAAAGGCGGTGTTCCCCATGGACGAATTCACCCGAAAATTCAATACGGCAGAGGATCGAGAGGAGCAGACTCACTATATTCTCTCCGCAGTGTATGACGCGCTGAAGGAGAAGGGCTATGACCCTATCAACCAGATCGTCGGGTACATTCTCTCGGAGGATCCCACCTACATCACCAACCACAACGGCGCCCGGACGCTGATCTGCAAGCTGGATCGGGACGAGATGCTGCAGGCGCTGGTGAAGAGTTATCTGGATCTGTAAAACGCCAAAACCGGGCTGCGGCTGCGCAGCCCGGTTTTTCGTTCCGTTTTTCAGGCCGGAAATTTGACAGACGAGCGCCCATATGCTATGATAGAAGATAAGTTATGGGAAAAGGAGTTGTGCTTTACTATGTCGGATGCAAAAAAGGGCGAGGGCCTTGTTTATAAAAACCATCCTCTGCGCCGGGTGGATAACCTGATCTATTACGGCAGCATGGCTGACGAATACATCGTTATGCTGCAGATCCTGGAAACCAAGAAGGAAAAGGATATGGACGTGGCTACCCGGGTCTCCGTGCAGCTGCAGCTCACCGCCCCGGATCTCAAGAGCCGGGATCGCGTGGTGAAAAAAAGCGAGAAGGACAGCCTGTACGCCGCCATGGACGTGGGCGCCATCTGGCTGGAGCGGGCTCTGGCCGGCAAATAATTCATCGATACGATCCACCCATATGCCAAAGGCACCTCACATCTGTCAGATGTGAGGTGCCTTTTTATTGTCCCCGGGCAGAGCCGGGAAACGATTTTATGATTCGTCCGCATTCTCCTTGGGCAGAACCAGATTCAGCAGCACGGCCATCAATGTCGCTATAACCACCGGCGACTTGCCGAATATCGTCGTCACCGCCTCCGGGAACTGACTCAGGGCCTCCGCCGCCTGGGATATACCCACGCCCAGGGCCGCCGACAGGCCCACCACGGTGGTATTCCGGGCGGTAATCCCCTCTTGGGATATAAGTTTCATACCTGTCATGGCAATGGTGGAGAACACCACCACCGTAGCGCCGCCCAGCACACACTGGGGAATGGTTGTGAGAATGGCTGAAATCTTCGGCACCACGCCCGCCAGCAGCAAAAACCCGCCTGTCAGGGCAAAGACCCAGCGGTTGACCACCTTATTGGTGGCCACGATGCCCACATTCTGGGAATATGTGGCCGTGGGCAGTCCGCCCAGCAGGGCCGTGAGCACATTGCTGACACCATAGGCGATGATGCCGCCCTGCAGCTCCCTATCCGTAGGCTCCCGGTTCATTCCGCCGACAGTGGTTGCCGTCAGGTCGCCGATGGCCTGGATAGAGTTGATGGCAAACAGCAGGCCCAGGGCAATGCAGCCGGAAAGATCAAAGGTCACGCCGTAAGGCACGAATTTGGGCAATTCAAACCAGGCCGCATCCGCGATGCCGGACAGGTCCACCATGCCGAACACCAGCGCCACTACATAGCCCGCAGCAATGCCCAGCAGGATCGAGGCCAGCTTGCACACGCCCTTCCCATGGTTCGTCAGCAGCAGCACCACCGTCAGCGTGAAGGCGGCGATGGCCCAGTTCTGCCACGAGCCATACACCAATGCCTCGGTCAGGCCCCGGTCCGTCACCACGGATTCATAGGTATTGCCGGTGCCGCCGGCCATGTAGTTGATGGCCGTGGGGTACAGGGACAGGCCGATGGTAAACACCACCGTGCCCGTGATCACCGGGGGAAACAGTCTGCGCACGGGACGGATAAAAATGCCCACCAGTGTCGCCACGATGCCGCCCACGATCATAGCCCCCGCCACGGCGGACAGGCCGCCGCTGCCGGCGATGGCCAGCATACTGGGCAGATAGGCGAAGCTGACACCGAAAACCACCGGCAGGCCCGAGCCGAACCGGCCGCCGATGGGGAAAAGCTGTAAGAGCGTGGTCACGGCTGACATGACCAGCGACGCCTGGATCAGCAGGATCCGCTGGTCATGGGGCAGGCCGATGGCATTGGCAATGATGATCGCCGGCGTGACGCAGCCGACGATCATAGACACCAGGTGCTGCAGGGCCATGGATACGGCAATGCCCATGGGCGGGGTGCCGTTTAACTGAAAAAGCGCCTCCCGGCTGCTCTGGATCTTTCGCATGGGGCCTCCTTTGCTATGGGGTCTTCTCTCAAGATCGCCCCGAAATTTCGGGGATCATGGTCAGTATACCACAGTTTGCCCCATTCCAAAAGTTTTTTATGCCGGTATGGGCCCATTTTCGCCGCGAAGGACAGATGCAGGGCCGTTTTTCCCATTATCTGGCGATCTCCTGCACCGCCGCCACGGCGGCATCTACCTCCCGGGCCGTATTATAGCAGGAAAAGCTGAAACGCACGGCCCCCTGCTCCGTAGTGCCCAGGGCCGCGTGCATCCGGGGGGCGCAGTGGGCCCCGGGGCGGGTGGCAATGCCATAGTGCACGGCCAGCTCGTCGGACACGGCAGAGGAATCATAATCCCGGATGTTCAGCGCCACGATGGCGCACCGCTGCGGCGCGGAAAAATCCCCGTACACCGTGACGCCGGGCACGTCCTTCACGCCGTCATAAAACCGCTGCATCAGGGTATGCTCGGTCTGGCGGATGTCCTCCACGCCGCGCATTAGGATCACATCCAGCGCCGCAGACAGACCCGCAATGCCGTGGCTGTTCAGCGTGCCGGCCTCCAGGCGGGTGGGGTATTCCCGGGGCTGGCGGCGGTCATAGGAGTGGACGCCGGAGCCGCCCACCTTCCAGGGATTGATCTCTACTCCGGGGCGGATGCAAAGCCCCCCGGTGCCCTGGGGGCCCATAAGCCCCTTGTGCCCGGTGAAGCACAGCACGTCCACACCCATTGCTTCCATATGGATGGGCACCGTGCCCGCCGTCTGGGAAGCGTCCACGATCAGAAGAGCCCCATGCCGGTGGGCAATGTCCGCAATACGGGCAATGTCCAGCAGGTTTCCGGTGAGGTTGGAGCCGTGAGTGCAGACGACGGCCCGGGTCTCCGGGCGCATCAGGCGCTCAAAATCGGCATAGTCCACCAGGCCCTTCCTGTCGGCGGGGACAAAGCGCAGGGCAACGCCCCGCTCCTCCTCCAGCCTGTACAGGGGCCGCAGCACGGAGTTATGCTCGCAATCCGTGGAGATCACATGATCCCCCCTATGCAGAAGGCCGTTGATGGCGATGTTCAGCGCTTCCGTGGAGTTGGCGGTAAAGACCACATGATCCGCCCGCGGGCAGCCGAACAGCTTCGCCAGCTTCTCCCGGGTGCCGAACACCGTCCGGGAAGCCTCCAGCGCACCGCTGTGGGCGCCCCGGGCGGCATTGCCCATAGTGGTCATGGCGTGCAGCACGGCCTCCATCACCTGGGGCGGCTTGTGCAGCGTGGTGGCGGCGTTATCCAGATAGATCATGAGTCCCATCTCCTCCCGTTTTTCAAAAAAAGTATAGCAAACCAGCGGGCACAAGTAAAGGTGATTTTTTCTCTGGCGAGGGAGAAGTATTCGTTTTTTTCATGGTTTTCACCGCCGAAAGGCAAAAGGAGACGGGCCTTGCGGCCCGTCTCCTTTTCTGGTCATAGTGCTCGTGTCTCTGCCGCTTCCCTCAGCACTCCGGATCCCGGGGCATGACGATGGCGGCGATGATGTAGGCCAGTATGCCGCTGCCGCCCAGTATGCAGAATGCCACCCAGCCCAGGCGCACCAGGGTGGGATCGATGTTGAAATACTCTGCGATGCCGCCGCAAACGCCGTCAAGTACCTTGTTCTTATTGGATTTGTAGAGTCTCTTTTCCATGGTAAATTCTCCTTTTCTGTCTTTTTATATACTGTGGGCCGGTAGGAACGGGGCAAAATGTGCCCTGTCACCGGCCGGAGGGAATCGATCTTGGTCAGGGCCTCCATCCCGTCGGCCGCCTCGCCCACCACCAGGCAGTCGTGCTCCGCCCAGATCCGGATCGATGTCATACCGGCAATACAGCTGCGGGTAGCGGTAACACTTCAGCTCCATATATGCCTCCAGCAGCTCCATCTCGTCATCCATAGATGCCCCCGTCACAGTGCTGCAGACGGAAAATCCCCCGGAAAACCCTGCCATAACAGGGGTTTCCGGGGGATTCTATCAGTCAACAATATCGACCGAAACCTTTACGCCGGTGCGCTGGGCATATGCCCGCACCACAGTACGGATTTCCTTGGCAATGCGGCCCTGACGGCCGATCACCTTTCCCATATCCTCGGGTGCCACACGCAGCTCCAGCGTCAAATCGTCCGCCTCGCCGGTCTCCGTCACCGTGACCTGCTCCGGATGATCCACCAGACTTCTGGCGATATAGAGCAGCAGTTCTTTCATGGCCGTACCCTCAAATTAAAGGACGTCGACCTTCTTCAGCAGGGCGCGAACGGTATCGGTGGGCTGAGCGCCGGTCTTGATCCACTCACGGGCACGGTCAGCGTCAATGCTGATCTCGGCGGGAGACACGCAGGGATTGTAGGTGCCGATCTCCTCAATGAAGCGACCGTCGCGGGGATAGCGGGAATCGGCCACCACTACGCGGTAAAAGGGAGCCTTCTTTGCACCCATTCTTCTCAGTCTGATCTTAACCATGGTAATTTTCCTCCAAATATAAATATTTTTTTATTGATAAATGCCGCTGCACTTATTTATGATGCTGGCAAAAAATCTTCGATTTTTTTGCCAAAAGGCTTGCAGCCTGCTGCGCGCATAATTTTGAGCCATAGGCTCAAAATTCCACACTTGCAGTCTGAGAGGTATTTTTCCCCACGCACATGTCGCGGTGAAAAATGATTTTAATTTTTCGCGTCTGCGGACGCGAACTCTGCGAGGCTTTTTGCGCCCTTACTTAAACCGCTTTTTCCGGCCGAAGCTGCGCATACCGCCGCCGAAGCCGCCCATGCCGCCCATCATTGCACCCATGCCGCGCATTTTACCCTTGGTCATGGCCTTGGTCATCTGCTGCATGGCCTCAAAAGCCTTCAGCAGGCGGTTCACATCCACCACCTCCAGACCGCAGCCGGCGGCGATACGCCGCTTGCGTGAGGCGTTGAGGATCTGGGGATTCTCCCGCTCCTGCACCGTCATGGACTGGATGATGGCCTTGTTGTGGGCCATCTGCTTTTCATCGATCTGGCTGGCATCGAAGCTCTTGCCCAGGTTGCCGGGGAGCATGGAGGCGATCTGGCTCAGATCACCCATTTTTTGCAGCTGTTCCAGCTGATCCAGATAATCCGAAAGGGTCAGGCGGTTTTTCCGCAGCTTCTCCTCCAGCTTTTTGGCCTGCTTCTCGTCATACTGCTGCTCCGCCTTCTCAATGAAGGTGAGCATATCGCCCATACCCAGAATACGGGAGGCCATACGCTCCGGGTGAAACAGCTCGATCATGTCCAGCTTTTCGCCGGTACCCACGAACTTGATGGGCTTGCCCGTGGCCGCCCGGATGGACAGGGCCGCGCCGCCTCTTGCGTCGCCGTCCAGCTTGGTCAGCAGCACCCCGTCGATGCCCAGGGCCTCGTCGAAGGCGGTGGCGGCGTTCACGGCGTCCTGGCCGGTCATAGCATCCACCACCAGGAGGATCTCATGGGGATGGATGTTTTCCTTGATCCGCTTCAGCTCGTCCATCAGCTGCTCGTCGATATGCAGGCGGCCGGCAGTATCCAGGAACACGGTGTCGTTTCCGTGGTCGGCGGCGTATTTCAGCGCCTCCCGGGCGATTTTCACCGGGTCGCCCTGGCCCATTTCAAAAACGGGTATATCCAGCTGCTGGCCCACCACCTGCAGCTGCTTGATGGCGGCGGGGCGGTACACATCGCAGGCCACCAGCAGGGGCCGCTTACCGTACTGGCGGCGCATGAGGCCCGCCAGCTTCGCGCAGTTGGTGGTTTTACCGGCACCCTGCAGGCCCACCATCATCACAATGGTGGGGCCCTTGGACGCGGTGGCGATGCGGGCATTGCTGCCGCCCATAAGCTCGGTAAGCTCCTGGTTCACGATCTTCACGATCTGCTGGGCGGGGGTCAGGCTCTCCAGCACATCGCTGCCCACGCAGCGCTCAGTGACCCTGGCAATGAAATCCTTGACCACCTTGTAGCTGACATCCGCCTCCAGCAGCGCAAGGCGCACCTCACGCAGGCCCGCCTTGACATCGGACTCCGTCAGACGGCCCTTGCCCCGCAGGCGCTTAAAAGTTTCATTTAATTTTTCGCTCAGTCCCTCAAAGGCCATGGTCTTTACTCCTTCAATGCGGCGGCGCCGGCAAGGATCTCCTCTGTCAGGCGCTCCAGCTCCGGATTCTCATACTGCCGGTAGTTGATCTGCCGGATCTGGGCGGCGGCGGACTCAATGGCCTCCACCTTGCCCCGCAGGCGCATAAAGCGCTTGAGAAGACCCGTCTTGTCCTCCAGCTCGTTCATCGCGGTCTCCGCCCGGACAATGGCATCCCGCACGCCCTGGCGGCTGATGTCGTAATTCTCCGCGATTTCCGCCAGGCTCAGGTCCTCGTTATAGTACAGGTCAAAGAACTCCCGCTGCCGCGGGGTCAGGATCTCGCCGTAAAAATCGAGCAGCATGGTCATGCGGTAGGTCTGGTTTTTCACGGTCCGGCCTCCTTCTGTAAAGTATATATGCTTTACAACATTGCTTATCATACCCTATTTTCTGCAAAAAGTCAAGGGGAATTTTGGCCCCGGAACGGAAAATTCCGAAAGCTTCCTTTCATAAAAACGCACCTCACAGGGCTTCAAAATGGTAGCGGGGCTTGCCAAGGCTCTTTTTGCCGTACTCGATGGCCTCTGTCGGGCAGTAGCAGATGCAGGCCATGCAGTGTGTGCACCGGTCGCCCCAGACGGGCCGGCCGGCCTGCAGCCGAATATTCCCCGTGGGGCAGTGCTCCGCGCACAGGCCGCAGCCCACGCAGGCATCGCCGGCGACAAATGCCTTCGCCTTGACAAAGCAGGTATAGAAAATCGGGTTCACAGGTCCGCTCATGAAACGTCCGTAGAGGCTGCAGCGTGGCGGGGGAAAGGAGAAACCCGCCCGGATGGCGGCGGTGGCCCGGTCTATGTCCCGCTGGGCCCGGGCCACGATCTCCCGTGCCTCATCCGCCTGGGGCACACGGAACATGGCGATGTAGTTCTCCGGCATGACAATCTGGGCCGTGCCCATGTAGGCAAGCCCCAGCTCCCGGCTGAGAGCGCTGTTATATCGGTCAGCATTTCCGATCTCGCTGCCGCAGGTCATGAGGAACCAGACCTGCTCCGCGCCTGGCAAATCCGTATGCAGCAGCCAGTCCCGCACAATGCGGGGAATGCGCCAGGCATAGGTGGGTGTGACGATCACAAGCCGCCGTCCGGACTCCACCGGGGAGGTGTCCCCCGCCCGGATGCGCTCATTCAGATCCAGTACGGTCTCCCCCAGCGCCTCGGCTGCGCGGCGGGCCACATACCGGCTGTTGCCGGTGCCGGAAAAGCAGAATATCATATCAAAACCCCCTGACAGTGGTCAATTTCGTGCTGGATAATCTCCGCTGTGAAGCCGGAAAAGGTCCTCAGCCGGGTCTGGAGCTTCTCATTTTGCCACTGCACCTTGATGGTGCGGTAGCGTCTGGTTTTCCGGACGCCGGAAAGGGACAGGCAGCCCTCCTGGGCCTCGTATGCGCCGGACTGCCGGACGATGACCGGGTTGAACATAACCATGTACTCGCCGTCACTCTCGAAGGCGATGATGCGCTTGTTCACACCGATCATATTCGCCGCCATGCCCACACAGCCGTCCTTGTGGGCAAGCAGGGTGTCCAGCAGATCCTGCGCTACAGCCAGGTCATCTGCCCCGGCAGGCTCGGCCGCCTGGGCAAGGAACACTTCGTCCTTGCAAATCTCACAGATCATAGGTATCCTCCTTGGTTTTCTGTTGTCTGTATTCTACCAGTCCCGGCAGAGGTGCGCAAGGGGAAATCACCCCATGCGGCAGAATACAAAGCTTGCCTGCACCGGCGGGTTTCGAAAGGCGAAGCACATGGGATGGAAACTGGAAACCGGGGCAAACTATCTTCCTTGATAGTGACTATCTTTTATAAGGGTACTTGTGTTTTTTGTAATGTATGCTATTATGACGGTGGGATGACGGAGCAAGGTCAATCCAATTTGCAAACGGAGGTCTTTAGCATGAAAAAAGAACTGGGTGTGAATCCCTATCTGTTCCCGATGCCTGTGCTGATGATCGCCACCTACGGCGAAGACGGCACGGTGGATGTGATGAACATGGCCTGGGGCGGCATCTGTGCGGAGAATATGGTTTCTCTCAACATCAGCGCAGGCCACAAAACGTCGGAAAACATCAAAAAGCGCGGAGCATTCACCCTGAGCATTGCAGACATCCCCCACATGGAAGCCGCCGACTTCTTCGGCATCGCCAGCGGCAACAAGATGCCGGACAAATTCCGGCGCAGCGGTCTGACCGCCGTGAAAAGTGAAAAGGTGGATGCCCCCATTGTGGAGGAATTCCCGCTGACGCTGGAGTGCAGGGTCGTTGAGGACAAGATGGAGGTGTATGGCCACCATGTCATCGGCGAGATCGTCGGCGTGCTGGCGGACGAGTCCGTGCTGGATGAAAACGGCAAAGTGGACGCCGCCAAGCTGAATGCCTTTGCCTTCGATTCGTATCGCAACGGTTATTATGCCATCGGCGAGAAGGTGGGCCAGGCATGGCACGCCGGTGCACCGCTGATGAAGGACTAACGAGCAATATATAAGAATATCCCGCCGCATCAGCGGCGGGATATTCTTATGAGATTGCAAAACGGGAATCAGCCCTTCAGGCTCTCCTCCACCGCCACAGCAACAGCCACGGTGGCGCCCACCATGGGGTTATTGCCCATGCCCAAAAAGCCCATCATCTCCACATGGGCGGGCACGGAGCTGGAGCCAGCAAACTGGGCGTCGCTGTGCATGCGGCCCATGGTATCGGTCATGCCATAGGAGGCAGGGCCGGCGGCCATGTTGTCCGGGTGCAGGGTACGGCCGGTACCGCCGCCGGAGGCCACGGAGAAATACTTCTTGCCCTGCTCGATGCACTCCTTCTTATAGGTGCCGGCCACAGGATGCTGGAAGCGGGTGGGGTTGGTGGAGTTGCCGGTGATGGACACGTCCACGCCCTCATGGTGCATGATGGCCACACCCTCGCGGACATCGTCGGCACCGTAGCAGCGGACGTTGGCCCGCTCCCCCTCGGAATACCGGATCTCCCGGACGATCTTCAGCTCGCCGGTGTAGTAGTCAAACTGGGTCTGCACATAGGTGAAGCCGTTGATGCGGCTGATGATCTGGGCGGCATCCTTGCCCAGGCCGTTGAGGATCACGCGCAGGGGCTCCTTGCGGGCCTTGTTGGCGTTTTTCACGATGCCGATGGCGCCCTCGGCGGCGGCAAAGGACTCGTGGCCCGCCAGGAAGGCGAAGCACTTGCTCTCCTCGCTGAGGAGCATAGCGCCCAGGTTGCCGTGGCCCAGGCCCACCTTGCGATCCTCGGCCACAGAGCCGTCGATGCAGAAGGACTGCAGGCCCACGCCGATCAGCTTTGCAGCCTCGGCAGCGGTCTTGACCCCGGCCTTCAGGGCGATGGCCGCGCCCACGGTGTAGGCCCAGCAGGCGTTTTCAAAGCAGATGGGCTGGATGCTCTTTACGATCTCATAGGGATCGAAGCCCTTGGCCTTGCAGATGTCCCGGCACTCCTCCACGGAGCCGATGCCGTACTGAGCGAGGACGCCGGTGATCTTGTCGATTCTTCTTTCGTAGCTTTCAAACAGTGCCATAATTTCGTCCTCCTCCTTATTCCTGTCTGGGATCGACATACTTGGCGGCGCTATCAAACTGGCCGTAACGGCCCTTGGCCTTTTCCAGAGCGGTGCCCGCGTCGTCGCCCTTCTTGATGAAGTCCATCATCTTGCCCAGGCTGATGAACTCGTAGCCCACGATCTCGTCGTCCTTATTCAGGGCCACACGGGTCACATAGCCCTCGGCCATCTCCAGATAGCGGGGGCCCTTTTCCTTGGTGGCGAACATGGTGCCCACCTGGCTGCGCAGGCCCTTGCCCAGATCCTCCAGAGAAGCGCCCACTGCCAGGCCGCCCTCGGAGAAAGCGGACTGGGTGCGGCCATACACGATCTGCAAAAACAGCTCGCGCATGGCGGTATTGATAGCGTCACAGACCAGGTCGGTGTTCAGCGCCTCCAGAATGGTCTTGCCAATGAGAATCTCAGAGGCCATAGCCGCGGAATGGGTCATGCCGGAGCAGCCGATGGTCTCCACCAGAGCCTCCTCGATGACGCCGTTTTTCACGTTCAACGTCAGCTTGCAGGCGCCCTGCTGGGGGGCGCACCAGCCGATACCGTGGGTGAAGCCGGAGATGTCGCCGATTTCCTTGGCCTGGATCCACTTGCCCTCCTCGGGAATGGGGGCGGGCCCGTGATAAGCGCCCTTGGCGATGGGGCACATATGCTGCACTTCGCTGGTATAGATCATAGTTGCCAATTCCTTTCTATGTGATTTATTTTGCTGCGTTCGTTCACTCTCGATTATAACAAATGTTTTCCGTCTCTGCAAGGAAACATACGCGCTACAGCCAAGCTCTTATTTTGCCACAAACCCGATCTTGCGGTGGACCTTGCTCAGAGTCTTCTGGGCCAGGTAGGAAGCGTGCTCCGCTCCCTCCTTGTAAACGCTCTCCAGATACGCCTTGTCCTTCATAATGCGCTCGGACTCCTCCCGCAGGGGCCGCAGCAACTCCACCACGGCCTCACCCACAGCGGGCTTGAAGACACCGTAGCCCTGGCCGGCAAACTCCGCCTCCGCCTCGGTCAGGGTCTTGCCGGTGGCGGCGCAGTAGATGGTCAGCAGGTTGGAGATACCGGCCTTATTCTCCTTGTCAAACTTCACCGCTGTCTCGCAGTCGGTGACGGCGCGCTTGAACTTACGCATGATGTCCTCGGGCTTGTCCATGAGGAACACACATCCGTCGGGGTCGGACTTGCTCATCTTGTTCTCGGGGTTTGCAAGACTCATGACCCGGGCGCCCATCTTGGGGATGAATGCCTCCGGCAGGGTAAAGGTGTCGCTGTACAGGCCGTTGAACCGCTGGGCGATGTCCCTTGTCAGCTCCACATGCTGGCGCTGATCCTCCCCCACCGGCACCAGATCCGCCTGGTACAGCAGAATGTCCGCCGCCATCAAAACGGGGTAGGTGAAAAGGCCCGCGGTGATGTTGTCCGCATGCTGCTTGGCCTTGGCCTTGAACTGGGTCATACGGCTCAGCTCGCCGAACTGGGTGTAGCAGCCCAGGATCCAGCTCAGCTCCGCGTGCTGGGGCACATGGCTCTGGATGAACATGATGTTCTTCTTGGGATCCAGGCCGCAGGCGATGTACTGGGCCAGCTGGTTCACGCTGCGGCGGCGCAGGGTGGCCGGATCCTGCCGCACGGTGATGGCGTGCATATCCACGATGCAGTACAGGCAGTCATATTCCTCCTGCAGGTCCGCCCAGTTGCGGATGGCTCCCATGTAGGAGCCCAGGGTCAGCTCGCCGCTGGGCTGGATGCCGCTGAATATCCGTTTTTTCTTTTCCACAGTGGTTTCCATATGGTTATTCTCCTTCCGAAAGAGGGGCATATCTGAAATTTTGCCCCAATTTCATGCTAATCAATGTCATGTTATCACTAATCCCACAAAATTGCAACCGGATGGCGTGTTTATTCTTGACTTTTTCGGAAGTTAAAATATAATGGTATGGTATATTTTTAGTATGGAATAGTATTTGCTTTTTGATTTTTACTGGGGAGGTTTAACGCTATGACACTGGATCACAGCTATTTCGAGCAGATGGAGGAAAAGATCCCCCACGGCAAGGTGCGCACCCGGTTTGCCCCCTCGCCCACGGGCTACATGCATGTGGGCAATCTGCGCACGGCCCTGTATACCTGGCTCATCGCCCGCTCCCATGGCGGCACGTTTATCCTGCGCATCGAGGACACCGACCAGAACCGTCAGGTGGAAGGTGCGGTGGATGTAATCTACCGTACCATGGCCGAGTGCGGCCTCACCCACGATGAGGGCCCTGATGTGGGCGGCCCCGTGGCCCCCTACATCCAGTCCCAGCGCCGGGACACCTATGGAAAATATGCAAGGCTGCTGGCGGAAAAGGGCGCGGCCTACTACTGCTTCTGCGAGAAAACCGAGTCCGAGGAGGACAGCGGCGACTTCTCCCGCGCCGCCGATCCCTGCCGGGATCTGCCGCTGGAGGAGGCACTGCGCCGGGTGGAGGCGGGCGAGCCCTATGTCATCCGCCAGAAGATCCCCGCGGAGGGTACCACCACCTTCCACGACGCCATTTTCGGCGATATCACCGTGGAAAACAGCACCCTGGATGACCAGGTGCTCCTGAAGCGGGACGGCCTGCCCACCTACAACTTCGCCAACGTCATCGACGACCATCTTATGGGCATCACCCATGTGGTGCGGGGCAGCGAATATCTCTCCTCCGCCCCCAAATACGACCTGCTGTACCGGGCCTTCGGCTGGGAAATTCCCACCTATGTCCACTGCTCTCCGGTGATGCGGGACGCCCAGAACAAGATGTCCAAGCGCCATGGCGATCCCTCCTACGAGGATCTGAAGGCGGAGGGCTACCTCACGGAGGCCATCCTCAACTATGTGGCCCTGCTGGGCTGGAGCCCCAAGGGTGAGCTGGCCGAGCAGGAGATTTTCACCCTGCCGGAGCTGGTGAAGGCATTCGACATCACCGGTATCTCCAAGTCCCCGGCCATCTTCGACCGGGCCAAGCTGGATCACTTCAACGCCGTCTACCTGCGGGCCATGGCTCCGGAGGCCTTTGCCCAGGTGGCCGAGCCCTATATCCGCCGGACGGTGAAGGGCGATTTCGACATCGCCGCCATCGCGGGGCTGCTCCAGGCCCGGTGCGAGCGCCTGGCGGACATCCCCGAGAAGGTGGACTTCTTCGACGCCTGCCCGGAGTACAGTGTGGAGTTTTTCACCAACAAAAAGGCCAAGACCGATCCCGCAGTCTGCAAAGCCATGCTGGAGGCGGCCATCCCCATGCTGGAGGCCCTCCCCACCTGGACGGTGGAGAGCGTCCACGACGGTCTCATCGCCCTGGCGGAGCAGCTGGAGGTGAAGAACGCCAAGCTCATGTGGCCCGTGCGCATCGCCGCCGCAGGCAAGCTGGTCACCCCCGGCGGCGCGGTGGAGATCTGCGCCATTCTGGGGAAAGACGAGACTCTGCGCCGCCTGCGGGCCGGTCTTGACAAACTGAACGCGTGGGCACTGTAAAGCAGCTGTACGGCGGCAGCATCGATTTCTTCCGCCGGGGATTCGGTGGCTCGGTGGCCGTGACCGCGCTGACCTTGGCGGGGCTGATCCTTCTGAGCTTCGCCGGGAGCATGCTCTTTCCCCAGCAGGCCGACGGCATCGTGGAGCAATTCGCCCAGATGCTGCTGCAAAAGGGCGTGGCGGACGAGAGCGGGCAGATCGTGTTTTCCGCGTTGCTGATGAACAATCTCATCGCCATGATGACCTGTATCGCCTACGGGCTGCTCCCGTTTATCCGTCTGTCGGCCCTGACTCTGGGCGTCAACGGCGCCAGCCTGGGCCTGTTCGCCGGGTACTACATCCACAAGGGGATCCCCCTGTGGAAGTATCTGGTGGGCATCCTGCCCCACGGCGTTTTTGAGCTGACGGCCCTGGTGCTGGCAGTCTCGGCGGGCCTGTACCTGTGCAGAGAGGTGTCCGCCGCCCTGCTGCAAAAGAAAACGGGGGCCGTCCGGGCTGCCGCCGGTCAGTGCGGGCAGATCATGCTTCTGTGGATCCTGCCGCTGCTTCTGGCGGCCGCCGCTATCGAAACCTATCTTACACCCGTCCTGCTTCAGGCGGTGTTATAAAAAATTGCCGCCAAGGGCGGCGAAAGGAGTTTGCAATGGACGAAAAAATCAAAAACATCCCGGAACTGTTCGGCTGCATGGTCTTTAATGAGGACAAAATGCGACAGCGCCTGTCTGCCGACGCCTACGAAGCTTGGAGGCAGTGCATGGCCCAGGGTACCACCCTGCAGCGTTCCATTGCCGACCAGATCGCCGCGGCCATGAAGGACTGGGCCACGGAGCTGGGCGCCACCCATTACACCCATTGGTTCCAGCCAATGACCGGCGTCACCGCCGAGAAGCACGACAGCTTTATCACCCCCGACGGCAAGGGCTCGGTCATCATGGAGCTGTCCGGCAAGGAGCTGTCCCGGGGCGAGGCGGATGCCTCCTCCTTCCCCTCCGGCGGCCTGCGGGCCACCTTTGAGGCCCGGGGCTACACCGCCTGGGATCCCACCTCCTACGCCTTCGTGAAGGACAAGACCCTGTACATCCCTACGGTGTTCTGCTCCTACAGCGGGCAGGTTCTGGACAAGAAGACGCCCCTGCTGCGCTCCATGAGCCGGCTGGATCAGCAGAGCATGCGGATCCTGCGCCTGTTCGGAAATACAGAGGCCAAGCACGTGATCCCCCAGGTGGGCCCGGAGCAGGAGTATTTCCTCATCGATAAGGCCATGTACCAAAAACGGGAGGATCTGAAGCTGTGCGGCCGCACCCTGTTTGGCGCGCGGCCTCCCAAGGGCCAGGAGCTGGACGACCACTACTACGGCGCCATCCGGCCCAGAGTCGCCGGATTCATGGCGGATCTGGACCAGGAGCTGTGGAAGCTGGGCGTGTTCGCCAAAACCGAGCACAACGAGGTAGCCCCGGCTCAACACGAGATCGCCCCGGTATATACCGACGCCAACACCGCCACGGATCACAACCAGCTGACCATGGCGCTGCTGAAAAAGGTGGCTGACCGCCACGGTCTGGTGTGCCTGCTCCACGAGAAGCCCTTTGCCGGGGTCAACGGCAGCGGTAAGCATGACAACTGGTCCCTGGCCACCGACACCGGCGAGAACCTCTTAAAGCCCGGCAAGACCCCCAGCCAGAACGCCCAGTTCCTGCTGTTTCTGGCCGCGTTTATCAAGGGTGTGGACGAGTACCAGGACATTCTGCGCTGCTGCGTGTCCTACCCCGGCAACGACCTGCGCCTGGGCGGCAATGAGGCACCCCCGGCGGTGATTTCCATCTTCCTGGGTGACGAGCTCACCGCTGTGCTGGACTCCATCATCCAGGGCACGGAATATGTGGACATGACCAAAAAGAAGCTGGAGATCGGCGTGGACACCCTGCCGGAGATCCCCCAGGATACCACCGACCGCAACCGCACCTCTCCCCTGGCCTTCACGGGCAACAAATTTGAGTTCCGCATGCTGGGCTCCTCCCAGTCCGTGGCCAGCCCCAACACCGTGCTCAACACCATTATGGCCGAGGAGCTGGGCCAGTTCGCCGATATTCTGGAAAAGGCCGAGGACTTCAACGCCGCCCTGCAGGCCCTGCTGCACGACACCTTTAAGGCCCACCAGCGCATCATCTTCAACGGCAACGGCTACGATGACTCCTGGGCGGAGGAGGCCAAGCGCCGGGGGCTGAGCAACCTGCGGGACACCGTGGACAGCATGCCCGCCTATATCGACAAAAAGAACATCGACCTGTTCACCAAGCACGACGTTTTCTCCCAGGTGGAGATGCACGCCCGCTACGGCATCCATCTGGAAAATTACTGCAAGATCACGGCCATCGAGGCCAACACGCTGCTGGCTATGATCCGGCGAAGCATCTTCCCCGCCGTGTCCCGCTACACCGGGGAGCTGGCCAAGGCTGTACAGCGCAAGAAGGCCCTGTATCTGGACTGCGCCGCCGAGACGGATCTGCTGCAGACCCTCTGCACCTGGAACGAGGAGCTGTACAACACCGCCAAGGCCATGACCAAGGCCCTGGCCGAGGCCCCCGACGCCGAGGGCGGCATCGAGTCCGCCCGGTACTACCGGGACGTGGTGTACGCCCTGGAATATAAGGCCAGTCACCTGGTGAACCGGCTGGAGTCCCACACCGCCGCCGAGTTCTGGCCCTATCCCACCTATGCTGACATTCTTTTCAGTGTGTAAAATATGATGAAAACCAATGATATGCCTCCGGCGGGCGGCAGCGCCCCCGGCCAGGGGGCGCTGTGCTGGCGCAGAGCCATTGCCGCTTCTTTTCCCTGCACCGTTCCGGTGCTGACGGGGTACCTGGTGCTGAGCTTTGCCTACGGCGTGCTGATGCAGACCAAGGGCTTCGGCGCGCCCTGGGCCCTGCTGATGAGTGCGGTAGCCTTTTGCGGGAGCATGCAGTTCGCGGCCATCACCCTGCTGACCTCCGTCTTCGATCCCCTGGGTGCCTTCGTCATGAGCCTGATGGTCAATGCCCGGCACCTGTTTTACGGGGTGTCCATGCTGGAAAAATACCGGGGTATGGGCGGCGCGAAAGCGGTGCTGATCTATACCCTCAGCGATGAGACCTTCTCCATCGTATCCTCCGTGGAGCCTCCGGAGGGGGTCTCCCCCAAGCATTTCTACCTGTCCGTCTCGCTGCTGGACTATGTGTACTGGGTGGGCGGTACCCTGCTGGGCTCTCTGGCGGGGCAGTTTATCCGGTTCGACACAACGGGGCTGGATTTTGCCCTGACGGGTCTGTTCGTAGTGCTGTTTATCGAGCAGGTCACCGACCCGCAGAAACGAGCCAGCGGCATCATCGGGGTGGCGTGCAGCGTCATCGCGCTGGCGGTGTTCGGCGCTGACCAGCTGGTGATCCCCGCCATGGCCATGGTGCTGGCGGTGCTTCTGATTGGGAGGAAAAAGCTATGACATTGACGACGACCCAGGCCCTGATCATCGCCCTGGCGGTGACAGCGGGCACCATGGTCACGCGGTTTCTCCCCTTCCTCCTGTTCCCCGACAGCCGCCCGGTGCCCAAGATCGTCACCTATCTGGGCCGCACCCTGCCGGCTGCCATGATGGGGCTGCTGGTGGTGTACTGCCTGCGGAATGTGTCCATCGTCGAGGCCCCCCACGGTCTGCCGGAGCTGATCTCTATCGCGGTGCTGGCAGCCCTGCACCTGTGGAAGCGGAACGTCCTGCTGTCCATCGGCGTGGGGACGGCGTTGTACATGGTGCTGGTGCAGGTGGTATTCGCATAAGCGGGACACCGCAGAAACAGATACAGACAAAGCAAAAAGGTACCGGGCAGCCAACGGCTGCCCGGTGCCTTTTTATTCCTTCCATCGTGTAAGTTCTATCAAAATGCCCTGTTTTTCTCCGGAAGCTATGGTAAAATGGAGGTGAAAAGGGAAATGACAATACTCGCCGTCGTCGGCGTGACTGCGCGCCAGCCCCGCTGGTCGATCAGTCCGATCTCCGCCGCAGGATAATTGACCGGAAACAGCCACAGCTTCTTCATGGCGTCTATGGGTACCGCCCGCAGCATCAGCACAATGTTGCACAGGATCAGCACTACCTTGCCGGTGTACTTATTTGCTCGCTTCCATCTTTATGCTATCCCCTCACACACGGGATGCCCGCCTGCATGCGGGCACCCGGTCAGCTTTTTAGCATTCCCTCACTTCTCTGTCAGCAGCTGGGAAATGGCATCCTCTGCCGTGCGGTAGTCACGCCGGAGCTCCTCCATCCGGGAAAAGGCCTCCGCCGGGATCTTGTCCTGCTCCGGGCGCAGCTCCTCCGTCAGGCCACCCGCCGACTGCCGCAGCTTTTCCAGACCCAGATTCGCGCACACACCCTTGAGCGTATGCGCCGCCCGGAACGCCGACGGTCTGTCCCCCGCATCCATGGCGCAGCACAACTGGTCAAAGCTGGGGTCCTTCAAAAACGCGCCGAGAAATCTCCGGATCAGTGCCTCGGCGGGAATACGAGCCAAGGTATCCTGATAGTCTCCACCCAATTTCTGGTAGCAAGTTTCAAGGGTCATCGTGTCTCTCTCCTTATCGCTGTGCGTATCGTATGCTTCCGTCCTCCCGCCCCCCAGAAAAATAAAAAAGCCAAGGCATGCAGGATACGCCTGCACACTTCGGCAACTGGCTGGCTGACTCTTCTGAGGGCAGCCCCTATAGCTTTGCGACGCCGGATGCTCCGGTTTTGCTCATATTTCCTTCAACGAGTCCGGGTTTCTTCCTTTACAGGTGCAATGAACAGCGGGATACAGAACAAAACCCGCTGCGCTGCAGAGGGAACGAGGATTGGTAAACGGATCGTAATTTTTCACATTCATGCCTCCGGCTCCGCCATTCCATATGCCCTTAGCATGAATTTAACATTCCTTTAGCAGTATTATACTCTCTAATATCCGAAATTGCCAGCTTAAATTTAAAAAATTATGAACTCTTTGTAGCATTTATATGCCGTAATAGTCGCATTTAAGTTAATCGCATTAAAAAAAGAACTACCCAATGGGTAGTTCTTTCTATCTGGAGGTGACACCCGGATTTGAACCGGGGAATGAGGGTTTTGCAGACCCTTGCCTTACCACTTGGCTATGTCACCAGATAAGAGAGATCCTCACAGAATCTCTCTGTTTTTGGAGCGGGCGACGAGGCTCGAACTCGCTACCTCGACCTTGGCAAGGTCGCGCTCTACCAGATGAGCTACGCCCGCAAATGGTGCCTCCGGTCGGAGTTGAACCAACGACACGCGGATTTTCAGTCCGCTGCTCTACCAACTGAGCTACAGAGGCATATGGCGACCAAGATGGGGCTCGAACCCACGACCTCCAGCGTGACAGGCTGGCGTTCTAACCAACTGAACTACTTGGCCATATTTTTGGTGGGAACAACTGGACTCGAACCAGTGACCCCCTGCTTGTAAGGCAGGTGCTCTAACCAGCTGAGCTATGCTCCCGCTTTTAGCCGTTTCACTCGTAACGACAGGGTTTATTATACCGAAAAGCGGCACTGTTGTCAACACCAAAAATCATTTTTTGCCAATTATTTTTTTGCCTCCAAACTATCAATTAGCTCTTGCAGCTCCGGCCCATCAAACTCGTACACCGCGTCGCAGAACTGGCAGGTCATCTGGCAGGAGCCCCGCTCCCGAAGGATGCTCTTCAGCTCCTCCGGCCCCAGGGAAATGAGCGCCCGCTCCACCCGCTCGCGGCTGCAATAGCACTTATACTCCACCGGGTCGGACTCCAGAATCTTCACATCGAAGTCGGACAAAACGGTTTTCAGCAGGCGCTCCGGGTCCGGGTCCTTGTCCAGAATGGCGGACACATTCCCCGCCGCCAGCACGCCACCCTCCACCTTGGTGATGGTGTCCTCGTCGGCCCCGGGCATCAGCTGAATGAGATATCCCCCGGCGGCCCGGACGCTCTGGTCCCGCTCAATGAGCACCCCCAGCCCGCAGGCCGTGGGAATCTGCTCCGACTCCACAAAATAGCTGGCGATGTCCTCGGCGATCTCGCCGCCCAGCAGATCCACGGTGCCCACATACGGCTCCTTCATGTTCAGGTCCTTGATGACGGTCATGGTGCCGCCCTCAGCGCCCACCGCCGTGCCCACATCCAGCTTGCCGTCTGGCCGCAGAGGCAGGTCCACCTGGGGGTTGGCCACGTAGCCCCGGACATTCCCCGCCGGGTCGGACACGGCCAGGATAGTGCCCAGGGGGCCGGTACCCTTGATCTGCAAGGTAAGGCTGGCGCCCTGGCCCTTCAAGGCGTTGCCCATCATAGCGCAGCCGGCCAGGGTGCGGCCCAGGGCCGCCGTGGCCACCGGCAGGGTCTTGTGGATCTGCCGGGCGCGCTCGGTAAGATCGCGGCTGCTGATGGCCGCCGCCTGCACCATGCCATCGGAGGTGATGGCTCTGACAATTCTATCGCTCATGGCTTGAAAATTCCTTCACTTATAATATAGTATGCGGTGGATCATATCACCCCGCCCAATAAGATCCTGTCAATCCCGCGTACAGCAGAAATAAACCCGCTGCTCGCCGTCCTTAGGCCCACGCAGGCGGCAGTCGCCGTACACGCGGATGTTTCCGAACCCAGCCTCCCGGAGCCAGACGGTCAGTTCCTCGGGACTGTAGTACCGCTGGCGGTGCAGCTCCGTGCTGCGGCAGTAGCGGCCGTCCCCTTCCCGGCGGAACAGATCCACCCAGTACGAGCAGATGTTCCTCCGGAACTCCGTGCGCCAGACGCAGTAGGCGTTCTCCGTCTCGTCCAGATACACCTGGCCGTCCAGACCCCGGAATTTTGCCAGCGTATTCACGTCGAATATAAGCTGGCCGCCCGGGGCCACAAACAGGTGCAGCCGCCGGAAGGTCCGCTGCACATCGGCAGGCGAAGTAAGGTAGTTGAGGCTATCCAGGCAGCAGATGGCGGCATCCACGGTGCCGTAGAGATCCAGCCTGGGCATGGACTGGTGCAGGAAGATGGGCGCAACGCCCGGTACGCTGCCACTTTTCATCATAGCGGCGGCCAACATCTCCTCGGAGGCGTCCGCACCGATCATCTCATAGCCCCGGCCGGTGAGCAGCCATGTCATGGTGCCTGTGCCGCAGGCCAGATCCAGCACCGTGTGCACCGGGATGCAGCTGCGGGCAAAGAGCTTTTCCAGATAGTCCGCCCGCTTTTCGTAGCAAACGTCCCCGGTAAGCGCGTCATACGCCCCGGCCAGGCCCTCGTAAGCGTTCATTCCTTGCCGCTCTCCTTCATCTTCTCCAGAATGCTCTCATAGCCGCCGGCTCCGTTGAGCAGAGAGCGGTTCACCCGACTGATGGTGGCGCTGGAGGCGCCGGTGCGCTCCAGAATGTCGTTATAAATCATGCCGTCGTTGAGCAGCATGGCCACCTCAAAGCGCTGCTCCATGGAGCGCATCTCCGAAATGGTGCACAGATCCTGAAAGAAGTTGTAGCACTCCTCCTCGTTCTCCAGCTTCAAAATGGCCTTGTACAGCAGGTCGCTCTTCTGTTTGGTCGCGATTTTTGATTTTGCGGGATGCAGCATAGCACTCGCCCTCCTTGCGGCATACTTAATTTATTGTTATTTTACCATTTTAGTTCGTGAAAGTAAAGAGTCAGACCTGACCAAATCGTAACGATTTTGTAAACTTTGCGAAATTCCCCTTTACCTGAGGATTTTTTTCCTGTAAGATAATACAGAAAAAATTTCCCCGCAGGAATCGAGGCTTTACTATGAGTTTTTTCCAAAAGCTTGGCAACGCACTCTCCCGCTTCATGTACGGGCGCAACGGCGCCGACCAGCTGGGCTTGGCATCCATCCTCCTGCTGCTGATTCTGAACACCGTGAACCTGTTTGTGAAGTACAGCAGCCAAACCACCCACACCATCCTCTCCACCATCGTTTTCCTGCTGATGGTCTGGACCCTGTTCCGCATGTTCTCCCGAAACTTGCCCAAGCGCCGCGGCGAAAACGCCTGGTTTTTAAATAAGATCGTCAACCCCATCCGCTACGGCTTCAAAAACCACCGGACCCGCCGCCTGGACAAGGAGCACAAGTACTTCACCTGTCCCAACTGCCGCGCGGTGTGCCGCGTACCCCGGGGCAAGGGCAAGATCATCATCACCTGTCCCAAGTGCGGCACCGCCATCCACGGCAAAAGCTGAAATTCCCGTCTATTTCCCCAAGTAGCCTGTCGGCCCTCATCTATCCGGTGAGGGCCGTTTTTTTGCGGTTCGGGCTTGCAAACAAGTGTTCTATCATGTACAATAGAGACAAAGCCGCAGAGAAAGGAGGGTTCGCCATGCCGGATGAAAAGGTTTATATCGCCATCGATCTCAAGTCCTTTTACGCCTCAGCGGAGTGCGTGTCCCGGGGGCTGGATCCTCTGCGCACCAATCTGGTGGTGGCCGATCCCACCCGGACGGAGAAGACCATCTGCCTGGCCGTTTCCCCCTCTCTGAAGGCCTACGGCATCTCCGGCCGGGCCAGGCTGTTTGAGGTGGTGCAGAAGGTGGCCGCTGTGAACGAGGCGCGCCAGCGGGCCTACCCGCAGCACAAGCTGTATGTCCGGGAATATGATGACCAGCTCATCCGCTCAGACCCCTCCCTGGCGCTGGATTACATCGTCGCTCCGCCGCGGATGGCCTACTACATGGAGCTGTCGACCCGCATCTATCAGCTCTACCTGCAATATGTCGCGCCGGAGGACATCCACGTGTACTCCATCGATGAGGTGTTCATTGATGCCACCCGGTATCTGGCCCTGTATAATACCGATGCCCGGGGCTTTGCCCGACGGCTCATGTCGGCGGTGCTGCGGGAGACCGGGATCACCGCCACGGCGGGCATCGGACCCAACCTGTTTCTGTGCAAGGTGGCCATGGACGTGGGTGCCAAGCACATCCAGCCGGATAAAAACGGCGCGCGCATCGCCCAGCTCACCGAGCAGAGCTTCCGGGAGCTGCTGTGGGGCCACCGCCCCCTGACGGACTTCTGGCGGGTGGGCAAGGGCTATGCCAAAAAGCTGGAGGCCAACGGCATGTTCACCCTGGGCGACGTGGCCCGCCGCTCCCTGACGGACGAGGAGCTGCTGTACCGCCTCTTCGGCGTAAACGCCGAGCTGCTCATTGACCACGCCTGGGGCTGGGAACCGGTGACCCTGGCAGACATCAAGGCCTACCGCCCGGAGAAATGCTCCCTGGGCGCGGGGCAGGTGCTCTCCTGTGCCTATCCGGCCTCAAAGGCCCGCATCGTAGTGCGGGAGATGGCGGATGCCCTGGCCCTGGAGCTGGTAGGCAAGCGGCTGATAGCGGAGCAGCTGGTGCTCACGGTGGGCTATGACCGGGCGGGCAGCACCGACGGCTATACCGGCCCCCGCACCACGGATCCCTATGGCCGCAGCATCCCCAAGCCGGCCCACGGCACGGAGCATCTCCCCTGCCCCACCGCCTCCTCCCGGTATATCATCGATACCGCCATGGTCCTCTTTGACCGCATCGTGGATCAGCGTCTGCCGGTGCGGCGAATGAGCCTGGTAGCAGACCGGGTAACGGCGGAGGACTTGTCCGCCCGCCAGGCGCAGCCGGAGCAGCTGGATCTGTTCACGGATTACGCCGCCAAAAAGGAGCAGGAGGCAGCCCTGAAGCGGGAAAAGAATCTTCAGCGGGCCGTGCTGGATATTAAAAATAAGTACGGCAAAAACGCTATTTTAAAGGGCATGAACTACGAAGAGGGGGCCACCGCCGCCCAGCGCAATCGCCAGATCGGCGGCCACAAGGCCTGAGAAAGGAGACGCCATGGGCGCTTATGACGACATTCTGCATCTGCCCCACCACCGCTCGGAAACGCATGCGCCCATGTCCATGCGGGAGCGGGCGGCGCAGTTTTCCTCCTTCCGGGCGCTGACAGGGTACGAGGCCGCCATCGGCGAGGCCGGACGGCTTACGGATCGCCGCGTCCAGCGCAGCGAGGAGCTGCAGCAGGAGCTGAACGAAACACTGCTGCATCTGGAAACGCAGCTGCGGGAAAAGCCCCGGGTCACCGTCACCTATTTCCGTCCGGATCCCCGGAAGGAGGGCGGCGCGTATCTCCGGCGCACCGGCCCCCTCCGCGCCATTGACCGGGTGGGGCGCAGGCTGGTGTTTGCGGATAACTGGGCCGTGGCCCTGGATGATGTATATGATATCCGCACAGAGCCAACCACATAATTACAAGCACCCCGGCGGTGCCGGCTCCGCGGATTGGGCCTGGTCAAACTCTCCACTTATGGCAGGCACGGCAGTTTATGACAGGGTAGTTATTCGTTGGCAGGGCACCAACTCCGCAGGGGCTCCTATCAATCTCGCATTAGAGTCCGGTAGGTCTCTGTGCTCTGTAAAATATTATCATCCCTCAAATGATGTATATAATTTTACAAGATATCCCGACATGGACAGTGATGATATTTCTCCGTATGAGTACGCCTCTGCAAAAATTCAAATGGGTGTTTTAAACGGTAAAATGGGTGAGGTCGATTATGCAAAATGTGGATCGCTGAAAATTTGTGTTAAGAGCACTGGTTCCGATATCATCAACGAAGGTGCTTTTATTTTTGGATATGGGCATGCATCCGTTGGCATATCAGTTTCTCTGTCACTCCCGCCTACATTCGGGATCGGTTTTTCTTCCACATCTACTACCATGGTTCAAAAAGCTATTCGGTTAACCAGTTCGGGAACTATGATCGAATATTAATTGAAAAGGTAACGGCCAGCGGATAAAAGCCCGCTGGCCGTTATTCTTATTTTTTATTATTCTTACGCATCCTCCATAAAATAGCGCCGCCAATGACTGCTGTTTCCACTACAATACCTAACCCCTCGAAATTCAGGTGTTGTTGACCAAGGCCCGAGGCCACGATCCCGACAAAAACGAACACGATCGTCAGCAAAATTTCCACACAAAATACCTCCTAACGCTTTCTGTTCGCTCTTTCTTGTTATACTGCACTAAACTGTAGCATAATTTCGCCGGGATTTCAAGTATTTTGGAGGTTTAGTTTTCTGGGGACGGGGTCTGCCAGCCCCGCAGGAGGGCATCTGCCATGCGGCGGCCATGCTGAGCTGCATCAAAGCTCCCCTGATAGATGCGCCATTCAAACAGAGTGCCACGGTGCAGCACCACCAGGTCCTCCACCAGGCTGTCCGGGTCGTAGGACGGGTGGATGCTCCCCTCCTCTTGGCACAGGTCCACCAGCTCCCGCAGCAGCCGGTAATACACCCGCTTATCGTTTTTCTGCAGCACCGCCTGCTCCGGGTAACGCAGGCCGTGGACAAATGCCTTGTACAACACCTCATCCCGAACGCTGATCTCCAATGCCTTCCCAACAAAGTCCAGCAGTTTTTCCCTGGCGGGCGTATCCCCGTCAGACAAATATTCCTGCTCCATCTCTGCATAGGCCCGGTCTACCATCTGTGTCACCTGGATGGCCAGCTCGTCCTTACTTTTAAAATAATGATAAATGTTGCCCACGGAGCAGCCCACCGCTTGGGCAATCTCCTCCACAGACACGTTTTCAAAACCCTCCCGGTCAAACAGGCTCAGCGCTGTATTCTGAATCTTCGCGCGCATTTCTATGGCCTGTCGTTTCCGGGGCGTCAGTTCCTTTTTCATGGTTAAGCTCCTACCCTCACCGAATGATTTTTTTATCATACCCGACCGGTGGGGGAATGTCAAGGCGCGCGGCACACCCCCGGGGAAAAGTTTCGCCGGGGTACTGGTAATTTCCCCTTTTGGCGTGTATAATGGAGGGACTACTGATCGGAAGGGGATCTGTTTTATGGAAGAATCTCGCAGCTTCGGCTATCTCTGCCCCCACTGCAAAAAGCCCGTGCTGGCCAGTCGGAGCCGCTTCGCCCTGTCTGCCGCCGCCGTGCGCATCGAATGTGCCTGCGAAAAGTCCGAGCTGCGGGCGGAGACGGACGGTCTGCGTTTCCGCCTGTGGGTCCCCTGCGGCCTGTGCGGGGAGACGCACCAGGCGGAGCTCAGCAATGAGGCCATGCTGGACGGCCGCGGCGTGGGCCTGGCCTGCCCGAAGACCCGGCAGCTGTGCTGCTACATCGGCCAGGAGGCCCAGGTGGAAAAGGCCATGCAGGAGCTGGAGCTGCGGGCGGAAAAGGACCGCTGCGAAACGCCGGAGGCATTTACCGATAACGTCATCATGTACGAGGTCCTCTCGGAGCTGAAGGACATCGCCGCCCGGGGCGGCATCAGCTGCACCTGCGGCTGCCGGGAATACTCCATCGCTGTGCACCGGGACTCGGTGGATCTGATCTGCAAAAACTGCGGCGGCAGGCTCCGTCTCCCCGCCGCCACGGACGAGGATCTGGACCGCCTGTGCTGCCAGATGAAGCTGTGCATCCACGGCGTGTAAAACCGGCGAGAAATAATTTGAAATTTTTGCGTCTGCGGACGCAGACTCTGCAAGGCTTTTTGAGCGCATCGCATATGGGAAAGGGAGAAAACACTATGATCGAATTGCTTGCGCGGCTGTTTATCCGCGGCCGGGACGCCCTGGCCCCCTCCGCTCTGCGCCGGGCCTATGGCCAGCTGTGCGGTGCGGTGGGGATCGGGCTGAATTTGCTGCTGTTTGCGGTGAAGTTTTTTGCGGGTTCCGTCAGCGGATCCATCGCCATCACCGCTGACGCCTTCAACAACCTATCCGATGCAGGCTCCTCACTGGTGACGCTGCTGGGCTTCCGCCTGGCCGGGCGCAAGCCGGACCCGGAGCATCCCTTCGGCCACGGGCGCATGGAGTACATATCCGGCCTGGTGGTGTCGGGGCTGATCCTGCTTATGGGTGTGGAGCTGGCCAAGTCCTCCCTGGAGAAAATCCTGCACCCGGAGGCAGTAGCCTCCTCTCCGCTGGTGCTGGGGATACTGGCCCTGTCCGTAGCAGTGAAGCTGTACATGTATTTTTATAACCGCTCCATTGGGAAAAAGATCAAGTCCGCTGCCATGAGCGCCACGGCTACGGACAGTCTCTCTGATGCCGTGTCCACCACCGCCGTGCTGGCAGCCACCCTGGTGGGGCAGCTCACAGGTCTCCATATCGATGGCTGGGTGGGCATGCTGGTGGCGCTGTTCATCCTGTTTTCCGCCTACAAGTCCGCCAAGGAGACCCTCTCCCCCCTGCTGGGCCAGACCCCTGAACCGGAATTTGTGGAACAGATCCAGCAGATCGTCCGCTCCTATCCCCAGGTGCAGAACATCCACGACCTGGTGGTACACGACTACGGCCCCGGCCGGGTGATGATCTCCCTCCACGCCGAGGTTCCGGCACACGGCGACCTGCTGCAGCTCCACGATGTCATCGATAACATGGAGCACCGGCTGCAAAAGGAGCTGGGCTGCTCGGCGGTGATCCATATGGATCCCATCGTCACGGACGACGAGCACACCACTGCCCTGCGCACAGCCGTGGCGGAAAAGGTGCAGACCATCGATCCCCGGCTCACCATCCACGACTTCCGTACCGTCCCCGGCCCCACCCACACAAATCTCATTTTTGACGTGGTGGTGCCCTACGATGTAAAACTGACCGATGAGCAGGTGCGCCAACAGGTAAGCCAGCTGGTAAAGCAGATAGCCGGGAATTATTTTGCTGTGGTGCAGATCGACCACAGCTACGTCCTGTAAGAAAACGCCCCCGACCTCGCGGCCGGGGGAAGCTGTTATTGGCGAAAAATCTTCGATTTTTCCGCCAAAAAGATCGCAGTCTGCTGCGCGCACAATTTTTACACTTATGGTGTAAAAATTCCACGCCTGCAGCCTGCGAGGTATTTTTCCCCACGCACAGGTCGCGGTGAAAAATGTTTTAAATTTTTTGCGCCTGCTGGCGCAAACTCTTTGAGGCTTTTTGACACGCTGAGCTGCCTCCGACTGCATGCCCGGCCCCTTGCAAAAATCACTCCCAATCCTTCCAAATCTCCGGGCAATAGCCCACGGTGGCCTGCTTGCCGTTTCGTACAATGGGGGCCCTGAGCACTGCCGGGCAGTCGGCAATGCGGGCGTCCACCGCCTGGGGCGGCACATACTGCAATCCCAGATCCTCGTAGGCATCGCACTGTGTGTCCACCAGCGTCTCAAAGCCCACCGCCGCCTTCACGCTGCGGTACTCCCCCAGAGACAGGCCCTTGTCATAGAGATCGATATACTGGAACTTGATGCGGCGCTCCTTGAACCATCGCTCCGCCTTCTTGCTGTCGTTGTTCTTCTTGGAGCCAAAGATCTGAATATTCATAGAAACACTCCTTATTAAAATATCAAAAACGGAGGAAGCAAATATGACCGAAGCCATCATGCAGCTGAAAAAGCTGGTAGACGAGAGCGAAAATATCGTGTTCTTTGGCGGTGCCGGAGTCAGCACGGAATCCGGCATCAAGGATTTCCGCAGCGTGGACGGCCTGTACCATCAGAAGTTCAAATACCCGCCGGAAACCATGCTCAGCCACACCTTTTTCGAGACGCATATGGAGGAGTTTTACGACTTCTACCGGGCCAAAATGCTGGCTCTGGACGCACAGCCCAATGCCGCCCACCGGAAGCTGGCCCAGTGGGAGCGGGAGGGCAGACTGAAAGCTGTCATCACCCAGAACATCGACGGCCTGCACCAAAAGGCCGGAAGCCGTGAGGTGCTGGAGCTCCACGGCAGCGTCCTGCGCAACTATTGCCGCCGCTGCGGCAAATTCTACGGCGTGGAGACCATCGCCCATTCCACCGGCATCCCCCGCTGCACCTGCGGCGGCGTGATCAAGCCTGATGTGGTGCTCTACGAGGAGGGGCTAGACGAGCAGGTCATGGACAAGGCTCTGGATTATATCGCCCACGCCGATGTGCTCATCATCGGCGGCACCTCACTGGTGGTGTACCCCGCCGCCGGACTGGTGCGCTACTATCGGGGCAGCAAGCTGGTGGTCATCAATAAGGATGCCACCAATATGGATTCCTCCGCCGCCCTGTGCATCAGTGCCCCCATCGGGGAGGTTCTGGGGCAATTATAACACGGCCCGTCATCCGCCGCAAGCCCCGCCGCAGCCGCCCGTCTGCGCCGCCGTCTTCCTGCCAAAACCCATCTGCCCTATCTGTAAAAACATATCTGCACAAACCTATCTGCACGAAAAAGATGACCCCGCCGGGGTCATCTTTTTTTGCATATGCAGTTAGCTTTTACTTCAGTGTGACCGCAACGCCGTTCACGATCAGCGTGGCATTGCTATTCCAATCATCCTTATCCAGCAGCAAGCTCTGCACGTTTTCTGCCGTGATGACCGCGCCGTTCATGGTGCAGTGGTTCAGAGTAATGGTGTACGCATCGCTGCCGCCGGCATTCAGCTGATAGCCTGCGGAAGTAAATTCGCAGTCTGTGAGCACCGTCTCAGAGTAGGGGCGCAGATACTGATAAGTATTCAGACCCAGCTTACAGTTTTCAAAGCTCACTTTTTTGATGCCGCTTGTGTAGGAAGTCCAACCATTCAAAGTAGAGTTTTTAATGGTCAGCGTAGACCCGGCCACCGCCGCATCAATATTAAAGGTATAGCCGGCCACATCCAGTACGCAGTCGTCAATAACGCTGTCGCCAGACAGGCTCCAGAACTGGATCCCCCGGAAAGCGCGGGTGATCTTCACCTTTTTGAACACCGTACCATCATTCTTCGCGCCCGTAGACACCGTGATGGCAATATTCCCATCCCCCGTATAGTCTACGTTCTCAAGAGAAGTGTTGCTGCCGTTAATGTTCAGCGTTCCGCCGGTTCCAGAGGAACCGGAACCTGTGATGGTCAGATCCCTGATGGTCACATTTTCACTTGAGATCTTGCCGTTATTGATCTCCAGATGACTGGAATCCTTGTCCGCGCCGGCAATGGTCGCACCAGCAGTAATTTGGGTTTTGTTGTTGATGGTCGCCTTTGAGCCGCCGGTGATTATGGTATCATTCTCGATGTTGCCCAGCGCCTCATCCTCGGCCGCCTTCATAAAGCCCAGCTTCTTGAAAGCTTCTGCGCTGCTGATAGTCGTATTCACAGAGGGACCGCAGACATAGATGCCCCGCCCCATGTTGGTATAAATGTTATTGCCGCCGAAATCAATCCCATCCAGATTGATATAGTCCAGATCGATCATGGAATCCACAAGATTAACAGCAGAGCCGAAGAAGTTGTTGGTCAGAGTGACCTTCACATCGGCGTTGGAGGCATAGGGAGCTTCCACGTGGATGAATCTCTTTGCAGCCGTCTTTGCCTCAAAGCTACAATTGTTGATGATGATCTCCGCACCGGCCACAGGAGTGACCTGCACGCAGTCCCACTGAGAGCCGCTGAAGGAGCAGCCGTCCAGCACCAGTTTCCCCTTGAGGCCGGAAGCATACAGATTGGAGGCATTATCCCTATCATTGGTCGGTGCAGCAAAGGCGATGTCCTGGATGATCACGTTGGCATCAGCCGACACCTTCACAGGTTTGCCGGAGATCGTGCTCTGTCCGTCGCCATACATGGTGAGATCCTTGGAAATAACCAGTTCCTTGTCCAGCACGATGCTCTTCGTCAGGCGCACACTCTTACCAGCGGCAACGCTCTCCTGCAGCTCCGCAGCGCTGCTGACCAGCATGGGAGTCTCGGCCCCCTCATCATACCTGTTATTAAAGCTGTCACTTTCCACAGTATCCTGGGTCGCGTACACTGTGATGGCAATGCCGTCAATGGAAAGAGCCATGTACTCGTTGCCGGCGGATTCCTGCATGTGGCCCATGATGGTGAACTCCTTGCTTTCACCCACGCCCAGTGGCATCTCAGTACCCAGTGCCGCAGCATCCAGCGTCTCACCGTTCATCGTCCAGTCGATGACCTCGTTCAGCTTCGCATTGCCCTGAATGCCGCTGATGACCACCTTGTACTTCAGCGCCAGATTGCCCTTATTGCTAATGCGCAGCTCCGGCAGCTCATAGCGGCAGCCCGGCTCCCACAGGATCTTCTCGTTTGTCGGCGCATCCTTGGCCTTCACGAACTCCAGGGTCTTGCCCTCGGCGCTCACCCAGTTGCCGCCTTCCTTCATCTCCAGCGCCACATCCAGCTTGCCGGAGACGATCTTGTTGACACCGGTGCTTGCCGTGTCGGTAAACCACGCGAAGGTGGTCCCCACCAGCATGATCACACACAGCGCCAGCGCCAGAACGCTGGCCAGCAGTGACCGTTTGGTCGTTTTCTTCCTCATAAATCAATTCCCCTTTTTAAAAATTTGGCGGTTGCACAGTCAGCGCCGAAAATCCCCCCACTTTTTGCTGAGCAAAAAGTGAGAATCACCGGTGATTCTTGTGTACACGCTATTTTCACTAAAATATTATCATAAATCCCTCCATTGCGCAAGGATAATTTTGTGTATTTTTGTTTTTATTCCGCGCACCGCCCATATAGATGAGATCCCATTTTGCAAATTCATATAAAAAATCCTTCATTTTTACGGGTAAAAAGTCTGTTTTACCCATTGCAAATGCAAGTTTCATGTGCTAATATTGCACTTGAGGATAAGAAAGGAAGGATCGCTATGTCTAACAACATCCCCTCCGCCGCCGAATACAGCCGCATCACCCCGGAGCTGATGCTCCTGACGGATCTCTGGGCGAGCAACGCCCACATTGATAAGGAGCTTTACCAGCGCTACAGCGTCAAGCGCGGCCTGCGCGATGCCAACGGCCGCGGTGTGCTGGCCAGTCTCACCCGTATTTCCGAGGTCAAGGGCTATACCATCGATGACAACGACACCATCCCCTGCGAGGGCGTGCTGTACTATCGTGGCTATGATGTGCGTGATCTGGTAAAGGGCAGTCTGTCCGAGAAGCGCTTTGGCTTTGAGGAGACGGTGTATCTCCTCATTTTCGGGCAGCTTCCCACCCGGACGCAGCTGGATGATTTCTGCCGGATGCTCAATGAGTATCGCCGCCTGCCCAAGAATTTCGTCCGTGACGTGGTGATGAAGGCCCCCACCGGTGACATGATGAACACCCTGGCCCGGAGCCTGCTGACCCTGTACTGCTATGACGACAAGGCCAACGACATCACCATGCCCAACATCCTGCGCCAGTGCCTGCAGCTGACGGTAAACACCCCCCAGCTGGCCATCTACAGCTACCTGGCCTACCGCAGCACCCGGGGCGGCGACCTGTTCCTGCACAAGCCCCAGGATGACCTGTCCATGGCGGAGAATATCCTGTACCTGCTGCGGGAGGATAAGAAGTTTACGGAGCTGGAGGCCCGGGCGCTGGACGCCGCGCTGATCCTCCACGCCGACCACGGCAGCAACAACTCCACCTTCACAAACCATGTGGTCTCCTCCACCGGCACAGATACCTATTCCGCCATGGCCGCCTCCCTGTGCGCCCTGAAGGGCCCCCGCCACGGCGGTGCCAACATCAAGGTGGTGGAGATGATGGCCGATCTGAAGGCCCGGACGAGCGATCCCACCAACGAGGAGCAGGTGCGTGCCTATCTGCAATCCGTGCTGGATAAGAAGGCCCTGGACGGCCTGGGACTCATCTACGGTATGGGCCACGCCGTGTATTCCCTGTCCGACCCCCGTGCCGAGGTCCTGCGGGACTTTGTGCAGGGCATTTCCAAGGAAAAGGGCCTCACCGGGGAGATGGATATGTACCTCACCGTGGAAAAGGTGGCCCGGGAGCTGCTCACCGCCCGCACCGGCAAGCCCGTTGCGGTGAATGTGGACTTTTACAGCGGCTTCCTGTATGACATGCTGGGCCTGCCCAAGGAGCTATATACCCCTCTGTTCGCTATCGCCCGCATGGCCGGCTGGAGCGCCCACCGCATGGAGGAGCTGGGCGAAAACGCCAAGATCATCCGCCCCGCCTGCAAGTGCATCGAAAAGCGCCGGAGCTATACCCCCATGGCCCAGCGGTAACACATTCTTTGATTGGTGCGGGAGGCCCTGTCCGGGTCTCCCGCTTCTGGCCTTACCGCCGCGGGGATTCCCGGCGGTCCTTTTTAAATCACAGCCATAAAAAAAGGAGATTTTAGGTGAAAAAAGCCTTGACTTTTTTTCTCCATATGCTATAATAAGCAAGTCTTCGGTGGAGAGACTCATTTGCGAGTGTGCTGGAATAGGCAGACAGGCAAGCTTGAGGTGCTTGTGTTCGATTGGACGTGTGGGTTCAAGTCCCATCACTCGCACCAGTTTCTCTTCCGGAACAGGAAAAGAAGGCCAATATGCGCGAGTGGTGGAATTGGCAGACTCGCTAGATTCAGGTTCTAGTGTGCATTACGCACGTGCGGGTTCAAGTCCCGCCTCGCGCACCACTTCTTTTCTTCAATTTCATAAACGCGCGAGTGGTGGAATTGGCAGACTCGCTAGATTCAGGTTCTAGTGTGCATTACG
>ERZ1106963.797-NODE-797-length-43016-cov-18.287866_pt1 | contig 43016 bp, 44 predicted proteins | sample MGYA00403681_ERZ1106963 | MGnify/ENA primary metagenome ERZ1106963 (study PRJEB35170, sample SAMEA104062407) | human gut metagenome | biome: human gut; feature: human-associated habitat; material: faeces | place: Denmark | collected 2012-05-03 ...
TCCAAAAGAGAAATAATTTTATCTAAAGTTGACACAATTTCAGCTCCTTATTTGTATATTGTTACAATGTTGAGATAAATTCAACTTTATATCTTGACAATAGGATATTTATCAACTATAATAGAAATCACAAAATAAAGTTTGCTTATGTCCAACTAAATCAAGTATAACATATAGTTGGAGGAATGTCAAGAAAAAATGGAATAATACATTTAAACAAAGGAGAAAACGAAATGCTTAATCAAAATTTCAAAGAAAAAAGTTGTTCTGCTAAAAAGTCTCTTAATACATATGATGAATGCTGGAAAGATGTAAATGAGTGGGCTGTCTATGCTCCTAATCACAGTCATCACAGTGGCTTCATTTTTGCTATGTTTGCAGAAACTTACACCAAATATCCTATTGAATTTCAAATGAAGCTCCTGTTTGATATGTATGTATATGAGATGGGTTTAAATCTCAGAAAATTCAATGCGGTATTAAGAAAAATTTACAAAGCCGAACCAAAGGAATTTAAGAGTAATCGAACAGAAGAAATCAAAAAAGAACTGGAAGCACTTAACATAATAGAAAGAGATCAAAAAGATAAAGAGTACATCACAGTTTACCGTGGAATAAATCATAAAAGCACTCCTTCAGATATTGCCATATCGTGGACATACAACATTGATATTGCAAAGTGGTTTGCAAATAGATTTGCTTGTTTGCATAGAGATGATAAGTGCTGTCAAGTTATTCAAGGAAAGATTTATTTAAAAGATATATTAAGTATTGAACACAGCAGGCAAGAAGATGAGATAATTGCATTTCCACATAAGGTATTTGATATATCGGAAGTCACAGACTTTGTAGCCAAATACGATTACAATGGGGAATAATACCGATAGGGCAAAACCGCCAAAACGACAGTTTTGGATGATGAATAGGGGGATTGAATGTGAGTAACGAAAGATACAGTAAATTACAAAAATGGATACTTACACATTTATATTCAATTTTGGTCGATAATGATTATAGTTGTATAGCAAAATCGGGACATATCAGTTGCAAAGAATACAATGTTGATGAGTGTTCAAAAAATCGTATGTATATGAGAAGAGATGGCAAAGTTGCTATTTCAGTCAAGAATTGCACATCATATTTGAAAAACGAACTTTGTTGTTTAAATGGGTATATTACAAATAATGACATATTGGTTCATTATTATCATTTTCAGACAAGACATCCAAAAAACTCTTGCGGTTATGATGATTTATCAATCATTCCAAACTCAGATGTTGCAAAAGCAAGGGTAACAATATCAAGAAGTATTAAGACATTAGAGAATAAAGGGCTTATTCACGTTTTTGTTGCACGTTCTAATGAATTACGCTATTATCTTTCTGATATAGGTATTCATAAATCTGAGCAACTGTTGAATAGAGAGAAATTGGAATTACCGTCACTTAATGTTAATATCCAGTAGAAAGTTGGGTTAGGTATTAACGTTAAGAAAGAAAAAGCTTAATGTTAATAAGTAAACCAAAATCGGCAAGCTTATTAACATTAAGGATAAGAAAATGTTTTGTACTAAAGTAACAAAAGTAGGCTGTTACTTTTGTGTAAAACGTAGAAAAACGAGAATTTCGCTCAAAACATCTCAAAAACAAGCATTAATCAAAAAAACGTAAAAAACTCGCTTGACAGATCAATTATAAAAATATATAATATAGACGTAAAGCAAAAAAGAGCCTCATTGGCGAATGAGACTCTTTATATGTAGTTACCTTTCAGACTTTGGCGAGTCTTTCAAGGTTGTAGTCTGAACATTGGCGTGTTCAGACTATGTAAAAAAACACATCGTAAATACCCTAAAATAGAAAAATTAAGGCATTCACTACAATGATTGTACCACATTGAATAATCAAAGTCAAGGTGTTTGCTGAAATATCCCTATTATTTTTAGTAGGGAATTTTATCAACACCTTTTTTCTATCTATACGCACTTTACTACGCTAAAGTGCAGAGGATATACTATATATAATATAGTAGGAGATGATAACAATGGGATAAGGGATAGCCCTAAGGATAAAAGCGTGAGTAGATAATAAAGACGAGTAGAAAGGAATGATAAAAATGACCACAACAATGACAAAAACACCTAATTATAAAGATGCAAAGAAATATACACCAGTATTCAAGCTTCACCTTGCAGGTTGGCTTATGACACAAGGATTTGTACTGATCTACTGCAAACAGCACGAGTATGTCAACGGCAGAATAGTATATTACTTTATGTCAAGTGATAAACTTGATAATGCAATAAAGCAGTATTCTAACAACGGTTATCGCCTTTAATACGAATAGAGGTGACTTCCGTGGAGAACAAAAGGTATATATCAGACATTATTTCATCAAACGAAATAGATAACTGGCACAACGGTGAAGCTGTACTTATTTCTGCTGGATGTGGAGCAGGCAAAAGCTATTTTATAAAAAATATTCTCTATGCCAAAGCTCGACAGCAGGACAAAAAAATCCTTATGCTTATCCATAGGACAAACTGTGTAAATCAGTTTCAAATGGAAATTGAAAAGGATAATAAGACAGACGTGATTGACATAAAAACATATCAATCTATCGAATTTCAAATTATAAAGAATGGAAACTATTCATTCGATGACTATTCTTATATAGTATCAGATGAATTTCATTACTTTGTGGAAGATTCGGGTTTTAACTGCTACACAGATATCTCTTTTAATGCCATAATGTGTTGCAATACAGCAGTAAAGATTTTTATGTCTGCGACTGGAGACACAATGCTTCAAATCATTAATAAATTCAATGATAGGAAAAAGCAACCGCACTTTTATAGTTTTGAAGCAGACTATTCCCATCTTTGCAGTTTGAGCTTCTTTTATCAAGATGATACCATTAAATCAATAGCATACAAATTGAAGAAGGCTGGCAAAAAAGCTATATTCTTTATTCAGTCCGTTGAAGATGCTCATAGATTATATAAGGAATTTAAAGACATATCTTTATTCCTTTGCGGTAAAAATTCTAACTCTGGCAAGAGATGTTATCAAGATGTTGATGAAACAAAGATAGAAAACATGCTCATTAATCAACGCTTTGATGAACAATTTCTGATAACAACAAGTTGCTTTGATGCAGGAGCAAACATTATAGATACAGATTTACATACGGTAATTATTGATATGAAAAATGTTAGCTCACTAATTCAATGCCTTGGCAGAAAGAGAAGCACAGGCAAAGATGATAAACTCAATGTGTTCATAAAAGCAGTATCAAATAGGCAATTAGGCGGACTTCGTACTAAAAGGGTTGAAAGTTTAAAGAGGGCGGACTTCCTTATGACATATGGTACAAGAAAATATGTAGAAGAATATCCTCGTAATGATAATTTCAGCAAATTCTACACATCTGCTATATATGATGAGCCTATGTCCAAAAGAAACAAGAACACCTGTACCAAAAAGGTCAATATGATGATCTATGAGAAATACAAGCTTGATATAATTCAATGTGATGATATAAAAAGATTGGGTTATGCTCAGTACATTGCCAATATTCTTCGTTTCGGAAACGGATTCGGCAGATATTATAGGTTCTACGAGGAAGGCAATTTGCGTGATTTTCTTGAAATGCTTGCTTCTAATGGGACTGTTATGCTTTCGAGGGCAGACAGAAATCCGCTTATTGATAAAATAGATGCAAAACAAAACAGGAAACTAATAAAAAGCTTAAAGAGCCTTAATTCTATTCTTGAAGAAAAAGGGTATGAATATAGAATTGAAAGTTTTAAAACGAGCCGTATAGTTGACGGGGTAAAGAAAAACTACAAATCTGCTTGGAAAGTAATAAAGCTTGAATGAATTTGTCTTACCACCCTTTTTGGGCGCAAAGCTATATATTATGCTTCGCACCCATTTAGTAGGTAGAGCAGAAAAGAAAACGTCACGCTTGGAAAATAGTCAGAAGGTGATTACTACAATTTGGACAATTTCAACGCGAAGCATAATATATAAGCTTTGCGTGCATTTTGTCCATACAAAAGTTTTTCTGAGAGAATGAAATTATTTCTTCGTTCTTGTGTAAACAAGAACGAAAATCGTTACCCGAAGCTTGCGAGGGTAACGCCTAAAGAAAGGACAAGTACAATGAATAAGAAAGATTACAATGAAAAGTGCAAAGTATCTATAGAGGAACATAAGATTGACTTTGATATGTTGATACAGGCATATACCAAATTAGATAAACAAGTCGGCAGATATGCTTATCTGAAAAAGAAATTTGAACACAGTGGGATTCTTAACGAAAGCAACATATACGAATTTAATACAGCCATTCAGAAAAGAAATGTCATTAAGCAGGTTCTTAAATCAAAATATAAGCTTTCAGTTGATGATATCAAAAAAGGCATTAAAGATATGTCTGTACTTATTTCACAGAGTTGTTGCGATGAACTTGTAAAGGTGATAAACACTAATGATTTTGAAATCATATCTTGAATAAGTAGGCGCAGCTTTGCTCCGCAAAACTGCGATTCTCTTGCTTGCGCAAGAGGAATTAACTTAATGAGATGATAAAAGTGTTTTAATGTGAAGTAATTTTACCCCCCTAAATGAGCGATTACCTATATATTAAGTAATCGCCCATTTAGGGGGGTAGAGCAGAAAAATTTTCTCCAAAAGTATCTTTGTCCACGGTGGACAACTAATGCAATAAAAGCGCACTATTGATATCTACTTTTTTCTTTTTCAGTAAATCATTTGCCTTTAATGAAATGTTAGCTGAAAAAGAAAAAGTGAAGTGTGTGAAATTTTAAAAACAAGGTTGTAATTTTTGAGGTTTTTAAAGAAAAATTTATTAATGAAAGGATAATACAAATTAATAATGGTAAAAAATCAAACATTATATGATATCTTCACAGAGTATAGGAACGGAAACAAGGATATCTTAAACAAATTGTTTGATATCAAACGACAAGAGGATGAAATGCGTTCTGTTGTATGCACAGTCCCAGATGTAAATAGAATGGTAAGGTGTGCTTATAGATGTTATTCTTTGAATGGAATGAGCTTAAAGGGGCAATACTGCAAATATTTTTACAATGCTTTCAGTGGTTCTGAGGAAGATATGATGAGTATTTTTGCCGAGACTTTGCAGGATATATTTTTTGATAAGTTGGATAAGCCTGTTGAGGTCACAGATAATAAATCACTGTATGCTCTCTTGAAAACAGAGGTATGCAAGCGTGTTAATGCAATGCTCAAAATTCAAGATACCGAGATCGGTGTTGAGTATCAAAGAAACGAAACAAAGGAGTTTCATAAAGACAAGTACGATAATTACTCAATAGACAGATTTGACGAATATGCTGTGATGAAATATATGCAAGGGAGCGGAAGTCTTGGACATTTGGATTTTTTTGAACACTGTCAAAGAATACTGAAAAGCTATGATATTACAGAAATGCTTCAGATGAATAATGTTGTCACCAAAAACATAATACAGCTTTTTGATATGCCTGAGACTGGTACTATCAATAAGTACGGCGATGCAGATGTTATATGTCACAGGGAGCTTGTTGACCTTTACAACAGAACATACAACGGCAACATTACAGATGAAAGAGTTTCAGAGAGCTATAATATTATTTTTGACCTTCTAATGAAAACATATTATGGTTATGTTCCTATTAGCAGAAAAGAGTACAGGCAAAAGGATAAGGCACAAAAACATACTATTATAAATAAATATGAGTACATTGCCACTGAAACAAAGGTTCATAAGGCAACGGCTGAAGAAGTCCGTAATATTCAATATTTTATTCAAAAGGAAACACAAAAGAGTGAGTATGTTAGACTTATGGAAAAGAAATTCAAGGAGATGACTGCTAAATGAGTGATTATGGTAAAAACTTTGGAATTTATAACTATCACAAGATGATTACTGATACCACAGCAAACAGAAAATTTTGTCAGTGCTGGGATAATGTCAGAAAAATTATTGATGATACTGCCTATCTGTTGGAACAACAGGGCATTGTACTTGATAAAAAGAAGGTAACTGATATTATGGCTCACAAGTATAATGAGAAAAGGGCTGTTTATTGGTATCTGAATAAACGTACTGAGGACAAAAAACATCGTACTGTCAAAGAGCCAAACAAAATGGAATTGACACAATACTATTATCGAACAGATGGTACATATAGTATCCGTGGCAAGGCGGTTGTGTTTGAGGATATACCTGAAATTTATGAATTTGGCAATGCTGTTGTTATTATTGATACAATGTCAAAGCAGGTGTGGTATATGTCAAAGGTGAGAAGACTTATTCACACCATTAAACGCAGAAACAGCTATGTAGGTTTTAGACTATATAATAGTGCTGTGAAAGATAAAAATATTTTTTATAAATCTGCCTGATATTTTAACATTTGTCCGTAAACTCATATATTACCTATTGAGAGGTAAGGGCGAGACTTCAAAACATCTCACGTCTGACACCCTTACCGATCTGTTATATTTTACATGTAAATATCTCCTGCCTTACCGTCAAAGAAATTTACTCGGATGGCATAAGGCAGGATATATTTATACATGACTTATGATGATAAATTTATATCCACGAAAGGAGGTAATAAGAATGACACTTAGAGAAAAGGTGATAGAGTTTCTTGACGTTATGGGTATGACTAAGGTAAAATTTGCACGTTTATCAGCAGTACACCCGTCAACTTTCAATCTTTGGATAAACCAAAATGGTGATATTACATCTGATAATATCAAGAGGATTGAAATTTGTCTTGAAATGCAGAAAATCAAAATCGGTGAATATCTTGCACAGTCAAAGTAAAGAAAGGAAATGGAATAATAAAAATGAATTGAACAACAAATTCAGATTGCGCTACAGCACATTATGTACAACCGCTTATACCTCTTATAAATTACTCTGTTGATATTGAGTATAGTATAAGTCCCATTGAAAGTGGTAATGGAATTGAGTATGCAGCGTATGTAAAGCAAAAGACGTTTGATAAAACAAATGAGGGATTTGTTTATAAATCAGCTTCTGTTGCTGATGCTATGGAATATTGTGAAAATCACAGCTTTGATATCACTATCCAGATGATAAGTGCTATTGATAAGATTTTTAAACAGTTTCAGTATAATGTGAAAATGTATTATTCAAAGCTTGGAAGTATGTTTCCAGAGCAGAAAATTAGAAGTAAAGTCAGAAAGATAATGGAGGAACACGGTGTATGATGAGAAAAAGCACACTTATTAAGCTTTCACACAGCGGAAAGATTGACCACATTACAGTTGAAGAACTCGGCACAGACAGAGTTATTCATTGTGCAAGTCTCTATGTTTCAAAAAGAGGCATAGTGTATTTCAATGATGAAAACAGAAAAGCACTGCTTTCATTCAGCATTGGAAATGTGGTCATCATTTCGAGAATGGACGATGAGCCAGTCAAGGATAATGAATACATATTCCTTTTTGAACTTAAGGACTGCACAGCTTATAAGGTAAGGATATTTATGCAGGAGGGTTACACTCCATTCCTTACCAACAAGAATGACATTGTAAATTTCAAGGCTGTTTATGATGCTATACAAAAGAAGCTTGATAAGCTGAAGGGAAAGGCTGTTAGAGTAAAGCAGACCTCTGACAGCGAGATGTTTAACAGCTATATTGCTGAGAATGACAATGAAGCTCAGAGTATCACAGGACTATTCTTTATTGAAAAGTTTGATTATACTGTTGAGATGAGGGAGAATGTTCCTATAGTAAAAATCTTTGACAGTAAAAATCTTAATATAAGCTGTACAGCTCTTAAAGTTGCAATGATTACAAGGGCACCAGATGATACTATTATAATAAGTGCTGACAACTGTGACTTTTATTTGGCTGAGAACGCTGAGAACATAAATTAAAAGGAGTTCATTATGGATTATACAAAATCATTAGACACTTTTGTTAATAAGATAACAAATAGAACTACTTCACAGATAAACAAATCTAATTTTGATAAAACCTATATTGGTAAAGTAATAGGTTCAATAAAAGATGATAATGAAAAAGTAGTACGTTGGCAGATATTTGCAAATGCTTCTACTTTTAATGTGCTTGCTGAGAATTGTAACGTGACTGAAATAGGTCAGCGTGTGAGAATGTTTATACCCAGTAATCAGAGAGATATGGTTTATGCGGAGGTTATAACCGACTATGAATTTGACCACCCATCAAAAGTAGTATACGATGATGAAAAGGGTACAGTAACCGAGACTTGGTTACTTTCCGATAAGACGGAAGAAACAAGGGTATTGACTTTAACTATTGAGGGCAAGGATAGCCCTACAGAGGAAGTCACGGCGATCACTTTTCCAGATGGTAGTGTTATGAGCTTGGAGGGATTTTAATATGACTACAAAAGAATTATGGGAACATTGGTGTATGACATATGCAAGTATTCCTAATGTTGTGTTATGTTTCCATAGCGACCATGAACATGACAGTAATGACGAAAATGCTATAATCAATAATTCTGTTGATATACTTGACGCAAGTGAATTTTTAAGTGAGCATACGAAGACAGAATAAGATATGAAACATTAATTTTATTAAGTGTGAAAGGGGGTGGTTATTATGATTGTAGTAAAAAAATAGACTGCACTATTATATAGTACAGTCTTGAGAGATGTTTGATTAGAAGCGATAACCACAGGAGCGACAGTGAAACTGCTTGCCTAAATTTGGGCTGAATACACCCATAACAGCGAATGAGGAATATTTCTTTATAACGCCTATCTTTTCAACGTCTAAAGAATGACAAACGGGGCATTCAGGTGAATGACGAATCATAGAAGCAGGTATTTGTGTTTCTTTCGGTATGTATTTATCGGGTGCTGATTGAGACTTACCACATATAGGACAAGTTATGATTACATTATCTTTAAGGACAGCATATTTGTCATTAATCGTCTCAAATTTATCAAGAGGTTCAAAAGCAAATGCTGTGCATTCGCAGCGTAGGTCAACGCCTTTAGGAAACAATCCTTCATCTTGTTCTCTATATTCTATCATCTCAAACATTAAAACACATCCTTTATTTCGTAGAATTTATTTATATAATAATTATACCATATATAAAGGAAAAGTCAACATATTTACAAAATTTCAAACTGTTTGGAGGAGGGAATCATTATGATTGCATTATAAAAAATAGGCTATACCATATATAGTACAGCCTATAGTATTTACCATTTGTAGCCACATTGTTTACAATGCATAGTCTTTCCAAAATTACTACTGAATACACCTACTGCGGCAAAGCCTACAGCTTTTTTAGCAGTAGAAATCTTCTCTACATTAGAGCTTCCACAGGTAGGACACTTAGGAACAGGAATGTTAACTGTTTGCGGTTCAAGTGGTAAATATCGTGCTTCTTCAGGTTGAGTAGATCCACATTGATCACAAGTGACTTCTACACCTTCTTTAAGGATAACGTATTTTTCGGCAACTTTTTCACATTTGTCGGAATAAATAGGGAAACCGTGACCACATTCACAGCAACGAAGATGAACAAAGCGACTTACTTCACCGTTTATTGCACCCGAAGACAATATAAACATATAATCACTCCCAAAATATATATTAATTATTATATATATTATACAACAAACTTATTAAAATGTCAATATGAAAGGAAGAAAAATATGACAAATAATTTAAATGTTGCTGTCACAGCAGGACTTGACAAAACAAAATCAGTAGCACAAATCAATCAAGATATCCAGAAAATCGAAGCGCAGCTTAAAAAGCTTAAATTACAGGCAACGCTTGAAAAAGGAAAGTCTATTGCAGAAATTAATCAGCAGATAAGCACTCTTAATAAGCAGAAAAGAAACCTTTATGTTGATTTGAAGATACGCCAAAAGGACTTGAAAAGACAGTACAAGCAGGCGATCGCCAATATACAGGCACAGTCTTTAAATGTTGATGTGAATACCAATACTGCACAAAAGCAGATATCAGGGCTTGGTAATACAATTAAGTCAACAACTAATGCAACCAATACTCTCAGTGGAGCATTAAAGGGTACGCTGTCAGAGACAGGACTGGCGATATCGGCACAACAGGCATTACAGTTAGTGAGAAAAACTGCACAGGAAGCAACAGCAGCCGTCAAGGAATATGACAAGTACGCAACAAATCTATCCATTATAACAGGCGGTTCAAAGGAAAGTTCCTATGAAACAATAGCCGATCTGTCGGAAAAGAGCTTTGATTTTAAGGTTGATGTCTCGGAGCTTGAAAACGCTTATGAAACACTACTGAGAACGGGCAAAGCCGCAGGAGAGCTTGACGATTACCTTAAAAGTACCGTATTTCTCTCAAAGGTAGGCTTTGAGGATATGGATACATCGGCAGAAAACCTTGTGACTATCGGTAATGCGTTTAAATTACAGTCTGACGAGATCGACAATGTGGTATCAAGCCTTGTTGCTCTTGATACAGCTTCTAATACTGTTGCAGGTAAACTTTCAACGGCAATGAGCAAGACAGCACAAAATGCACAGCTTGCAGGGCTGAACATTGACCAGCTTGGAGCAATAATTTCAGGACTGAGAGATACAACGGGTAAAACGGAAGATGCCATTGCAACGTCTTTAAACGGTATTTTGACAAGACTTTATAACGTAAAGCTTGGCAAGTACAAGATAGAGCTTGAAGACGGTAGCACTGAGGATATCACAGAATCGCTGAACAACGTTGAAGATATGCTTAAAACTGTGGGAATGAATATCCGTACAAGCAAGGGCGAATTTAAAGATGTGGCTGATATCATTGACGAGCTTGTTACAAAGTGGGATAAGCTTAATGATGTGCAGAAAAATGCTGTCGGATTTACTTTTGCAGGCACTTATCACAAAAATACATTTATTTCCCTTGTGGAGAACTGGGAAAGAATAAAGGAGCTTACGGATATAAGCGCAAACTCCGCTGGTCAGGCTTCTGAGAAGTACAATGCCTATCTTGACAGTATCGAAGCAAAATCCGCAGCACTAAGCACTGCCGTCAAGGATATGTGGAATGACCTTATTCCGAATAATCTTGCAGGTGACTTAACAGACGCAACAACGAGTGTTGTCCAGTTTACAGACAAGTATCAGATTTTGCAGACAGCTTTAAAATCAGCAGCGTTTTATGCTCTTGCAAAGGGTATTATAACAGTTAAAAACGGTTTCGCTGGTATGGTCACTGATATAAAGAATGTTAGTACTGCTATGGATATGGTAGGCAGATATTCAAGTTTGACGGAACAGGAATTAACAACTTTATCGGCAATTACAAAAGATCTGACGGATGACCAACTGAAGCTTATACTCAGTACAAAAGAATTAACATATGCAGATAAATACAACATAATTAAAACCGAGGAAATGACCGAAACAGAAGCAAAACAAAGACTTGCTACACTCGGTATCACACAGGCAAACACAGCAGCCACAGCGTCAACGTTCAGTCTGTCAGGGGCGTTCAAAGCATTATGGGCTTCTATAGCTGCAAATCCTATAGGTGCATTGACCATTGCATTCACGGGACTTGTGACCATATATCAGACAGTAAAACGCAAGCAGGAAGAAGCAAGGCAAGAAATTAAGGAAACTGCTGACAAGGCTAAGGAGCTTGCAGATAATATCAACGAGCTTTACAATGCTTATACTAATATGAAAATCGGTGTGGAGAATGGCACTGAGAGCAAGGAAAACCTTACCACGGCTACAAACAAGCTTCTTGAAGCTCTCGGGTACGAGGGTGAAGCGGTTGACGAACTTATAAACAAGTACGGAACACTTTCCAATGCCATCAATCAGGCTACAGCAGACCGCCTTAAAAACAGTCTCCCAGACCTTGCAAATGCCGTTGATACGGAGCTTTTAGAGCTTACAGAAAAAGCATTGAGCCATGATGAGGGTTTGCACTTTGGCTTTGATATTACTGCTGACGATCAGGAGAGCAAAGAGCTTCTAAACTTCATCAAGGAATATGACAAGGAAAATGGTGGTGTAGAATTTCAGGTCGTGAACTCGCTAACCACTAGAATTGACTTTGAGGGTGACAGAAACAGCGCAGAGGGAATAAAGAAACGCCTTGAGAATATGAAGGCGCTCAGACAGGCTTTATTTGATAAGTACGGTGCTGAAAGTGTTCAAGACCTTGATATATACGACAATATAAGCAGTCGAATTGCAAAGCTTGAAAATGCCTACAGCGAGTACGATACAGCGCTTGACGAATACAACGATACAGCGGCAAAGGCACAGGTAATACAGTCACTTATTGGAAAAGAAATTCCTCAGACTGTTGACGAATATAAGCAGTACAGACAGGAACTTATAAAATCTGCTCAATCCAGCGATCAATATATCGGCTCTCAGGAGGATATAACAAACGCCATTGATGGAACTCTTGCGAAAATGAGCGAGTTTGAGAATATCAGAGAGCGTGTTGACAACATTGATACAGCCTACAGCTTATTCGGTATAGACAATAACGTCAACAGTGCAAGCGAGGGTATGAAAAAAGCTTTTGTTGATGCACTTTCCGATGATGAATTGTCGGTTTTGGTTCAGCTTGACAAGAGCGAATTTGACAAGGGTATTGATAATGTCAAGCAGGCTATAGAAGATTTTAACAGCAAGTCTGATAACACTGTTAAAGCAGAGACAGACACATCAAGCCTTGATGATCTGAAAAAGGCATATGAAAATGTCTCTAAATCCGCAGACAGCTTCATAAAAAATCAGAAGAGCTTGAAATCTGTACTTGATGAACAGGAAAAGCATGGTCAGTTGTCGGCAAGCACTATAAGAGAACTGTCGGAAGCTGGTTACAGTGAAGCACTTGTTACTGATAAGGTCACAGGAGCGGTCACATTGGATGTGCAGGCTTATGAAAGACTTAATGCTCAGAAACAGGAAAAGATACGTCTTGACCTTGTGAACGAGAAAAACAGTCTTGAAGATAAGCTCAAAGATGAAGAAACTGCTGTTTCCGATTTAAGACAGGAATATGAAGCCCTTGCAAAAGCTGATATGGAAGCAAATGCAGGCAGATTATCTGAAATCACACTTGAACTTGCGAAGCGTGGAGCGAATATTGAAGATATCCGTGGGCTTATTTCCCAGATAAACGGTGACATAACAAGTCTTGCCGCTCCATCTTTTGAAAATGACAATACAGACAAAAACAAAGAAGCCTTTGACAAGCTGTATTCCCAGTGGAACCATGACCTTGAAATGAATAAGGTTACACAGGACGAATACATAAACTGGCTTGACGGTGCATACAAGCACTATTTCTCCGACCTTACAAAGTATCAGGACGAGTATAACAAGTACGAAGAAGAGGTTTACAAGTATCGTACCGACCGTGAGCAAAAGCTCTTCGACAAGAAGATTGACAACCTTGAAAAGCTGGCTGACAAGGCACTTGACAGCTATAAGGACGGAGACGGCAACGAGCTTACAGTTACCGCAAGTTTTGATTATGCTCGTGAGCAGATAAAAAAGGCAATAGCTGAAACTAAGTCAAGAATTGACGGTATCAGAAACGGTACTATAAGCGGAAATACTGATGATATTGAGACACTTATAGATGACCTTGACAGTCTTAATGACAAGCTTATCGACATCAATAAGAAGGAAATCGAATCTGAAAAGGATTATATCAATGAACTTAAAGACGATTATTCCGATATGATGGATGAGCGTATTGATAAGGTTGATGAACTTTCTGATAAGATTGAAAAAAGCTATGACAAGCAAATTGACGCTATAGACAAGCAAATAGACAAGCTTGAAAAGGTCAAGGACACTGAGGACAGAATCAAGAAAATCAAGGACGCTCAACTTGCTGTTAAGGAAAAGGAGCAAGCTCTTGATGATGCTAAACGTGAAGATGCTAAGAACAATTACGTTTACTTTGATGGTGCTGGAATGTCTGTGCAAACTTCTAATGAAAATCAGAAAAAGGCACAGGAAGAACTTGACCAAAGCAAGAAAGACCTTGAAGAAGCCTATCGTGATGAACAGATCAATGTGCTTAAAGACCAAAAGGATATCCTTGAGGAACAGAAAGACACTGCTAAAGATTATTACGATAACGTAAAGGATAATCTTGAAAAACAGAAAACACAGGGTGAAAAGACCTATGAAGCTGTTGAGAAGATTTATGAACAGCTTGGTGGTGACAAGAAACAGACTTCTTCTAATGCTGGACTTCTTAGAAGGCTTTTATTTTCAGGCAATATATCTAAGGCAATGTCTGAATTGTCTGATACTGAACGTCAGAAAGCTATTGATACAGGTGTTGTTAAGGTACAGCCTAACGGTGATTATACTTTTGATTATTCTGCCTTTGCGAAATATTCAAGTACAGTAGATGATAACACGCTTGCTACACAGGATTTGACTTCTATTCTTAAAGAGGTAGTTGCACAGGCTGATGCTGATAATAAGGACAAGACTGATAATTCTAAGGTCGCAGGAGGCTTTAATCTTGTCGCTGACCCTAAGACAGGCAAGCTTACTAAGAAGCAAGTTATGGTCAATGGTGAAGTTGTTGAGGGATTAGGTCACAAGGTCAATGCTACTTCTAAGGAAGAATGGCAGGAACATAACAACAGTGAAAAGACAAGCAAGGGAAGCTTTGCAGGTTATGACACGTTTATTGACTTTATGAGGGCTGTTAATGCTGGTAAAGTGGATATTAGTCCTCTCACTAATGCGTTTAAAAGTGACTATAATCCTATTGTTGACAAGATGAATAAGTCTATTAGTGATACCATTAACAATGTTTCTAACAGTAATGTTAATAACGTAAATAACAAACCTGTTGTAAATCTTACTGTAAATGTTGAAGGCAGTGCTGATAAAAAGACTGTTGAAGCATTTAGGAATGTGGCTGCGACAGAAATCACGAATGCGTTTAATCAGCTGAACAGAAAGCTTGATAATACTAAATTTTAATAATGTTTATGTGCTGTCTTGAAATATAGACAGCACATTTCTTCTTAGGTAACGTGTATGCAGAGAAATAAGAAACGAATAAATAATAAAACATCTGTTCTTTATAAATGCCGTTGGTGCAATAAAGAAAAGTCAGATAAAGCCTTTTATAAATGCAGTATTGAAAATCACTCTTATATTTGTACTGAATGTATCACTCAAAAATATAAAGAGATCATTTGCAAACATGAAAAATACAAGGCTTTAATGGTATGCTGTCATTACTTGGATATTGCATTCTTTTTTGATATCTACAAATCATTGGAGATTGGTCAGGGTTTAGGATATTATATAAGGCAACTTAATTTGTTGCAAAACAGAAATCCAGATAGCTATGAAAAAGGAATTTTAAAAGATTGCAATATAGACTATACACCTACAGAATACAGTAATACCTATGTAAAATCAAAACTGGATGATGTTATAAAAGAACTGGAGATGATAAAAAATGACATTTAATAATCTAAATGATCTGTTTAAAAAGATTGAAAATGACATTCAAGACACCATGAGAAATGAAGTAGCTGACACTGTAAAAAATAATATGGCTGGGGCTATACAAACAAGTGTTTATAGTGTTTACAGTCCCGAATATTATAATAGGCGTATGAATAATGGTGGCTTGTCTGATACACACAATATGGAAGTAACAGAAATTCAAAATGGTGTATCCGTTCACAATGCTGCACCGTTGGACAATGGGCGTAATGACTATGATCTTGATGATATCATTGTTAATCGTGGTGTGCTGGGATATCCACATGGAAGAGATTTTTATTCTGAAACAGTCGAAGAATTAAGTGAAAATAAAGAACATATGCAAGCGCTAAAGGATGGACTTAAAAAAAGAGGTTATGAGGTTAAGTAAATATGGAAGATAATAAAACAAAGGAATGTCAAATTTTCGCCGAATACCCAGATGTGGTAGGCGTGAACGACTTAACAAAAATGTTGCACATAGGCAGAAATACAGCCTATAAGCTGATAAACACAAACACTATTCAGACTATTAAGATAGGCAAAAAGCACATAATTCCCAAATACAGAGTTATAGAATTTTTAATGCGTTCAAATTAATTACACGATAATGACCGTCTGTTGTGATATAATAATTATGTCAAACGGCAGACGGTTTGTTATTTTTGGAGGTATTTCAATGACAGGCAGTTTGCAAATAAAAAATAATATGTACTATGCTGTATTAAATTTTAAGGACGGTGACGGCAAGAGAAAACAAAAATGGATATCAACAGGGCTTGAAGTCAAGAATAATAAGCGCAAGGCAGAGCAGGTTTTAAAAGACCTTATTTCAGAGTATGAGGATAAAAAAATCAGCGTTATCAACAAGCAGACCTTTTCTGACTTTATGGGTGAATGGCTGGAAGTTATCAAGCTTAATGTGAAGATCACTACATATAACGGCTACAAACTGCATTATGATAAGCATATAAAGCCATACTTTGATAAATTGGGCGTTGCTGTTACTGACTTAACACCTATGCAGCTTCAAAATTACTACAATACAAAGTTATCCGAGGGATTATCCGCAAGCTCTGTAAAGAAACATCATGCTAATATTCACAAAGCACTTGACTATGCATTAAAGCTGAATGTTATTGCTTATAATCCTGCTGACCGTATTACATTACCTAAAAGGGAACGATACAAAGGAAAATTCTATAACGAGGTTCAGCTTAAACAGTTAATGGAACTCTGCGAAGGCACTCCGATTGAAAGCGTGGTATTCATAGCAATTAACTATGGATTACGCAGGAGTGAAATATTAGGCTTGAAGTGGTCTGCTGTTGATTTTGATGAGAATACAATTATTGTCAATCACACAGCCGTTGCTAATGTTGGTGGTGTATTATATGATGATACCACAAAAACAAAAGCAAGTTTAAGGACTTTACCGCTCACTGATAATGTAAAAAAATATCTCCTTGAATTAAAGGCACGTCAAGAAAATATGGCTTTACTTATGGGAGACTGTTACCACAAGAGCGAATACATCTGTTGCTATGATGACGGCAGAGAAATTCGTCCGGATTATGTAACTCATAAATTTAATAAGATATTGGAAAACAGCGATTTGCCTAAAATCCGTTTCCACGATTTAAGGCACAGTGCGGCTTCCCTGCTCATCAATGCTGGCTTTAACCTAAAGGAAGTGCAGGAATGGTTAGGTCACAGTGATGTTGCGACAACAGGAAACATTTATTCGCACTTGCAGTATTCCTCTAAACTCAATATGGCTAACCGTTTTAACGAACTTCTAACCAAATAACCAGTGTTAGAAAAGTGTTAGAAAACAGGGTGCTTAATAAAACAAATAGCCGCCTGCGAATGCTCGCAAACGGCTATAATACGTGGTCTGCCCGACGGGGGTCGAACCCACAGCCTTCAGAGTCGGAGTCTGACGCTCTATCCAGTTGAGCTACGGACAGGAAACCATATATTATTATACCCAATAATGGTTGTCCTGTCAAGGCGAAAAATGGGTCGGTGTGAATTTTTTACCGCAAAATTCGGGATCTGCCAACAAAACGTCACAGACAGCTCCTGAACTGAGTGGGAGTCTGACCGCAGCGCTCCTTGAACTGGCGCATAAAGCTGTATTCGCTGGAATATCCGCACCGTTCGGCTATTTCCTTTACGCTGAGGGTGGTGGATATGAGCAGGCGCTTTGCCAGCTCCAGCCTGCCGTTTATTATGTCCTGCTTTACGCCCACGCCGAATATCTTCTTGTAGGCGTGCTGGAAGCCCGAGCGGCTCATGTTCATCTCCGCAGCCATTTTATCCACGTCGTCGGCAATGTCGGGCATGGAGTAAAGACGGCTTCTCAGGCGGATAAAGCTGCTGCTCTTGTCCGCATATATCTGAGAGTGGCGGTTGGAGGTGCTTATGAGCCTGCCAAGCTTCAGCAGGAATATTTCCGTAAATCTGCGTTCTATCTCCTCGTGATACGGCTCGTGGGAGTAATGCTCATATGCCATCAGCCGCACAAGCTGAGACAGCTCCTCAATATTTCCAAGGTAGAATATTTTGTCGGGGACAATGCCAAGCTCCGAAAAGCGCTCCTCGTCCCCCTCTTCAAAATCGAAATATATCCAGTCATCGGTGTAAACGCTGCCCTGACCGTAATATCTGCACGGCACGGCAGGGGAAAACATTACAAAGGAATTTTCCTTGACCTTGTGCTCGGTGCCGTCTATGATGAAAATGGACGGCTCCTTGATGAGCAGAAATAGCCGACAGCCGTTTCCGCCGGGGCGGTCCATGACAAAGTTATCGCTGTGGGAATAGTTATATCCTATGGAGCCTATTTTCATTCAAATGCCCCCTTGTCAAACCTTTATTGCAGGGCGGGAGGGCGCTCTTACTTCCATAGTGCCGTCCTCGGAGTAGAAAAAGACCGTCCGTCCGAAGTCAAGACCCGTCTGCTCTGCCACAATGGGTATCTTGCTGCTTTGGAGCGCCTGCTTTACTGCCGCAACATTCCGTTCGCCGACGCTGAAAACATCTGAGTCGCCGCTGAACATCTGCGCCCCGCCTGCTATTTTTGCGGTGATGCGGCGCTTTTTTGCCCCGTAGCTGCACATTTTCCTGATAAGCTCCGCAACGCCCGTGTCGGCATATCGGCGCATATTGTCATTTTCCGTCTGAGACTCGGCGCTGCTGGGGAGCATTATGTGAGCCATTCCCGCAATTTTCGCCTTGTGGTCATAAAGGCAGATGCCAACGCAGGAGCCAAGGGCATAGGTAGCCAGCACATCGGGATATTTCACCACATTCAGATCTGCTATGCCAACGTTGACCATTACCTGCACCACCTTTTGTGTTATAAGTTTTGTTATTGCTCCAGATATTCCGCCATACTTTTTCTCAGCTTTTCAACAGCTTTTGAATGTATCTGACAGACTCTTGATTCCGATATTTTAAGCACGTCCGCTATTTCCGAGTACCTCAGTTTTTCGTAATAATAAAGTGTTATGACTGTCCGCTCCTTGTCGCTCAGCTGTTCTATTGCCTGAGCAAGGAGCTTTCTGCGCTCCTCCAGCATAAGTCGGCGTTCGGCCTCGCTGAAACCGTCCTTTTGGTCATTCGGAGCTTCAAAGCCGCTGAACAGCAGTTCTTCAAAGGAAAGTGTATGGGAGGCGGCAGCCTTCAGCGCATAGCTGTCCAGCTTTTCCACTGTCATTCCCATATGATGCGCCAGTTCTTCCCTTGTAGGCTCACGGTCAAGCTGAGCGTAGAGCAGGGAAAAGGCATTGTCATATTCCTTTGCAAAGCGGCGCACCCCTCTGGGCACGCTGTCCATGCGGCGGATATAGTCTATTATAGCCCCCCTCACCTTGATGGAGGCATAGGTCTCAAACCGAACATTCTTTTCGGGCACAAATGACTCGGCGGCGGATATGAGCGCCAGCACCGCTTCATTTGATATATCATCCTCGTCCGTGAATCGCAGGAACATATTTCTGGTGGAGATAACAGCATACCGCACAATGTGCATACTTTGCATAACAATTTCGTTGCGCACTGCCTTGTCGCCTGTGCGGCGATAGGTGCAGAAAAGCTCCGACATATCGTCTGTACGCATATTATCCCTCCATTCCCCAAATACCGATATAAAAACATTATAGCATAACTTTTAAAATATTTCTACAGACTTTTGGGAAAAGGGCAGGCGTTGGATTTAGATATTTAAACGTTTAAATTGTTTGTTTTGCACAATACCATATATGCGGCTGAAGGTTAATATACAAATCGGATAAAATATAGATTATATGATAATTTGTATAATATACTATTAGTATTGAAACCTTTTGATTATACAAAATATAATTTAGTATAATAAGCTTATGATAATACTGTAAGTATAATCACTGCCTATAAAAAATACCGCAGACCTTTCGGAATGCGGTATGTATTTTACTTGAGAACATAAATGGTAACGTTCTTTGCGCCCCACTGAATGCAGTCATTATATTCGTCCATGAACAGGTCAACGATTATGTGACCCTGTCTTACGGAATAGCCTGTGTCTGCTGCGATGGCGTAGCCGTAAACCTCGCCGTCGTCCGCAACTATGTAAAGCTCGGAGCCGTAAGGGATAATGTTGGGGTCAACTGCCACATAGCCCTGGAAAACTGCCTTGCCTGTGGACATGAGCGCTCCGGGGTCTGCGGTGTATGCGCAGGACTTTCCGCTGATGGTGTCAACATACTCGGTGGGAACACCGTTTTCGTCCAGTGTGAGCCAGTCGGGAACTTCAAATCTGGAAACTGCCTTTACTGCTGCGGGAGCATCTGCAAAGGCTTCCTCTGTAACTGCGATATCTTCGGAAACTGTTGTAACAGCTTCGGTTTCGGGCTGGATAGGAGCTTCGGAGGACATCTCGGGAACTACTATCTTTACCTCTGCCTTGTCAGCTTTATGGGACTTGGGGCTTGACTTTGCGGAAACTGCCGGAACGCTTGCCTTTGCGCCCTCTGTGGAAACAAAAGAGCCTGTGGGAGCTTCCGAGTCCTCATCATCAAATATCTCTTCATCAAGATCATCGGAATCTGTGTCAGCAGTTTCTTCGGAAGTGGTAACTGCCTCGGTCTCTGCTATGTCAGAATCAACTTCACCGGAAGCAATTTCGGTAGATTCATCTGCCGATGTGCTTACTGCATCTTCATCTGTGCTAATATTCTTTTCCGAGGGGAAAGCCGCTACCTGAGCGGTAAGTGTCTCGGAACCCTCAATATCCTCAGCAGGCTCGTCAGCGATCTCAGTCTGAGCTGCAACTGTTTCTGTGGGGATAATATCTGTTTCAAAATCAACGGTCTCAGGCTCGCCTGCTCCTGCTGCGCCGATAACGGTGCAGAGTGCAAATACTGCTGCGGTCATGCCTGCTGCTATATATTTCTTTACGGAAGATCTTATTTTTGTCTGCCTTTCCGCTGTTATCTTAGAATTATCGTTCATAAAAAAGCTCCTTAATACTGGCGCTTGCCGGGCGCCGAAGATTACCACCTTTGTGAGATTTCAAGTCGGACTTTACAGAAAGTTTAAAACTCTCTATCCGCTGGACTGACTGCACGGAATTTCCCGACTGATTAAACATATCATACTTTCAAAAAGTTTCAAAACGGTTACAAAACCGATTACACTTGTAATTATAGCGTAATTTCTTGAAAGTGTCAAAGTAAAATCGAAGCGCAGATTTGTGCAGTTTGCTTAATAATTGTAGAAAATATTCACACAAACCTCGATTTTTCAAGCTTCTTTTGTTGTAACATGAACATTTGACCCGATTTTTTGGGCATTTATCATAAATCAAAGAATTTGCATTTCAAAAAGGCTATAATACGCCAAGTATAAGGGTACTTTAGTGAACAATATCACATTTGTTAATCACTTTGTGTATATTTATATACCGTATCTGCGACTGATATTCAACAAAACGCACAAATGCGCCAGATGATAAATAAGTTTTTGTGCAATGTGCTGATTTTGGCTCTATATGGCTCTGTAAGGGCTTTTGAGCAAAAAAATCAGCATATTTACTTGAAAAAAATTCCGCAACAGTATATAATAGTATCATGATGTATTGCTGCATTTTGCATACCCGCAGGTATGACACCCGCAGATATACTATTACAATATAAATATAAGGAGACTTCATTATGGATAAGAAAAAGGATCCCAGACTTGATAATGCCCGTATAATGATACGCACTGCCGCTCCTGTGGTGGCTGCTCTGTTCCTGTTCCTTGTTTCCGCAGGATATATTGCTTACAGAATGATAAGCAACAGGAATTACAACGAGCGCTGGAAGGATTATGACGAGTGCGGACTGAGCTGATGAGTATGTATATTTATAACGCCCGTATTCTCCCCATGGACGGGGACGAGATCGGCTGCGGATATGTTCTTGTGGAAAACGGCAAGATCGCCGAAGTAGGCAAGGGTATGCCGCAGCACGTCAGAAAGTCCGATATCGACGCAGAGGGAAAGCTCCTTATGCCCGGATTTATTGATATCCACACCCATATGGGCTTTATCGGCGACGGCGCAGGGGAAGAGGGCATTGACGTAAACGAGGGCAGCGACCCTGTTATGCCCCAGCTGAGAGCTGTGGATGGGCTTAATTTCATGGACGGCTATTTTGCCGATGCGGTCAGCGCAGGCGTTACAAGCGTTGTAACAGGCGTTGGCTCCCTTAATCCCGTAGGCGGAGATATGGTTGCGCTCAAAACAGCCGCAAGGTGCCTTGATGAAGCGCTCATAGGCACAGTGGGCATAAAATTTGCTCTGGGTGAGAACCCCAAGTCCTATTACACCGAGCGTGACGATGCTCCCCAGACAAGAATGGCAACAGCCGCTCTTATCCGTGAGGCGCTGGAAAAGGCACGCAGATATATGGTGCTCACCGAGCGTGCAGAGGAGCCTGAGGATCTGCCCGATTATGATATCAAGTGCGAAGCTCTTATACCATTATTAAAGGGAGAAGTCAAGGCGCATATCCACTGCCACCGTGCGGACGATATCATGACCGCTCTCAGGATATGCAAGGAGTTCGGCTTAAAGCCGCTGCTCATTCACTGCACCGAGGGTCATCTTATAGCAGACCTGCTGGGCGAAGCTCATGCGGAGGCTGTGGTGGGGCCTATCATCTGCGACCGTGGAAAGCCCGAGCTTGCCCATGCAAGCCTTGAAAATGCAGGGAAATTGTGCGCTGCCGGGGTAAAGACCGCCATCTGCACCGATCACCCCGAAACGCCCATCAACTTCCTTACCGCAGGTGCGGCTTACTGCTGCAAGTACGGTATGCCTAAAAATGAGGCTCTCAAAGGGCTGACCATAACCGCTGCAGAGCTGGGCGGATTTGCTGACAGAACAGGCTCTGTTACCGTTGGCAAGGACGCTGACCTTATTCTGCTGGACGGCGACCCGTTTGAGATAATGACTAACGTTTGCATGACTATGATAAACGGAAAAATCGTTTTTGAAAGGAAATAAAATATGACCAAGCTTAAAAAGACTATTGCGCTCATATCCGCAGCGGCAATGTGCTGCTCTCTTGCAGCCTGCGGCGATGCGCAGAACGGTGAGGACAGCGAAAGTGCGGCTGAAACATCGGCAGTTTCCGTGTCCGATGCAGCCTCAAACGACGATGGCATAAAGGCTGTTTTCGGCGAGATAAGAACGGAATATAACACTGACCTTGACCTTTCCGACTATCCTCTTACCAAGTCGGACGTTCCTGCTGACTTCTCTCTGACCGTTGAGGCTGAGAGCGGAAAGCTGGAGGGAAATGCCAAGGCAAATGACTTCCCCGACGCATCTGGCGGCGCATACGTCAATGGCGTAAACGTTGAGGGCGATGCTCTCACCATGACTGCCGATATCGAGTACAGCGGATTTTATGATATGAACTTCCTTACCATGGGCAGCGAGGGCAGAGTAAACAACGTTCTCGTTGACGGCATGAAGGTGGGCGATATCACTACCAATTCCCCTGCTGAGTTCGGCGACACACTTCTGAGCTACATCTATCTTGACAAGGGTACTCATGAGATAACCATTACCCCCAGCTGGGGATATGTGGATATCGACTGCCTTATCCTTACCGCTGCGGCAACTCCCATTACCGAGGATACATACAAGGTTGAACCCACTCTTGTAAATCCCAATGCCGATGAAAACACAAAGAGACTTTACAAGTTCCTCTGCGATATCTACGGCAAGTATTCCCTTGCCGGACAGTATGCCGATGAGGGACGTGCTTCCTCCGAGTATGAAAAGATAACCGCAAAGACAGGCAAGACCTTTGCTGTTCTGGGACTTGATATGGGAAACTACAGTCTTGGCAGCAAGGCACACGGCGCTGAGTCAAAGACTGTTGAATACGCATACGACTGGTACAAGAATGCAGGCGGAATAGTTCAGCTCTGCTGGCACTGGACCACTCCCGAGGACTATGCCGTAAATTCAGGCGATCAGCCATGGTACAGCTCTTTCTACAAGGAAGGCTCCAAGCTTGACCTTGACAAGATAATGAACGGCGAGGATGACGCTGCATATCAGCTGCTTATGGACGATATCGACAACATGGCAAACGAGCTGGCACGTCTCCGTGACGCAGGCGTTCCCGTTCTCTGGAGACCTCTCCACGAGGCGGCAGGCGGCTGGTTCTGGTGGGGCAACTGCGAGCCTGAGAGCTACAAGAAGCTCTGGAACGTAATGTACGACAAGATGACCAACGAGCATAACCTTACAAACCTTATCTGGGTATGGAACGGTCAGGACCCTGCATGGTACCCCGGCGATGAGACCGTTGATATCAACGGCTGGGATATCTACGCAGGCAACCACGTTGACTCCTCCCAGAGCGGACGTTTTGACGATATGGCAACAAACTACGGAACCAAGACCAAGCTTATCGCCCTCACCGAAAACGGCTGCGTAATGGATCCCGACAAGGTGTTCAACGACAACGCAAGATGGCTTTTCTGGGGCACTTGGAGCGATCCTTTTACCATGAAGCTGGGCGTTGTTATCAACGATGAATACACCACAGTCGAGCTGCTCACAAAGGCATACAACCACGAAAGAGTTCTTACTCTTGATGAGCTGCCCGACCTTCAGAATTATCCTCTTGACTAAGATCAAACGGCATTATGCCGAATAGAAAGGAAATTTGTTTGACGAATATTACAATGGATATAGCAGCAGGCCGGGAGGCTTGACTGTAAATCTCAGAACTGTTACTTAACAGCATACGTCATACGCCTCCCAAAGGATAATCTTTTGGAGGAAATATGAAGCATAATTCTAAAAATCACAAGGACTACCGACACGAAGCCTGCAATGAGAGCTTTACCTGCAAGGTATGCGGCTGGATATGCTCCCCTCAGGGAGCGGGAACCGACCACCGCAACCACTGCCCCAACTGCCTTTCCAGCCTGCACGTCGATGACGAGCCGGGAGACAGAGCCTCCGACTGCGGAGGTATAATGGACGCAGTGGGAGTGTGGGTGCGCAAAAACGGCGAGTGGGCGCTGATACATCGCTGCCGCCGCTGCGGAAAGCTCAGCTCCAACCGAATTGCCGCTGACGACAATCCCGTGAAGCTGATGTCAATAGCCATGCGCCCCATTGCAGAGCCGCCCTTTCCCATTGAGCATATAAAGGAGCTGCAAAAGGCAGTCTTTGATGATGAAAAATAAAATTGTAAAAATCTCAAAAAGCCCTTGCAATTTGGGAAAAATACGTGTATAATAAAGATGTATTTGAATAGCTGTACACAAAACACGCCGACCGGACACAGTAAGCGGCAGCTTGCAGAGCCTTTTACAAGGTCTGCATACGCATTTTCAGAGAATGGGAGCCTTGGGCTGAAAGCTTCCTTTGCGTTTGCTTCCGATGAATTTCATCCGTGAGTGGCTGCTCTGAAATCACAGTAGGAGCGGACGGAAAAGCCCCGTTACGGCGGAGAGGATGCTTGTCCTTATTATGTACGGGTGGTTTGGGATAATATATCCCGTCCTGTCATAAGCCTTTGCGGCAATGCAGGACGGGATTTTTTGTTGTTAAAGCAGCAAAAAAGTACAGCAAAACAATTAAAATCATATAAAAAGAAAGGATCGAACTGAATGAAACAGCAGTTAGAGCAGATTCTGGCATCAGCTCAGAAAGAGCTGTCCGAATGCGGCGACCTTAAGGTAATGGAAGAGCTGAGAGTTAAGTTTCTCGGCAAAAAGGGCGAGCTTACCGCCATACTCAAGCAGATGGGCGGACTTTCCGCAGAGGAAAGACCCGTTATCGGTCAGCTTGCAAACAAGGTGAGAAGCGAGATCGAGGCTAAGATCACAGAAAAGGCAGAGGCTCTCAAATCTGAGGCAGCTGCAAATAAAATGGCTGCGGAGACCATCGACGTTACTCTCCCCGGCAAGGCTCCCGAAATTGGCAGACTTCACCCCCTCACAGCAGTGCTTGAAGAAGTAAAGGAAATATTCCTTGGCATGGGCTTTGATATTGTTGACGGCCCCGAGGTCGAGACCGACCATTACTGCTTTGAGGCGCTCAATATGCCTAAGCATCACCCTGCAAGAGATACACAGGATACTTTCTACATCAACGACAATGTGGTTCTCAGAACTCAGACCTCCGGCGTACAGATACGTACCATGGAGCAGAGAAAGCCTCCTATCAGAATAATCTCTCCCGGCCGTGTTTACCGTTCCGACGCAGTTGACGCTACACATTCTCCTCTTTTCCACCAGATAGAGGGACTTGTTATCGACAAGGGCGTAACTCTCGGCGACCTGTACGGCACACTTGACCTGCTTATGAAGAAGCTTTACGGCAAGGACGCCAAGATACGTCTCCGTCCCCACCACTTCCCCTACACCGAACCCTCCGCAGAGGTTGACCTTGTTTGCTTCAACTGCGGCGGAAAGGGCTGCTCCATGTGCAAGGGCGAGGGATATGTTGAGCTTCTGGGCTCAGGCATGGTTCACCCCAAAGTCCTCAGAGGCTGCGGCATCGACCCCGAGGTTTACAGCGGCTTTGCTTTCGGTATCGGCCTTGAGCGTATTACCATGGGCAGATACAATATCAACGATATGAGAATGCTTTACGAGAATGATATGAGATTCTTGTCTCAGTTCTGATAAAATGGACAGTGCCGACAAAAACAGCCTGTTCGGGCAGTACAAAAAGCGCTTTAAATTTAAGCAGCGTTTGTGGAATATTCTGAGCATAGTCTATACGCTTATACTTATCCCGCTGCTCAGGTTCCTTGACGGCAGGGATTACAGCGTGGTCTGGCGGATAATTTCCGTTGTGACCACCGTGGCTCTTATCACGATGAATTTTATTCAGAGCAGGTCGATGAAAAGACAGCTTGAAGCGATATCGGAAGCATCTGCCGAAAAAATTGCAGCAGAGCTTGAACGTTGTGAGTGGTACAGAGTTTTCGCACTGACCTCAGAATATCTCTTCTCAAAGGAGGGGCTTATACTTCCCTACTACGAGATAATGGAGATCATCACAAACACCTATGTCGGTTCACCCTCTGCCACAAATATGACTTTCAGAACAAGAAGCTTCGGCAGGATATATGTTCCCGTGGGACCGGGAAATATGGACGAAAGCTTTTATAAGCTGCTTTCAGAGAAATGCCCCAATGCGGAGCTTAAATTCCGTGTGAATTATCAGAAAGCGGATATGGAAGAGTATTATAATACTTTAAAGGCAGGAAGCATTATCGTTATCAGAAAAAAATGAGGAGGAAATATATAAATGGATCTTTCAATGAAATGGCTCTCCGATTATGTTGATATCGGAGACATGAGCATAAAGGATTTCTGCCAGGGCATCACAATGAGCGGCTCCAAGGTAGAAAGCTACGAAACTGAGGGCAGCGAGATATCCAAGGTCGTTGTGGGAAAGATACTGGACGTTAAGCCCCACGAAAATTCCGACCACCTTGTTGTATGCCAGGTAGATGTGGGCGAGGCTGAGCCTGTTCAGATCGTTACAGGCGCACCCAATATCAGAGAAAATAACGTTGGCGATTTCGTTCCCGCTGCGCTGGACGGTTCCACACTTCCCGGAGGCGTTAAGATAAAGAAGGGCAAGCTGAGAGGCGTTGCTTCCAATGGTATGCTCTGCTCACTGGGCGAGCTGGGTCTTACTACCCACGACTTCCCCTATGCCATTGCTGACGGCATTTTCATCTTAAAGCAGGAGACCGAAAAGGCTCTTTATCCCGGTATGGATATCCACGAGGCTATCGACTTCGGCGATACCACAGTTGAGTTTGAGATAACCTCAAACCGCCCCGACTGTATGTCCGTTCTGGGCCTTGCAAGAGAGACTGCCGCTACCTTTGATCTTCCCCTTAACATCAAGGAGCCTGAGATAAAAGGCATCGGCGGAACTGCTGCCGATTATCTCAAAGTAAATATCGAGAACACCGAGCTTTGCTCACGCTATATCGCAGGCGTTGTAAAGAACGTAAAGATAGGCCCCTCTCCCCTGTGGATGAGAGAAAGACTTCGTGCCAGCGGCGTTCGCCCCATCAACAACTTTGTTGATATCACAAACTTTGTAATGCTGGAATACGGTCACCCCATGCACGCATTTGATATCCGCTACATCGAGGGCGGCTCCATCAACATCAGAAATGCCGCAGAGGGCGAGAAGATAACCACTCTTGACGGCGTTGAGAGAGAGCTTTCCCCCAAGATGCTGGTAATTGCCGACAGCAAGAAGCCCGTTGCCGTTGCAGGCGTTATGGGCGGCGAATACAGCGGGATCATGGACGACACAACTGACGTTGTATTCGAGGCTGCGTGCTTTGACGGCGCAAGCGTAAGAACTGCTGCAAAGGCTCTGGGCATGAGAACAGACGCTTCCGCACGTTTTGAAAAGGGTCTTGACCCCAGAATGTGTATGCCTGCCATCAAGAGAGCGCTGGAGCTGGTTGAAGAGCTGGGCTGCGGCGAGATCGTTACCGAGCTTATTGACTGCGATACCCACAAGGACACTCAGAAAAAGGCTCCCTTTGACGCAAAGTGGATAAACAACTTCCTTGGCACAGATATTTCCGAGGAGGATATGATAAAATACCTCAAGAAGCTTGAAATTGAAGTTAAGGACGGCTGGGCATATGCTCCCGCTTACAGAATAGATATCGAGTACAAGAACGACCTTGCAGAAGAGATAGCACGTCTTTACGGCTACAACAATATCCCTCAGACCATTATCAGAGGTATTGCCAGCGGTGAGCTGACCCCTGCACAGAAGTTCACCAGAAAGGCAATGAATACTGCCGTTGCTCTGGGCGCTTACGAGATAACCACATTCTCCTTTATCTCCCCCAAGTATTTCGACAAGATAAGACTTCCCAAGGACAGCAAGCTTAGAAACACTGTTGTTATCACAAACCCTCTGGGCGAGGATACCTCTGTTATGAGAACATCTCTCCTGCCCTCCATGTGCGAGATAATGGCTTCCAACTACAATAACAGAAACGCAAGCGTTTGCCTCTTTGAAATGGGCAACGAATATCTCCCCAAGGGCGGCGAACTGCCTGAGGAGCCTGCAAGAATGTGCTTCGGTATGTACGGCGCACAGTACGATTTCTACAGCATGAAGGGCATTATCGAAAAGCTCCTTGACACACTGGGAATCGTAGGCGCTGAGTATGAGCCTTGCAAGGGAACCTCCGAGAACTTCGGCGAAGCTCCCGCATTCCACCCCGGCAGATGCGCAGAGGTATTCAAGGACGGCGTTGCCATCGGTATCTTCGGCGAGCTTCACCCCGAAACTCTCGAAAACTACGGCATCGGCGTAAAGGCATATGCCGCAAAGCTCAATCTCCCCGAGATGATGGCCGCTTCCATTCAGAAGGTATATAAGCCCCTGCCCAAGTACCCCGCTACCACCCGTGACCTTGCAGTTGTATGCGATGAGGATATCCCCGTTGCTCACCTTGAAAAGGCAATTTCCGAGGGCGTTGGCAAGATACTTGAAAGCGTAAAGCTCTTCGATATCTACAAGGGCAAGCAGATAGCCGACGGCAAGAAGTCCGCCGCATTCAGTATTGTAATGCGTTCTCACGACGGTACCCTTACCGACGAACAGGCTGACGCAGCTGTCAAGAAGGCACTGAAGAAGCTTTCCGAGCTGGGCGCTGAGATAAGAAGCTGATAAATGATCACAGCATATCCGAAAGAGCTGTTGCACAAGATGCAGCAGCTCTTTTGTATTATTTTTTATACTAAGAACCAATTAAAAACTATACAAAAAATCGAGCATAATCTTGCGTATATGGATTATGCGATGATTTTTTGTCTATAGTTTTATTGGTGATTAGTATTATAGCATATGTTTATTTTTCACTTTCTATTGCAAAAAAGACGGATTTGTACTATAATAAAAGGAGCAATGCGTAAATAAATACACGGAGGAATTTAATATGAACTGGACAGAAGTAAATGTTTATACCACCACCGAAGGTATCGAGCCTGTCTGCGGCAGACTGCTTGGCGTAGGCGTTACAGGCTTTGCTATAAAGGATGCTAAGGATTTTGAGGACTTCCTCAACGACAAAACAGGCAACTGGGATTATATCGACGATGACCTTATGAACCTGAAAAACTGCGAGACCTGCGTAACATTCTATCTTGCGGATAATTCTCAGGGTGCAGATATGCTGGCTATGGTAAGGAGCGAGATGGCTGAGCTTGCCGCTCTTGATACCGAAAAGAAGTTCGGACGCCTTGTCTGTGAGCTTTCCAACGTCCGTGAAGAGGACTGGGCTAACAACTGGAAGCAGTATTTCAAGCCCCTTAAAGTGGGCGATAAGCTTGTTGTAAAGCCCTCCTGGGAGCCTCTGGAGGAGACCGACAGGACTGTTCTTGAAATAGATCCCGAGTCCTCCTTCGGAACAGGTCAGCACAACACAACTCAGCTTTGCCTTGAACTGCTTGAAAAAACACTTCACGAGAATGACAAGGTGCTTGACCTTGGCTGCGGAAGCGGTATCCTTTCCATTGCGGCTCTTCTGCTTGGTGCGGACAATGCCTGCGCTGTTGATATCGACCTTAACAGCGTGAAGATCGCAAAGCAGAATGCGGAAAAGAACCACATCACTCCCGATAAGTACGTTACCTATGCGGGCAACATTATCGGCGATGAGGAGCTTCGCAAAAAGATAGGCGGCGGATATAACCTTATCACTGCAAATATCGTTGCGGACGTGCTTATTGCCATGGCTCCCCTGTTCGGCGACTTCCTGGTTCCCATGGGAACCGTGATCATTTCGGGAATCATCATCGAGCGCTGCGACGAGGTAATGGCTGCTATGGAAAAGGCAGGCTTCAAGCGCACAGAGCTTAGGGAATCGGGCGGCTGGGCTGCGGCTTCATTTGTAAAATAATTGCTTATCAGACAGAATACTTTGCGGAAAGGCTGACCGATATGAATATCATCTACACCTCTGAAAACAAAATTTACAGCTTTGAAAACTCAAACAAGACCGAAATTCCCTGCGGGCGTGTTATAAAATACAAGGAGACCCTTGACAGTATTCGCAGGAGAAGCGAGTGGAAGACCACAGGCTCGGGTGCAATGTTCACAGGCACTGCAATGAAAGCGGAGACTATCGAAATGCCTGCGAGAATAACGGGGCTTGCCTGCTGCGGCGACAAAGACGGAGAGCTTATCTACGGCATTCAGCTGGACGGCTCTTCTTCCCTTTACCGCCGCAGCACTGACCGCACGGACATGAACGAGGGGCTTATACTTTCGGGCAACGACATAAGCTTCGGCGCATTTGATTTCCTTGACGGCAAGCTGGCGGTGAGCATTGGCAGCTCAATGCACCTGCATATCGGCGTGATGGAGCCGCCTTCTTCCGCATATGAGGAGTTCACCGACGGCGACACCATTGAGGAAGACCCTTACTGGAGCCGCTTTAACAAGGGCAGGATATATTTTTCCACCGCAGGCTACGGCAGAGATGCAAACGGCGTTATCGGCGGCATTTCTCCCAGAAGCGGCGCATATCTTGACACTGTTACCCGTGAGATGGAGGAGTTTCTCACCGACCCAAAGTATGACTATTACAAGATAAAAGATGATAAATACGGCAATATCTACTACATACGCCAGCCCTACGGCGGCGAAAAGAGCAGGGACGGTATCAAGTTCACCGACGTGCTTTTCTTCCCCGTAAGGCTGCTGAAAGGACTTTTCGGCTGGCTGAACTTTATGTGCACCATATGGGGCGGCGAACCACTCAAAAGCGGCGGCTCGGGTCTGCCGAACAATGAAAAGACCAAGGAACGCAGCGCCAAGGACATCATCATTGACGGAAATGTTATAAAAGCCAAGGAGATAGCCAAGGCTGAGGACGCAAAGGACGGCGAGCTTTCGGGCTTTATGCCCCTGAGCCGAGTGCTTGTGAAGCGTGAGGCTGACGGCACCGAGACCGTGCTGAAAAAGGGCGTGCTTGACTACTCCCTGTGCGATGAGGGTATCCTTATCTCCAACGGCAGGCAGATAACACTGTTTGCCGACGGTAACGAGACCCTTGTGACAAAGGCTTACCTTGCCCGCAATTTGCAGGCAGGAATGTCAGAAAATAAATGATTTTGTGTTGAAAGAGTTTTGTCATGGAAATAAAGACCATTAAAATAGGAGACGTGGAGATAAAGCAGACTGCCGCACTTGCGCCAATGGCATCGGTGGCGGACAGGGCTTATCGGCTGGTGTGCAAGGAGCACGGAGCGGCATACATGGTCTCCGAAATGATATCCGCCAAGGGGCTTTGCTACAGCGACCGCAAGACCGAAGAGCTTTGCACCGTTGACGACAGGGAACGCCCGTATGCCTTGCAGATATTCGGCGAGGAGCCTGATTTCTGCGCCAGAGCGGCGGCGATGCTTATGAAATACAAGCCCGATATCCTTGATATCAATATGGGCTGTCCTGTTCCCAAAATTGCAGGAAACGGCAGCGGAAGCGCCCTTATGAAGGATATTGACAGGGCATATGCCATTACAAAGGCAGTTGTTGCCGCAAGCAATGTGCCTGTTACGGTGAAGTTCCGCTCGGGCTGGGACGAAAATTCCATAAACGCTCCCGAGTTTGCAAAGGCTATGGAAGCGGCGGGGGCAATGGGGCTTACCGTTCACGGCAGGACAAAAACTCAGATGTACCACGGCAAAGCCGACCGTGATATTATAAGGCAGGTCAAGGCGGCTGTAAAAATTCCCGTTATCGGCAATGGCGATATCGACTGCGCCGAAAGTGCTGCCGATATGTACCGCCGGACAGGCTGCGACCTTGTTATGGTTGGCAGGGGAAGCTACGGCAATCCGTGGATATTTTCCCAGATAGAAAGCTATTTTGAAAATGGTATTATCCCCCCCGAGCCTACGCTGGAAGAACGTCTGGAAGCTATGTATCATCAGACGGAGCTTGCGGTGAGCTTCAAGGGTGAGCATACTGCCATGGCGGAAGCCCGACGGGAATGTGCCTTCTATCTCAAGGGCATAAAGGGAGCGGCTTCCTATCGCAGCCGATGCGGCAGTCTTGCTTCCCTTGCAGACTTAAAAGCACTTATTGAAGAAATTCGCAAAGCAGAAGGTATTTGCTGATATGTTCTTGCAGAACAATTTCTGCTTTTGAAAAATATCGGCACACGGCTCACATATCTTCATGCAGTAAAAAAGGAAATGGTAATATGAACATTATCAGAGCTGAAAAAAAGTATATCGGTCAGATGGCGGAAATCGAAAAGGAATGCTTCACTGACCCATGGTCGGAGGCGGCGTTTGAAAGCTCTGTCGGTTCACAGGCGGAGATTATCCTTGCCGCTGAGGAGAACGGAAAAATTGCGGGATATATCATCGGCAACTGCGACGGTCATCAGGGATATATCGAAAATTTTGCCGTAAGCCCCCAAATGCGCAGAAAGGGCATCGGAGACAGTCTGCTTGAAGCGTTCATATGCGCTTTGCCCGACACGGCGGAGGAGATAGCGCTGGAAGTGCGTGAGTCCAACGCCCCCGCCATTGCAATATACGAGAAAAACGGCTTTGAAAGCGTTGGTATCAGGAAGAATTTCTACTCCGACCCCAAGGAGAACGGAATAGTTATGATACGCAGGATAGAGAGGGATCAGGATGAGTGTTAAGATCTTAGGAATAGAGTCCTCATGCGACGAAACAGCTGCTTCCGTTTCGCTGGACGGACGCACTATTCTTTCAAATATCGTGGCTTCACAGGTGGAGGAGCACAAAAAGTTCGGCGGAGTTGTGCCCGAGATAGCTTCAAGGCGGCACTGCGAAAATATCCTTGACACGGTGCGCATGGCGCTGGACGAGGCTCACTGCACCCTTGATGACCTTGACGGCATTGCGGTAACATATGCCCCGGGACTTATCGGAGCGCTGCTGGTGGGAACAAGCTTTGCAAAGGGACTGGCAATGGCGCTTGACAAGCCCCTTATCCCCGTTCATCATATTGCAGGGCATATTGCCACAAACTACATCGCCCACCCCGAGTTGGAGCCGCCATATCTGTGCCTTGTGGCAAGCGGCGGTCATTCCCATATAGTCGAGGTGCTGAGCTATACCAAGTTCAGGGTAATCGGCAGGACAAGAGACGATGCGGCAGGAGAGGCGTTTGATAAGTGCGCAAGAGTTCTGGGATATCCATACCCCGGCGGAGTTCATGTTGATAAGGCAGCTCAGCTGGGCGACCCCAACAAATATCATCTGCCAATACCAAGGGTAACGGGCAGCGAGTTTGATTTTTCGTTCAGCGGACTTAAAACAGCTGTCATAAACCTTGCCCATAACGCCGAGCAAAAGGGCGAGGAGCTTGACAAGAACAGCCTTGCGGCATCATTCCAGAAAACGGCTTCCGAAATGCTTGTCAGCAGGACCATCGCAGCGGCAAAGGCGCTAGGCTATAAGACAGTTGCCCTTGCAGGCGGAGTTTCCGCAAACTCAGGCGTAAGAGGACTGCTGGAAAAGGAGTGCAAAAAGCGTGGATTTTCCGTTTATATGCCTCCCCTTTACCTTTGCGGTGACAACGGCGCAATGATATCCTGTCAGGGCTATTATGATTATATGGCAGGCAAGCGTGGGGACGAGAGCCTTAATGCCATAGCAACGCTCAGTCTGGAAGATATATAAACAAAATGTTAAATTTGAAATAAATGTTGAAATCTGTAACAATATGTGATAAAATATTGTTATAAGATTATCAATCTTTTAAGAGAAAAATGGGAGAAATATGGGGGTAAATATGAAAAGCTCATTTAAAAAAGCAGCGGCGGCAGTATGCTCCGCAGCAATGGCGCTGTTTATGACAGGCTGTATGCACATCGGCATCGACATTACGGTAAATCCCGACGGAACAGCAAATGCGGTGGGCAGATATGCCGTTCAGAAGGATTATTACAGCGATGAGATGTTTGAAGGTACCGAGCACGAGATACAGACCTTTACCATCGACGGCGACGAGTATCTGGGCTATGAATATACCAGCGATTATGCCACATACGGCGAGCTTGCCGAGGATATGACCAATCCCAGCGAGCAGGGCGACACCATTTTCAATGAGTTCTCCGTTGTAAAGAGCGGCAATCCCTTTGTGCGCACCTATACCTTTAACGGCGTGTTTGCAAACCTGCTTGGCGAGGAAATGGCAGAAGAGGGCGAGGACGCAGCTCAGTATGAGGAAATGGCAAACTCAATGTTCAAAATCGGCTTCACAATGAAGCTCCCCGGCAAGGTTAAGTCCTGCACAGGCGGAACTGTGGGCGATGACGGCGTGATAACCTTTGAAATAAGCCCCTGCGCCGAGACAGTTTGCTCTGCGGTATCGCAGGAGGTAAATATTCCTCTCATTGCGGGAACTGCGGCGGCAGTTGTCGTTATAATCGCAGTTATTGCAGTCGTGGCTGTAAAGTCAAAGAAAAAGCCCGAGGAAAAAAGCCCCGAGCCTATCACCGATCCGGATGATGAGATAATTGAATAAGCAAAATGAGCTGTTGCACAAAGATGCAGCAGCTCATTTTTTATATAGTGAAGTATAATGGCAAATCCGCACAAATAAGCGCAAAGGTAAAGGGTTTGGGTCAAGCCTTTTTCCCGAAAGGCTTGCGGGTGTCCAGAGGGCAGAGCCATCTGGTCGTCCTCCGCAGAGGACGAAATCCGTTCGTTAACGGTAAAAGCAATTAAGCTATAGCGTGCAAATTATAAATTCTAATAAGCCGCCTGCGCATTGAGTTCAAAGCCCTGCAAATAAATATTTTCTATCAATATAAGCAAAAAAACTATTAAAGTGCAGGCGGCTTGAAACCAAGAGACGTTCCGTCAGGAACGGCGATTTTGGTTTCCGCCGTAAGGCGCAGGTACGGACAAATCAACATGATCCACAAGCACAAGAAAGAATTTTATGTATTCACGCTTGTTTCAGCCGATGTGGGAACAGTAGTCTCAGCAGGCTCATGTGCCTCGGTATGAGTTGTATGCGCAGTTGAAACGGTGGCTTCCGTGACACTTTCAACAGCAGTTGTTGAAAGTTCTGTTGATACGGACGTTGTGATAGCTGTTGTAACGGCAGTTGTTTCGGCTGTAGTCTCAGCAGATGTCTGAATTTCCGTTTCACCGATTGTTGTGGAAGTTGTTTCCAAAGGAGTTTCGGATATCTCCCCTGCTGTGAAATTTGAGAAGCTTACGGTCATTTTGGGCTGACCTGTTGCCAGCGATACGGGAACTCCGCAGCTGTCAAAAATGATAGTGCAGCCGTCGCCCGAATATACCCAGCCGCCGTCCTCCCCCGCTGAAAGAGAAGTGCTTTCAAGCTGAGCCGCCGCATTGTCCATGGCGGAGAAAAAAGCCGTCAGGGGAGATGAATCGGGCAGAGATGAGGTCTGCACATCAAAGGTAAGATCGCCCAGATGCGAGGTGAGAACATCGTCCGCAGAAGATACGGTAAGCCCCGCTATGGTCTCGGGCGAGGTTATCTCCATGCTCCAGAAGCCGCTTCCCAGCCGCTTTGTCTGCCCCGAAAAGGTAAATTCTGTTTCGCTTTCCGCATTCTCCCCCGGGGGGATCATGTAGGCAGTCACAGAGCAGTCGGCGGTGAAGCCGCCTGTTATCTGCGGCTGCGGTGGCGAGGAAAGCACCTCCGCTGCCGAACAGCCTGTGGCTGTAACGCACATCATAACAGTTATCATACCCATGAGCTTTTTCATATACCCATTCCTTTCACGGTTGGATTTCGTCCCCTTCCGAGCCGTGATACGTATCGCTGCTCGCTACCTGCGGTATTCGGCACTGAATCGGCACATTTTTTCGGGACGTATTTGCTTGAACGCAAAAGGAAGCTGTGCGATAACGTCCGTGGGCAGCATTCCGCTCATGGAAAGCTTTTCGGCAGCCATATCGGCGGCAATGCCGAAAATATGCACTGCGGCGCACACGCACTCATACAGCCTTTCCCCACGGTTCATGGAGCATATGCCTGAGATGATGCCCGTGAGCACATCTCCGCTGCCACCTCTGGAAAGTCCGCCGTTGCCGCTGTAGGAAGCACAGCGCTTTTTGGGGGAGACGATATATGTGGGAACGCCCTTGGCAACTACCACAGCGCCTGTTTTCTCACTGAGAGCCGCAGCGGCGGAAAGCCTGTCTGCCATTACCTCGGCAGCAGTCATACCCAGCAGGCGGGCAAGCTCGCCGACGTGCGGAGTAAGCACAGCTTTGCAGTTTGCATTTCTGATAATATCTATGCTGTCGGCGATGCAGTTTAGACCATCGGCATCAAGAATGAGGGGAATATTTTTTTCGCCGCAGAAGCTTATCATTCCACGTACCAGCTCTTTGGTGTCATCGCAGCAGGAAAGACCGCTGCCCATGGCAATGACGGTCATATTTTCGGCAGCTGAGCATAATTTTGTCAGCCCGTCCGAGGATATGGCTCCGCTTTCGTTTGCCGAAAGAGTGCAGAAAGTGGCTTCGTATATTCCTGCCGCCGCACGGTCGATAACAGCGGGGACGGAAGCCAGCTTTACCAGTCCCGCACCGCTCCTGAGGGCAGCTTTCAGGTTCATGGCAGCCGCACCGCTCATATTTTCCGAGCCTGCGATTATAAGCAGCCTGCCGAAAGTTCCCTTGTGGCAGCTTTGTCCCCTTGCGGGAACGCATTTCTCCGCCATAGCATCGGTCATCATAATGGGAGCGCCCGTATTTTCAAAGCAGCTTTCGGTAATGCCTATCTCACGGACAATTATTTTACCGCAGTTTATTTGTGCGGGCAAAAGTGTCATGCCTATCTTTGGAGCGCCGAATGTGATGGTAAGACCGCACATAAGCGTTCCTGCCGATACTTTTCCCGTTACGCTGTCAGCCCCCGAGGGGATATCTGCCGCAAGGATAAAGCTGTCCTTTGATATTCTTGAAAACAGGCTGATAATATCGGCGGATAGCTCTCCGTGGAAGCCTGTGCCGAAAACTGCGTCAACAACAGCGTCATATCTGTCGGATATCCGTTCATCGTCCGTGTCGAGGAATGTTATTTTGCTGTGGTCTATCTTGGCGTATTCCTCCAGCGCAATTCCGCTTTTGGGAGCGCCGCAGGGCAGGGTAACAAAACCCCGGGCGCCCATATCTGCAATGAGACGTGCCATAACAAAGCCGTCACCGCCGTTGTTGCCTCTGCCGCATATTATGAGCACACGGCTGTCAGCATTTATATCAACACACCTGCAAAGCTCTTGGACAGCGGCGGCGCCTGCATTTTCCATCAGCCCGATGTAGGTCTCGCCTGCGGCAACGGCATTTGCCTCGGCGGCTTTCATTTGTGAGGGGGTGGCGAGGTACATATCATCACTCCTTATCCTTTATATTATTCTCGTAATTTTCAAAGCTTTTTCCTGCCCAGCCGTCTATCTTTCCACGGCGCATGGCACCGAAAATGCGCTCGGTAACGCCCTTGTTGGTCTTTTCAAGCTCTGCCAGAAGCTCCTTTGTTCTCTGGCGGGAGGTGTGACCGTCAGCGGGACATTTTGATTTTACCACATTAAGGTCAAGCCGCCTTGCTGCACGTATTATCTCCTTTTCGGGAGCCATGACCATAGGGCGTATCTGCACCAGTCCGCAGCGGGCAAGGTGAGTAACGGGAGAAAAGCAGCCTATACGGCCCTCGTTCAGCAGGTTCATCATAAAGGTCTCCACCGCATCGTCAAAGTGATGACCCAGCGCTATCTTGTTGCAGCCTGCGTCCTTAGCGGCGTTATGGAGAGCGCCCCGGCGGAGCTTTGCGCACAGGCTGCAGGGGTTCAGCTCTTTGCGGATATCAAAAACTATCTGCCCGATGTCCGTGGGGATAAGGCGGTATTCAACTCCCGCCTCGCTGCACATCTGAGCCACGCTGCTGTAGTCCCCCTCCACGCCGCCGAAGCGTGGGTCAAGGGTAATGGCGACCACATCGTAATCGATGCCGATGAACCGCCTCAGCTCGATAAGCCCTTTAAGCAGCACAAGGCTGTCCTTGCCGCCCGAAACGCCTACGGCGATCCTGTCGCCGTCCTGTATCATGTCAAACTCCTGAATAGTCTTTCTCATATATCCAAGCATTTTCTGCATTATCCGCACCTCTTTCTATGTGATATTATAGCATAACAGGCGGAGCAAATCAAGAAAAACAGAGCCTTATACTAAGAACCCGTCTTCACAAGCATATGCGCACGTCTTTTCGGCAAATTTTGCCGCAGACTGCGTTATACTAATCACCAATAAAACTATAGACAAAAAATCATCGCATAATCCATATACGCAAGATTATGCTCAATTTTTTGTATAGTTTTTAATTGGTGCTTAGTATTAAAAGAATTATTGCTTCAGCAATGTCCGTTGTTACAGCTCTTTCCGTTACCTGCACACCTATATACGCTTATTCGGAGAAAGCCATATCCGATGAGCAATACGTTATGCTTCAAGCCAACAGACTTATGAATTCCGTAAATATGGACACCTTAAAAGAGGCAACCGAAAACAGTATCATTGATTACTCCATTCCAGCCTCTATCAGAGACGGTATCGGCGCAAATGCAGAATTTATTCCTGTAAGCGGTATCTCCGAAGATACTCTTACAATGGACGTTAATTCCACAGTAAGAAAAATCGGTGAAGTCAAGAATAAAGCAGGCAAAACATCAAATATGTATGTAACAGCATCAGTAGTATCAGCAACAGTTAAGGAAAACTGGGACCCAAAATTCCAGTATGATATCAAAGCATGGGCTTTTGTATATTGGATCGATAATTTGGGTCCGAACAACGAACTTGTTGCCGCAGCAGCTTCATGGGAAACAGGAAATGTTGCTGTTAACAGCCGCACCGTAACTTACGGCGTATCCGACGCTGCGGCTTTAATTTGGAAAGAAAGCACAACCAAAAGCACTTCGCTGAATGATGTTTATTATGAATCAAACGAGGGTTATGTTGGATACACACTCAGATGCCAGTCATCTATAAACGTAGTCAACAAAGGTACCGTAATATGTAATACATTTAGCAGAATCACAACCTAAGTCAAAAATCCGTCAGGCAATTTCTAATAAAAATTGCCTGACGGAAATAATATACAAAGGAGCATTATAAATATGATTATTTTCGCACTTCCTCCCATACTCGCAGCCGTTTTATGCCTTATCATCAACAGGCAGCGAATAGGAACAAAGCAGATACCGGAGCTGAAAGCAAAGGAAAATTTAACAAAGCTGATGATAGGCCTTATAATTTCCGCAGCAGTTGTTGCAGTGGGACTTCTCCTTGAAAAATTCCGCCACGAGCTTTTCGGAGGCGCAATGGAACAGGCTTTGCTCCTGCTGACCAACGCTTCAATTTACATCTGCGTTGCACTTTTCATATTATTCTATGCTCTGGTACGCTTTTTCTTTGTTAAAAGCAAATAAGCTTTCAGCTTGTCCCATTTGTGTGATAATCCACTTATATTACGATAATTTTTGTACTAAAGCAACAAGAAAACGTTTTCATTATTATAGATAATACTTCTTGTTTTATCCGATAAAATCTGTTATAATTGAATAAATTTAATGGGAACTGTTTTTTTGCAAATGCAAATCCAATGACTGTTGCAAAAAGCACGATTTTAAGGAGGATAAAACCAATGAAGGAAAACAAATTGCTCAGAGGACTGTGTGTGCTCACCGCCGCACTTATGCTGGGTCTTACAGGCTGCGCAAACGGCTCTGACACAAACGGTTCAGATGCACAGTCTCAGGCAGATACCGCAGAGGTACAGTCTGCATGGACTGAGCTTGACCAGACAACCATCACCAAGGAAATGGGCATGGGCTGGAATCTGGGAAATCAGCTGGAAGCATCAAACGCAGGTATTCCGTCAGAAACAACCTGGGGCAATCCCACAATATCCGAGGACCTTATCAAGGCAGTAAAGGAGCAGGGCTTCAAGACAGTCCGTATCCCCGTATCATATCTGGATAAGATCGGCGCTGCACCCGATTATACCATCGACAGCGCATGGCTTGACAGAGTTCAGGAAGTTGTTGATTATGTGGTAGGCAACGACCTTTACGCCATCATCAACATTCACGGCGACGGCTACTATACCGTTGACAAGAGCTGGCTCCGCTGCGTTGACGACAACCAGGACGAGATAAAGGACAAGTACGAAAAGGTATGGGCGCAAATCGCTGACCGCTTCAAGGATTATGACCAGCACCTTATTTTCGAGTCCATGAACGAGGAGTCCGACAACACCTACGGAAAGCCCAATGCAACCGGCTATGAGAATATCAACGCCTACAATCAGATCTTTGTTGACACCGTAAGAAAGACAGGCTCCAACAACGAAAAGCGCTGGCTGCTTATTCCCGGCTGGAACACCAACATTGAATACACTGCAGGCAACTACGGCTTTGTTATTCCCACCGACAGCGGCTGCAAGGCAGACGGCAACAGGCTTATGATATCCGTTCACTACTATGACCCCTATAACTTTACTATCGACGAGAACATGGCAACAGCAAAGACTCAGTGGGGCAAATACGCAGTTGAAAATTACGACAACTGGGGTCAGGAGGACTACGTTGACAGCACCATGAAGCAGCTGAACGACGCATTTGTAAGCAATGGCTATCCCGTTATCATCGGCGAGATGGGCGTTCAGAATAAGGAGCACGTAAGCGACACCTTCGGCGGCTTCAGATGCTACTGGATGGAATATGTTGTAAAGGCTGCCAAGGACAACGGCTGCATTCCCGTTTACTGGGACAACGGCTGGAACGGCGACAAGGGCTTCGGCGTAATAAACCGCTCCACACGTGAGATAACTCAGCCCGACCTCATTGCAGCAATGATGAGAGCTATCAACTCCGACGGAGATTACGAGATCGCAGCTCCAAAGGGATTTGAAAAGTAAGAGGTAATAATATAAAATGCCCATCTGATTGGCTTCAGATGGGCATTTTATATCAATTTAGCACGATGAAAAATGTGCCTTCCAAAAGTTAAAGGTATGACTTGCGAATAAAAAGACAAGCTTACATCATCTATAATAGCTTATAAGGGGGCATCGTTTGTCTTTGAGTATAAGGTGAGAAAATGTAGAATGTACACTTGACAACGCTGGCTGAAATGGTATAATGAATACAAAAGCCTATCACAAAATTAGTATGCCGCTTCCTGTTGAAAAAATATTATAAAATCAACTTAAACAGACAATGCGCAAATTTTCAAACATTATAAAGCAGCTTTCTGAGGAGATGATTAAATGGATACAAAGCCCATAACCGTTTTGGATGGCTCTGCAGAAGAGCGTGAAGCTTTTATGAAAGAATTCTTTGAGCTTTCCCCCGAACAATCTTTTCAGGATATTAAAGTTAATGATGAGGAAATTTCTGACGAATCGCCACACACCAATAGTGTGCTTTTTAACTGCGCAAAGTATCACAAATAAGGAGATGCTTGTATGGTAAGTCTTTTAAATCAAATACAATAGAAGAAAAGGTGTCGCTATATATGAAAGAAGAAAATCTCATTGATAAACTTATAAAAGGTGAAAAGGTCAAGTGTAAGGCTTGCCATAGCGGATACTTTATTCCTTTTAACACAACTGCTGATAAAGCTCATTCGTTTTACTGCTCAAATCCCAAATGTAATTTCATTGTACGCATAGATCCTATTATCGAGGTTGAATGATTAGTTTAATCGTCTTACATTAAAAATCTCCCACTCTCGGTTGAGGGTGGGAGATTTTTAATACAACATTTTTATGTTGTAGAATTTGAATGGCAGGGGCAGAAGGATTCGAACCCTCGGCACGTGGTTTTGGAGACCACTGCTC
>ERZ1106963.800-NODE-800-length-42832-cov-6.780910_pt1 | contig 42832 bp, 36 predicted proteins | sample MGYA00403681_ERZ1106963 | MGnify/ENA primary metagenome ERZ1106963 (study PRJEB35170, sample SAMEA104062407) | human gut metagenome | biome: human gut; feature: human-associated habitat; material: faeces | place: Denmark | collected 2012-05-03 ...
CGCCGGGGATTTCCGAAAAAAACCGGATTTTTCTGCGGGCGGACAGAGTCGTCCGCCCCTACGAAGCTGTTTGCAACTTTAATGCAATATGGAAATTATTTGCGAAGCAGCTCGATACCCTTTTCAATTCTGGCGAGGGATTCCTCTTTGCCGAGAAGCGCGCACAGCTCGGTTGCGCCGCCGGGGGTCGAAGCTTTGCCGGACACGGCCACACGAAGCGGCCAGAGAATGACGGAATTTTTCACGCCGCGCTCCGCCGCGACTGCGACCAGCTTCTCATAGAGCGCTTCGTTGCGCCAATCCTCCTGCGCCTGCAGGATGGGGAGCAGCGCCTCAAGCGTCTCGAGGGAATTCTCGAGATTCGTCTTGGACTTCTTGTGAATGTAGAGCTCCGGCTCGTAGTCCGGGAGCGTATCAATGAAATCGACACGCTCGGGAAGGTCGGAGAGAATTTCGCACCGCGACTGCACGAGCGCCGCGACCTTGCGAAGATCGATCGCCGGGTTCGAGATGGCTTTTTTAAGCCACGGCTCAGCCTTCTCAAAAAATTCCTCGGACGAGAGCTTTTTCATATACTCAGCGTTCATCCAGCGCAGCTTTTCAATGTCAAACACAGCAGGGGACTTGGAAATGCCGGAAATCTCGAAAATTTCGGCAAGCTCGGAAAGGGTAAAGAATTCGCGCTCGGCGTTTTCTCCCTTCGGGCTCCAGCCGAGAAGCGCCACATAGTTGAGAACGGCGGGCGTGAGATAGCCCTGGGCAATCAGGTCTTCGTAGCTGGGGTCGCCATGCCGCTTGGACATCTTGTGCTGGCTATCGCGCATGACGGGCGAGCAGTGGACATAGGTCGGGATGTCCCAGCCGAAGGCTTCGTAGAGAAGATTGTACTTGGGCGCAGAGGAAAGATACTCGCTGCCGCGCACGACGTGGGTGATGCCCATCAGATGGTCGTCGACGACATTTGCAAAGTTATACGTGGGAAGACCGTCGGACTTCAAGAGCACCTGATCCTCGAGCTCCTTGTTTTCGACCGTAATGTCGCCGAACGACACGTCGTGGAACGTGGTTGTGCCCTCCTGCGGGATGCGCTGACGGATGACAAAGGGCTCTGCGGCGGCGACTCTCGCTTCTGCTTCGGCAAGCGGGAGATCCCGGCAGGCGCAGACGTGCTTTTTGATCTCCTTGCTGTCCGATTCGTCCGCGGGTTCTTCTTCAGATTTCTGGCAGAAGCAGTAGTATGCGCCGCCCTTTTTGCACAGAAGTTTTGCATACTTGCCGAAGAGGTCGCGCCGCTCGGACTGGACATAGGGACCCACGGGGCCGCCCACATCCGGACCTTCATCGTGCGTCAGGCCGCATTCTGCCATCGTCTTATAGATCACGTCGACTGCGCCGTCCACGAGACGGCCCTGATCGGTGTCTTCAATGCGGAGAATGAACTTGCCGCCAAAGTGGCGGGCGATGAGCCAGGTATAGAGTGCCGTTCTCAGGTTGCCGACATGCATATAGCCCGTGGGACTGGGCGCAAAACGGGTGCGTGCCTCTCCCTTCGGGATGCGCGCTTCCATCTCTTCAAAAAAATCCATCTTGGATTCCTCCATATCTTAAGTTCTATCCTCCATAATATATAGTTTTTTTGTGCATCCGTCAATGACGGATTGCGAAATTTGCAGCTTTGTGATAAGATAACCTCAACTATGGAAATTTACGCAAAGAAGGTTACAATATGGAACAGAAAAAACGCATCTTTTCGGGCATTCAGCCGAGCGGCGATCTGACGCTTGGCTCTTATATGGGCGCAATCAAAAACTGGGTCGCGCTGCAGGACGAGTATGACTGCCTGTACTGCATCGTGGACATGCACGCCATCACCGTGCGGCAGGTTCCGGCGGACCTCAGAAGAAGAAGCCTCGAGCAGCTCGCGCAGTACATTGCCTGCGGCCTGGACCCCAAGAAGAACATCATGTTCATCCAGTCCCACGTGCCCGCGCACGCAGAGCTTTCCTGGGTGCTCGGCTGCTACACGCAGTTCGGCGAGCTCTCGCGCATGACGCAGTTCAAGATGAAGTCCCAGCAGCACGCGGACAACATTACGGCCGGGCTTTTCACGTACCCCGTTCTCATGGCGGCAGACATCCTTGTCTATCAGGCAGATCTTGTCCCCGTGGGCGAAGACCAGAAGCAGCATGTCGAGCTTTGCCGCGATATCGCAAGCCGCTTTAATAACTCCTTCCCCGATACCTTTACGCTGCCCGAGCCCTTCATTCCGAAGATGGGCGCGCGCATCATGAGCCTTGGCTCGCCGGAAAACAAGATGTCGAAATCCGACCCTGACGGCTGCGTCTACATGATGGATAAGCCCGAGGATATCATGCGCAAGTTCAAGCGCGCCGTGACCGACTGCGAGACGGCAGTGCGCTATGACCGGGAGAATAAGCCCGGCGTTTCGAATCTGCTGACGATCTACTGCGCGGCAACCGGCAAGACGATGGCCGAGGCGGAAGCCGAGTTTGCAGGACAGGGCTACGGCGTCTTTAAGCCCGCCGTCGGTGAAGCGGTCGTGGAGCTCATGCGCCCGATCCGCGAGGAGACGGAAAAACTGCTCGGCGACAAGGCGTATCTCGAGTCCATCTACAAAGAGGGCGCGGAAAAGGCTTCGTATCTTGCCAACAAGACGCTTCGCAAAGTATACAAAAAGGTGGGCTTTGTTGCCCGCTGATGGGAGTGTGACGTATGAACACCGATACGGCGATTACCATGCTGCTGGCTATGGGCGTGGCGGCAGTGGTGTCGTTTTTGTCGACGCCGATGGTCAAAAGCCTTGCTTATAAGGTCGGCGCCATCGACGTTCCAAAGGACAACCGGCGCATGCACAAGGTGCCGATTCCGCGGCTGGGCGGCCTCGCCATCTTTCTGGCGTTTTTGCTGTCGGTTCTGGTCTTTGCGAACATCGACCGGCAGATGCAGGGAATTCTGCTTGGGGCGACGATGATCGTTGTGCTGGGCGTGATGGACGATATCATGGCGCTGAACGCACTGCCGAAGCTCATCGTGCAGATTCTGGCGGCCGGCATTGCGGTCTACCATGGCTGCGTCATCCAGTTTGTCTCGAACCCCAACGTCTTTTCGAGCATGACGTATCTGAATCTTGGCTGGTGGTCGTATCCGATCACGATCATCTGGATCGTTGCGATCACAAACGCGGTGAACCTGATTGACGGCCTCGACGGCTTAGCGGTCGGCGTGTCCGCAATCTCTACGGCCTCGATCACGGTCATCGCGCTCATGGTCGCCGAGACGAATGTCGCCGTCGTGCTTGCGGCGCTCTTTGGCGCGTGCCTCGGCTTCATTCCTTACAACATGAACCCAGCAAAAATCTTCATGGGAGATACGGGCGCAACATTTTTGGGCTACATTCTCGCGACGCTTTCCGTGACCGGCCTCTTTAAGATGTACGCGATCATCTCCTTTGCCGTGCCGTTTCTCATTCTCGGTGTGCCGATTTTTGATATCTGCTTTGCCTTCCTGCGCCGCATTGCTAAGGGGCAGAACCCCATGAAGGCGGACCGTGGGCATGTTCACCACCGGCTCATCGACATGGGCTTTTCGCAGAAGCAGGCCGTCGCGATTTCCTATATGCTGGCGGGCATTCTGGGCCTGGCCGCTGTGCTGCTTACATCGTCGGGCGAACTCAAGGCGCTTATTTTAATTGGCGCGATCTTCGTTGTCGGTGCGATCGGCATGCGCGCAATTTTCGGCGCGAAGGAGCCGACGCAGGAGCAGAAGTCCGAACAGCCCAATCAGCCGGAAGATGCGTCTTCCGCTTCGCAGGAGGAAAAACATGCAGAAAATTAAAGTCATGTCCGTCTTCGGCACACGGCCGGAGGCCATCAAAATGGCGCCGCTTGTCAAGGAGCTCGAGCGCCGCGAAGAAATCGAATCCTACGTCTGCCTGACCGGCCAGCACCGCGAGATGCTGGACTCCGTGATGGAAATCTTTGACCTCAAGGCAGATTTTGACCTCAATATCATGGAAAAGCGGCAGACGCTCGCCACAATCACGACGAAGACGCTTCTCGGGATGGAAAAGGTCTTCGAGGAAAAGAAGCCGGACCTTATTTTGGTGCACGGCGACACGTCCACAACGTTTGCCGGAGCCCTGGCGGCATTTTACCATCAGGTGAAGGTCGGCCATGTGGAAGCCGGTCTTCGCACGTGGGACAAATATTCTCCCTTCCCGGAGGAGATGAACCGGACGTTAGTTGGCGATATCGCGGATCTTCATTTTTCACCCACGAAGGCGAATGCAGAGAACCTCCGGCGCGAGGCAGTCATGGGTGACGTGTTCATTACCGGCAACACGGCCATCGACGCAATGCGCTACACAGTAAATAAGGATTTCCGGTTCGATATTCCGGAGCTGGACAGCCTCGACTTTACGGGCAAGCGCGTCATTGTTGTGACCTGCCATCGCCGGGAGAATTACGGCCAGCCCATGCAGGACATCATGCACGCGATTTTAGAAGTCGTAAACAGCCATCCGGACGTGGAGGTCGTGTACCCGGTGCATTTGAGCCCCGTGGTGCGCGAGTGCGCGTTCCCGATTTTGGGCGGGCACGAGCGGATTCATCTGATCGACCCTGTGAATGTGGAGCAGATGCATAACCTGATGTCCCGCTGCTACATGGTCATGACCGACTCCGGCGGACTTCAGGAGGAAGCGCCGGCGCTTGGAAAGCCCGTGCTTGTCATGCGCCGGGAGACCGAGCGGCCCGAGGCGGTCGCAGCCGGAACGGCGAAGCTCGCGGGTGTGGAAAAGGATACGATCGTGAAGCTTGCGTCTGAGCTTCTGGACAGCCCGGAGGCCTATGCAAAAATGGCGAAGGCCGTCAACCCTTATGGCGACGGCCATGCCAGCACGCGCATTGCGGACGCGATTTTGTGGCATTTTGGCGTGCTTGCGGAAAAGCCCGCGGATTTCTGCGCAGAATAAGCCTATAACCGGACGAAAGGAGGCACGCTTTGGAGCAGGAGCATAAAAATTTAAAACCGCTGCTTCTTGCGGCCACTGCTGCCGTGACAGTGATCGCAATTCTGCTCGTCTTCTTTTTCAGCGGCAGAAAAAGCAAAAGCACGCAGACGATCATTCTTCCGGACCCTCCCGCGCAGGAGCAGGCGCCGGATGAAGAGCAGCCGGAGGCCAGTCTTGCCGAGCTCACGCGGGAGAATGTGCAGAGCGTGCTGAAAAAAAGCGTTGCCCGCCCGTCGAGCTACCATCAGAGCATGCAGATTGTCATCACCTCCGGCGGTGTCCAGCGCACGCAGACGGCGGAGCTCTGGGTCAAAGGAGAGCTCGTCAAGGCGCAGATCACGGACGAGCTGGAGACAAAGACGATTCTTGCCGACGCGACGACGCTCTATGTCTGGTATGACGACGAGGAGCCCGTTCAGATGGCGCGCGGCGCCGGGATGCGCACGGATAACCTTGCAGGGATCCCGACCTACGAGAGCATTCAGGACTACGCAAAGTCGCAGATCGAGCAGGCCGCGTTTGTGACGCTTGCCGAGCAGAACGCCGACTGCATCTATGTCAGCGCGCAGGACGGAAGCGTTTTGCAGGACTACTGGGTGAGCCTTGACAGCGGGCTTTTATGTAAGCAGACGATGACAAGCGGCGACGATTTAGTCTACCTGATGGAGCAGACCGGACTCGAAGTGTTCCCGGAAAATGACGAGTCGCTTGAGGGCGTATTCTGCCTCCCGGACGGCACGGAGCCGTTTGCTACAGAAGCATAACGGCGGCGACGGTGAGCAGCAGCGTCAGGCTGTCATCCTCATCCGTCTCCATGAGCACCAGCAGCAAAATCAGCAGCACCAGCAGATCTCCTGCGTCGAGCCCCGGCGGCAGGAGCCGTCTTAGCGGCCGATCCGGGGGACAGCTGGAAGGCGCTGGCGGCGGAGGCGGCTTTTGCAGTGCGGGAGAGCTCACGCAGGATGCTTCCCGCCCAGAAGGTTTCGCCTGAATGTCCGGCGGATTTGGTATGGGGCGCTCCATGCGGGGCGGCTCCGTCGGCGGAGTCGGGGCAGAATGCTTGTCGGTCGGTGCGTCGGGGACGACGGTGCGCTGGAACGTTCCGTCCGGCGAGGGCGTATATCGGTTATACATGCGCATCCCTCCTGTCTACTCTTTTTGATCGCGGCCGCGCAGCGCTGCGCCTGCCAGACGCGAGATTCTGGCGGCCTGCATGGCGCGGTCGATTTTTTCGCGGCGTTCGGGCTTCAAAAACGGCTTGAGCGCGTTCAAAAGATTTTCCTGCCTGCGGTCGAGCGTCCCCGCCTTCTGCAAAAGCTCACCGAGCGCCTGCTGCCTGGCATCCGGCGGCACAGCATCCTGCCTTGGTGCAGGTGGCGGAGAAACCGGCGGCTCGGGCGGTGGGGGAGGCGCTTGCTGTGCGGCGGGCGGAGAAAAGCCCAGAGACTGCGCCAGCGCGAAGATTTTCTGCATCTGCTCCGGGTCCTGCAGCATCGCGCCGATGGCCTGTTCGAAGGAAAATTCACTCATGCCTGTTCGTTGATTTTCGCAATGAGCGCCTGCGCCTCATTCGATTGCAGCATGGGGCTGACAAGGCTTTTGGCGAGCTCCGTGTCTCCGTTTTTGAGCGCCTGCGCCGCCTGAGAAAGCGCGCTTCCGCCGTCGCGGCTGAGAAGCGTCAGAAGCTGCCGGCCTTCATTTGTAGAGAGTACGGCGGCAAGCTGCTGCTTGGTGAAGGAAAACCCGGCGTAATCGCAATGATTGTTGTCCATATTCCGCCTCCTGAAAGAAGTTCTTGTGTATTGTATGCAGGGAGGCAATGATAGGTGAACCGGATTTGAAAATTCTTGTGCTTTCTGATTCGCACCGCGCGATCGGTGCGATGTATGACGCGGCGATACTGGAAGACCCGGATGCGATCATGCATCTGGGCGACCATGTTTCGGACGCAGAGGAGCTTTCCTATGCGCTCGATCTGATTGATTTTTATATGGTGAGGGGAAACTGCGACTTTGGCGCGCAGGCCCCCGAGACAATTTTAACGGAGCTCGGCGGCGTGCGTCTGTTCCTCACGCACGGGCACCTGTTCGGCGTGAAATCGGGCATGTCCCGCCTCAAGCTCGAGGCGGACCGCGCGGGCGCAGATATCGCGCTTTTTGGCCACACGCACCGGCCGTTTCTGGAAGAGGACGGCGGCGTATGGTACATGAACCCCGGCGCGGCCAGGGATGGGCGCTACGGCGTGATCGAAATGAAAGACGGCGCTTTTACATGCGAACTGAAGGAGCTGCCGGAATAAAAAATAACTGCCGAGCGGCAGTTTTGGAGGAAAGTTATGCTGTTAGCGATCGATATCGGCAATACGAACATTGTCATCGGCTGCGTCGAGGGAGAGAAGATTCTCCATGAGCTGCGGCTGGCGACCGATCTTGTCAAAACGTCCGACCAGTACTGGATGGATCTCAAGGGTGTGCTCGCGCTCTATGATCTGCGGGCGGAGGAAATTGAGGGCGTGATCATCTCGTCCGTCGTGCCGCCGGTTCTGAACTCGCTGCGGACGGCGGTCATGAAGCTGACCGGAAGAACGCCCATGGTAGTCGGCCCGGGGCTCAAGACGGGGCTCAACATCGCGGGCGGAAACCCCGGACAGGTCGGAAGCGACCTTGTTGTTGCGGCAGTGGCTGCGCTGCGGGACTACCCGGCGCCGCTGATCATCATTGATATGGGAACGGCGACGACGATGATGGCTGTCGACGCGTCAGGAACGTTCCTCGGCGGTAGCATCTGCCCGGGCGTAAAGGTTTCGTCCGAGGTGCTCACGACCAGAACCTCGCAGCTTCCCGGTATCAGCCTGGAGGCGCCGAAGCACGCCATCGGCCGCAACACGACCGAGTGCATGCAAAGCGGCATTATGCTCGGCGCAGCTTGCATGATCGACGGCATGGTCACGCGCATGGAAGAAGAGCTCGGCATGAAGGCAACCGTCATTGCAACGGGCGGCATTTCGCGCTTTGTGCTTCCGATGTGCCGGACGCAGATTCACTATGACCGGGACCTTCTTTTAAAGGGCCTGCGGATCCTCTATGAGAAGAACAAGAGATGACAGCGAAAAAGGACAAAAATCCGGACGGCCTTCCGCCCGCGAGGCTCCTGAAAAAGCTATTGCAGGAGCAGCCGACGCCGTTTTATCTCTACGACGCGGAAGGCTTTCGCAAGGCGTGTATGGACCTTCGTCTGGTGTTTTCGTGGAACGACGGCTTTGAGCTCTGCTTTCCGGCGCGGATGAACCCGAACCCGGCGATCCTGCGCGTGCTGGCGGACGCGGGCTGTCAGATCCTCTGCGGAAACGAGGCAGAGCTCCGGCTTTCGCGCTATGCGGACATTGACGGGGCGCAAATGATCTACGCGCCCATGGCGGAGGATGCTCACGCAGGCGCTTATGCCCGGAGAATTGGGGCGGCGTATCTCATTGACGCGCCGCACGCGCTGCCGTCCGTTCCGCCGGAGCATGTTCTTCTCAGCGTCAACCCCGGCGGGAGCCTGCAAATGGATGGGCGGACCGTCTGGGACTTTGAGAAGAGCAAGCTCGGCATGAACGCGGATGAGACGGTATCCATGTGCCGCCGGTTCCAGGCGAGCGGCGTGGAGTCCATCGGTCTTGCGGCGTTCCTGCGCGATCAGGAGCTCGAGCCGCTGCGCTTTTTCGCGGTGCAGGAAATGCTGTTCCATCTGGCAGTCCGGATCAAGCGGGAGCTCGATCTTGCGGTGGACAGTATTCTGATTTCGGGCGGACTTGGCGTGGGCTACCGCCCGTCGGACAATGCGCCGGATCTGACGGCGGTCTCCGAGCGTGTGCGAAGAAGCTATGAGACGCTTCTGACGCCCGCGGGATTAACGCCGAAGCTGATTTTAGCCGAAGGGCGGCTGATGGCTGCGAAGGCTGGCGTGCTTGTTTCGCGGGTGCTCGCCGTCAAACGACAGCAGACGCCGCTTGTCATTTTAGACGCAGACTGCGCGCAGCTTTTACGGGAGATCGCCTTTGGAGCGAGCCATCGGATCGCCGCGCCGCTTGCGCCAGAAAGTCGGGCAAAGCAGCTGGTGCGCGTAGCGGGGGCAATTCCCGATCTGCGCGACCATTTTTCCGGGAGCTTCGTTCTGCCGGAGTTGAAGCTCGGCGAGTGCGTCGCGATTCTGGATACCGGTGCGGACGGGCGGAGCTTTGGAAGTAATTACGGCGGAAGCCTCGGCTGCGCGGAGTTTTTGATTGAAAACGGCGCGGTGCGCTGCATCCGAAAGCGGCAAACGATGGATGAATTGATGGCAAGCTTCGATGTGGAATAGCGCCAGGTTTTTTGTCAGCCTAGAGCATGGTAAAGACCAGCCCGAAGCACACCAGAACGCCGACGCCGATTGCCGCGGTCACAGTGAGATCGACGATGGCGGCTGCCGTCCGAAACGCGCGGATGGCTCTTCGCGATGGACGCGGGGACGTTCTGGTTTGAAACTCCCGCTGCGGGTATAATGGAATCACACGGCCTGTCTGCATAATGGGTACCTCCTTTTGTTATCAAGGCTATCATAGCAGACAGCATGTACGATAATTTGGACTCATTCCCGAAAGGAGCGATTTTATGGAGGAATTCTATCTGCCCTCGAACGGCGCGGGCCGCATCCACTGCGCGCTTTGGACGCCGGAGACTGCGCCGCGCGCGGTGGTGCAGATCATCCACGGCATTGCCGAACACATCGGACGCTATGACCATTTTGCAAACTTTCTGACCGAACGGGGCTTCGCTGTCTGCGCGGACGATCACATGGGGCACGGCCTTTCCGTAGAAGCGGGCGGCACGTATGGGTATTTCAGCGGCGGCTGGATGGCGGCGGTCAAAGACGAGCGGACGCTCTTTGAAGAGATGAAGCGGCGTTATCCGGGCCTTCCGTATCTCATGCTGGGGCACAGCATGGGCTCGTTCCTGCTGCGCACATATCTGTATACCTATCCCGGTGAGCTCGCGGGCGCGATCATTTCCGGAACCGGCTGGCAGCCCGAAATGGCGCTCAAGGCAGGGCTTGCGCTCTGCAAACTCGAGCAGCTGCGCGTGGGCGAGACTGGATGCAGCGGGCTTTTGAAGGAGCTGATGTTCGGCGCGTACAACAAAAAGTTCAAGCCCAACCGGACGGCGAACGACTGGATTTGCTCGAATGCTGCGGTCGTCGACGCGTACACGGCGGATGAGCTCTGCGGCTTTGACGCGACAGTCGGTCTCACGCGCGACATGCTGACGGGGATTTCGATGAACCAGAGAAAAGAGAATCTTGAGAAGATGGACAAAGCGCTTCCTGTGCTCTTTGTCTCCGGCATGCAGGACCCCGTCGGCGCGATGGGAGAGGGCGTTCTTCGCTGCATCGACGCGTTCAAGCGCGCGGGGCTCAAAAACGTCACCATCCGCCTCTATCCCGAGGGACGGCACGAGATGCTCAACGAGACCAACCGGACGGAGGTCTACGCGGACATTCTCTCATGGATGGAGCAGAGACTCTGAGAAAAACGGCCTCCCGGAAAATATTCCCGGGAGGTTGCATTTTGTCATTCTTTCTGCTATAATTGTAGCAATTTTGTAACTGACTCCGGTGTTTCCGGAGCATTCAGAAAGGAGCGTGCGCGGATGTCGAAGCGATGGGTCCTTCGTCTTGTCCTGAGCATTATGCTGCTTGCCGCCTTGTCCGCGGCAGTCTGCGCGACCGATGAGGAGAACTGGTACGACGCGGAGCAGCAGGAATATTTCTGGGAGGAAGAGCAGCTGGAAACGGTCTTCCCAGATGTTGCGCCGGGGAGCTGGTACTATGACGATGTGATGTACCTCTACCGGAACGGCATCATCGGCGGCTTCCCGGACGGCACGTTCCGCCCGGAGGATAAGGTCACGACCGGCCAGGCGCTCAAGATGATCATTCTGGCTGCGGGCTACGCAGAACCCGAGCAGGCGGCCAGCCATTGGGCAAGAGGCTATCTCAACTTTGCACTCGAGACTGGGATGCTCGAGCGAGGGGAAATTACCGACCTCGATATCAACATGAGCCGGCTTCTGACCGCGAAGGTTACGGCGCGCGCGCTCGGCGCAGCACGGCAGGATCTGACGCAGAAATTTACCGATACAAACGACGATTTTGCCCACGCACTGAGCGAGATCGGCATCATCGGCGGCTATCCGGACGGTACATTCCGCCCGGAGGGCTTCCTGACCCGCGCGGAGCTCTCGACCATTGTCAGCCGGATCTATGCCTTCCGCATCGACCAGACCGGCAGCAGCACTGACAGTGGGGACGACCACGAGGACTTGGACGACGACACGCCCATCGAGCTTCGCACGACGGACGACGGCGTCGAGTTCATCAAGGCGCGCGAGGGATTTACGGCGATGGCCTACTGGGACTATCAGCAGTATTCCATCGGCTACGGCAGCTACTGCGAGAAGGACGAGTACCCCGACGGCATCACCGAAAAGCAGGCGGACCATCTGCTGCGCAAGCGGCTGCAGGGGTTTGAAGAAAAGCTCGATGCATTCCTCGACAAAAACAACATCCGGTTATCAACGAACGAATACGACGCGCTCATCTCCTTTACATACAACAACGGCGACTACTGGATGAGTGAGAAGAATCCGAGCCGGCTTGCAAATCTTCTGATTTCCGGCAGATACACCACCAATGAATTTGCCTCCGCGTTCGGCATTTGGTGCCATGTGACGACAAAGTCGGGCACAGAGATTTATGATGGCCTCATTGAACGCCGCCTGCGCGAGCTCAAGCTGTTTTTCTACGGCGATTACAACGCGAAAAATTCCGACGGCTTCAGCTATGTGATTTTCCAGACGGAAAAAGGCTCGCTGGAGGTCGACGTGGCGGTCTACGAGACGGGAAGCTATTATGACCCGATGTTCGAGGCGCATTGCGATGACGACGAGTTCTTCGGCTGGGTCGCGGAGGACGGCACGGTCATCGATGAAAACACCCGCGTGGAGAAAAGCCTGACGCTGACGGCGCTCTGGCGCAGCGAGGCTGAGGGCCGGTTCTGAGAAAATATGAAGCCGGGTTAGAAAGTCCAAATTATTGGACAGGTAATATGATATTCTATCTCCAGAAAGCAAAAGGAGCGATGCTGAGATGGAATATCGGATGGAGTATGTCAGAGGTCATATTGAGGTCTATTCGGCAAGAGGGGAGTTCCTCTTTTCCGCCGATACCATGGCCGAGGCGGACGAGATGCTGGAGGAGTAAGATGAACATCCAGATTTTTGGAGCGAATAAGTGCTTCGACACGAAAAAGGCCGAGCGCTGGTTCAAAGAGCGCAGGATCAAATATCAGTCCATCGATCTTGTCCGCTACGGCATGTCCGGCGGCGAGTTTGACAGCGTCCTGCGCGCGGTCGGCGGGATCGACAGGCTCATCGACTGGGACAAAAAAGCGCCCGAGATCGACCTCATGCGCTACATGGATGACAGACAGGCGAAGGAGGACAAGGTGTTTGACAATCCTAAGCTCATGAAAACGCCTGTCGTCCGCAATGGCAAGCAGGCGACCGTGGGCTACTGCCCGGAAATCTGGGAGACGTGGCAATAAAATCGAAACAGAAAAACGAGGTACGAAGCGGTGATGCGTTGTACCTCGTTTTTGCGTCATTCCTTTGAAAACTTGTCAAGCTCCGTCCGGCCGATTTTGAAGTGCGTGTCTTTGGGAAGACCCTGCGCAATGGCTGGGAAGAAATTTCCCGTGTCGGCGGTGCGCTGGATCTCATACGTGCCGTACTGGTTGACCATGTCGAAGCAGTCCTCGGCGTTCCCCGGAAAATGGTTGACCATCGGGGTCGGGGAATAAGGGAAGTTTTTAGCCGGAGGAAGGTTGACGGGCTTTTTGGAAGGATGCTTTTCAGGCATGCAATTTCACCTCGCGCTTAGTCTGCGCATGTTCAGGTGATGTTTGCATGGTAATAATTGAAAACCTCGTAGAGTTTCGCCATCCGCAGATGGCGAAATAAAGTGGAAATTTATTTTATCCGGCGGCTCTGCCGACCGGAAAAATACTGCTCGCCTCGCAAGTGTGGAATTTTGCGCCTTCGGCGCAAAATTATGCGCGCAGTCGAGGCGAGGGCTTTTTTTGAAAGATTTTAGTGCCCCTCAGCGGCGATCATGTGCATCGCGTGCTCCAGCGCGCCGATGATGGCGGAGAGGTTTTCCTTTGCGGCCTTCTCAGAGCCGGGAAGGTTGATGATGAGGCTTGTCCCTCTCGTTCCGGCGACGGCGCGGGAGAGCATGGCGCGCGGCGTGACCTTGAGACTCTCGACCCACATTGCGACAGGAATCGCACGGATTTCGCGGTCCAGCACGGCAAGCGTGGCTTCCGGCGTCACATCGCGCGGAGAAAGGCCCGTGCCGCCGGTCGTGAGAATCAGGTTTGCGTGGAGCTCGTCTGCGCAATAGATGAGCATTTTTTGAATTTCTGCCTGTTCGTCCGGGATGATGGCAGTGTGGATGACATGGAAGCCCGCGTCCTCAATCATCTTGCAGACGGCGGGACCGCTCGTGTCAATGCGCTTTCCCTGACTTCCAAGATCGCTTGCGGTAATAACGGCTGCTGTATAGTCCATAAAAATCCTCTTTTCAAAATGATTTACATAATATTTGATTTGCACAAGAGTTTCTATAATACGCGTAGGGGTCGATGCCCACATCGACCCGACGGAATGCACTTTTTTTATGAGAGTCTCCGGCGAATTCGTAACTTCCTCATGGGGCAATCTGGGCATCGCCCCCTACGTGCGAAACATTACATAATTGGAATTATGTAATGTTTGTTACCTGATACCCAAATGCGGCCTCTCGCAGAAAGGGCAGAAGCTGCACCGCTTTGGCTACCGATAATATCGTATTTTCGTCCGGCATAGTGCGCCTTCTGCTCGTTTGTTTATAACCGATTCTAGCAAGCGCCGCCCGATACGTCAAGAATATCCGATAGATCCTGCCGATCTTCCGGCGCGTGCTTTTCTTTACATTTCTAAATTTTCTGACATAAATTTTTGCGGCGGATTTTCTGAAAAAGTTACAAAATTCCGAACATTTCTTAAAGCAGTTTTCTTTACTTGTTTTTTTGGCCGGAACGTGGTATAGTCCAGACAAAGATATAAGATGGATACGGCGCGGCTTCGATGAAAAGCGAAGCTGGGTCGCCGCTTTGCGTTTTTTGAACGCGAACGGATTCCACAGGAAGGAGACAGGCACATGGCAAAGCAGACGAAGAATGTTTCGTCCGGCGGCGAGAGCTTTATGGTAAAGCTTTCAACATTCATCGTAGACAAACGCAATTTGTTTTTCCTGATTACTATCATCCTTGTCATTTTCTCCATGTTTTCCCGCAACTGGGTGGAGGTAGAAAATGATCTGACGTTCTATCTGCCGGAGGATTCCGAGACAAAGAAAGCGCTGAACGTCATGGACGGGGAGTTTACCACCTACGGCACGGCTGAGGTCATGGTGGCGAACATCGCCTACGAAGCAGCGGAGCGCATGCTCGATGACCTCAAAGAGATCAAGGGCGTGCAGTCGATCGATTTTGACGATACGACCGACCACTACAATAACGCCTCCGCACTCTACAGCATCACGTTCAATTACGACGAGACGGACGACGCGTGTCTCGAGTCGCTTGACAAGGTCAAGGAGTACTTAAGCGGGCAGGATATCTATGTCAAGACAGATCTTGGAAACACGCAGGCCGAGACGATTGAACGCGAGATCAACATGATCATGGTCTATGTCGCGATCGTCATCGTTGCGGTGCTGCTGTTTACATCCGAGACCTACGGCGAAATTCCGGTTCTGATTCTGACGTTCGGCGTTGGCATGATCGTCAACCAGGGCACGAACTACCTGCTTGGCAAGATCTCCTTCGTGTCGAATTCCGTCACAAGCATCTTACAGCTGGCGCTGTCCATCGACTACGCCATCATCTTCTGCAACCGCTTTAAAGAGGAGCATAAGTCGCTTCCCATCCGCGAGGCGGTCATTCTCGCGCTGAGTAAATCCATTCCGGAAATCGGAGCAAGCTCTCTTACCACCATCGGCGGCCTGGTCGCGATGCTCTTCATGCAGTTCAGACTCGGCCCTGATATGGCCATCTGTCTCATTAAGTCGATCGGCTTTGCGCTGCTGTCGGCGTTCGTTGTGATGCCGGGCCTGCTGGTTCTCTTTGGGCCGCTCATTGACCGGACGGGACATAAAAACTTTGTGCCGAAGATTTCGTTCATCGGCTCGTACGATTATGCGACGCGGCATATTGTGCCGATCATCTTCGTCGTTGTGCTGTTCTTTGCGTTCCGGCTGTCAAACGACTGCCCATACGCCTACGGCTACAGCGTTTTATCAACGCCCAAGCTCAACGAGACGCAGATCGCCGAAAACATGATCGAGGACAACTTCTCGAGCAGCAACATGATGGCGCTCGTTGTCCCGAAGGGCGACTATGAAAAAGAGGCACAGCTGTTAAAGGAGCTCGAGAGCTACGACGAGGTCGACTACACGATGGGCCTTGCCAATATCGACGCACTCGACGGCTACAAGCTGGCAGATAAGCTGACCCCGCGCCAGTTTGCGGAGCTCGCAGGCCTCGATTATGAGGCGGCGCAGGTCGTCTATGCGGCCTATGCGGCGGAAAACGAGAGCTACGGCGAGCTTGTCGGCAACATCGCAACCTATAAGGTGCCGCTCATCGATATGTTCCTCTACGTCTGCGATAAGGTAGACTCCGGCGTCGTGACGCTCAGCGACGAGCAGACTGACATGCTCCACGACGCGGAGGTCCAGATGACGAGCGCCAAAAATCAGCTGCAGGGCGAGACCTACAGCCGCATGCTCCTGTATCTGACGCTTCCGGTAAGCGGCGACGAGACATATCACTTTACAGACAAAATTCTGGAGATTGCCAGAAGCTACTATCCGGACGAGGACGTGTTTCTGGCGGGCAACTCGACGAACGAATATGACTTCGAGAAGTCCTTCGCGGTTGATAACACGGTCGTGAGCATTGTGTCGGTCCTCATCGTTCTGGTGGTGCTGCTCTTCACGTTCAACTCCGCCGGTATGCCGCTGCTGCTGATCCTCGTCATTCAGGGCAGTATCTGGATCAACTTCTCGTTCCCGACGATCACGGGAAAATACCTCTTCTTCCTTGGCTATCTGGTCGTCAGCTCCATCCAGATGGGCGCGAACATCGACTATGCGATCGTCATCGGCAGCCGCTATCAGGAGCTGAAGGCGAAGATGACCAAGAAGGTGGCCATCATCGATACGCTGAACTTCGCATTCCCGACGATCATTACCTCGGGCTCAATTCTTGCCATCAGCGGCTTCCTCATTGGCAACCTCACCTCCGAGCCCGTCATCGCAGGCATCGGCGAGAGCTTAGGCCGCGGCACGGTCATTTCGATTTTCCTGGTCATGCTCGTCCTGCCGCAGATTTTGCTGACCGGCACGGCCTTCATCGACAAGACCTCGTTCTCCATGCCGGGCGTGAGCGTCGGCGAGCACAGAGCGCTCTCCGGCAAGGTCTTCGTCAACGGCATGGTGCGCGGCCACATCAGCGGCAATGTGCGCGGACAGATCTGCGCGATGGTTGACGGCGATGTGGACCTGAACGTCATTTCCGGTTCGGCGGACGAGGAATCGGACGCGCCGGGAGACGATACCCCACCGGACGGCGGCAATCCCGATGACCATGGGGCGGCGGAAGTTGCTCCGGAAGAGAGCGGAAGGGGGGAAGAGTGTCATGTTTAACTGCGCAAAAAAGCTTCTCTCGTTGCTCCTGGTTCTGAGCCTGCTGCTTGCACTTCCCATGACGGCGCTGGCTGCGGAGGAAGATGAGAAAACCATCTCTGTTTCGTCAGCGGAGGACCTCTTGACGCTCTCGGAAAGCTGCAAGCTCGACACGTGGTCGGAGGGCGTGACGGTTGAGCTGGAGGCAGACGTGTCGCTCGAGGGCGTAGCGTTTTCACCCATCGCGAGCTTCAGCGGAACGTTCCACGGAAACGGCCACACCATCAGCGGCCTGAGCCTGTCTGAGGGATTATCGCTTGCGGGCCTGTTCCAGCGCGTGCAAAAGGACGCACTTATTGAAGATTTAAACGTCAGCGGTACCGTCAAGGCCTCCAGCACCTGCGAAGCGGCAGGCGGTCTGGCCGGGCGGAACGCCGGTACGATCGAAAACTGCTCGTTCTCCGGCAATATCGCCGGAAGCAGCACCACGGGTGGTCTCGTGGGGCAGAACACGGCAGACGGTCTGATTCGAAATTCCTCCTCCAACGGCGCGGTCACGGGTACCAAGATGACCGGCGGCGTTGCGGGTGAGAACCGCGGCAAGATTGTAAATTGTACGAACGGCGCGTATGTCAATACCGTGAGCGGCGATCAGGCGCTCTCGCTGGAAAACATCAATCTTGATTTTTCGCTCGATATGACAAAGCTGACCTCTGGCGGCGCGCTTCTTTCCTCGTTCGATACCGGCGGCATCGCGGGCTATAACGCGGGAACCATTCGGGGCAGCGAAAACCGCGCGATTGTCGGCTATCAGCATGTGGGCTATAACGTCGGCGGCATCGCGGGCAGAAGCTGCGGCTTTATTACGGGCTGCGAAAACAGCGGCGCGGTCTATGGCCGGAAGGATGTCGGCGGTATCTGCGGGCAGATGGAGCCTTATGTCGAGATGCAGCTCTCCGAGAGCACGCTGTCTAAATTACAGACGCAGCTGAATGAACTCAGTACGCTTGTCGACAAGGCGGCGGATGACGCGGACGGCGGCGCGGGCGGCATTTCCTCGAGCCTTGGCAGCATGTCCAATCTCGTCAAGAACGCGACAGACTCGGTAAGCGATCTCAAGGTCAACATTGACGCGAACGGCTCGCTGCTCGGACAGGGCGGCGCAAGCGGCTCTGCGGGCATTACGGTTACGCCGCCGAACGTCTCTGTAGATGGCGGCCTTGGCCACGGCTCGGGCCTTGACATTTCGCTCGAACCGGGCTCTATCTCGATTGACCACAGCTCCGGCGCAGGCGCTGGTGCTTCGGTGGATGGGGAGCCCGGCGGCTTGGACATCGGAAGCGACCTGACCGCTGGAGGCCTACTCTCCGGCAATGCGCAGATTGTGGCCGCGCCCGATCTTGGAAACCTCAACTCCGCCATCGGCGGCCTTTCCGGCCAGATCAGCCGCCTCAACGGCGCGATTTCCGGCACAGTCGGGCAGCTGGCAGACGATATGCGCCAGATCAACAAGAAATTCGGTGAGATCACTGACACGCTCGAGACGGCGATTTCCAACGCGGCGAGCAATGTGGGCGACGTGATTACCGACGCGTCGGCCATCGACGTTGATCTGATCACGCTCGGCAAGGTGCATGACAGCCGGAATACCGCCTATGTAGACGGCGATATCAGCGTCGGCGGCATTGCGGGCTCGATGGCGATTGAGTACAGCTACGACCCTGAGGACGACGTGACGAGCGATCTTTCGGCAGACTATAAGCGCCAGTACGAGCTCAAGGCCGTCATTCAGGACTGCACAAACGAAGGTGTTGTTCAGTCCAAACGCAGCTATGCGGGCGGTATTTGCGGCCGTATGGATTTGGGCTTGATTACAGATTGCAGCGGCTTTGGCAGTGTCACGAGCGATTCCGGCGACTATGTCGGCGGCATTGCCGGGCAAACCGGCGCAACCGTGCGCCAAAGCTACGCCAAGTGCACGCTTTCAGGCGCCAAATACGTCGGCGGCATTGTCGGCGCGGGCGCGGAGCAGACGGTATCCGGTGCGTCCAGCACGGTCTCCGGCTGCTACAGCATGGTGGAAATTACGGACGCGGCGCAGTTTGCCGGCGCGATCTCCGGCTGCGATGCGGGTGACTTTGCGGAAAACTATTTTGTCTCGGATACGCTTTCGGGTCTGGATACCGTGAGCCAGACCGGCAAGGCAGAGCCGATTACGTACGAAGCGCTTCTGGATGTGGCGACGGTTCCCGATGAGATGCGGCAGATGACGCTGAAATTCGTCGCGGACGATACAGTGCTCAAATCCCAGACCTTTGACTATGGCGACAGCTTTGATGCGGATGTTTACCCGGAAATCCCGGAGAAGGACGGCTACTACGGCGCGTGGGATGTGACAGAACTGCATGACCTGCACTTTGACACGACGGTCACGGCCGTCTACACCCGCTATGTCACGACTGTTCCCAGCGAGGTCAGCCGGGACAGCGGAAGGCCCGTCTTCTTTGTAGACGGCAGCTATGACGATGACGCGCAGCTTTCTGCGCAGGCCATGGCGCAGACAAACTCCGGCCTTTCTCCCATCAGCGCGGGACTGTCTGACGCGATCGGGCACTATATGTCGGTCAATCCGTGGTATACCTGGTTCTCCGCGCCGATTACGAAAGAGGTCGTCGAGCAGTGGGAGATCACGATTCAGTCGGACGGCGCTTCGACGCATACGGTGCATTATCTCTCTCCGAGTGAGTCGACAAGACATCTGGCCGTCTTTGTCCGGCAGGACGGCGGCTGGAAAAAGGCGAACGCGGATACCTTCGGCAGCTACCTGACCTTCGACATTACCGGCGAGCAGGCGGAGATTGCCGTCGTTTCGGTGCTCCACATCTGGTGGGTCTGGACGATTCTGGCGATCCTGATTTTTGGCATCCTCGTTCTGGTCATCCTCCTGATTCATAAGACGAAAAAACGCCGGCAGAAGGCAAAGCCAGTTCCGGCTGACAGCAGTGAGGGCGAAGCGGATGAAGCGCCTAAAAAGAAGAAGTTCCCCGTCTGGCTGACGGTGCTTCTGATGGTTCTTGCGCTGGCGGCTGCGGCGGTCTCGGTGTACTTCTTTGTGCTGCGCAGCAAATTTGCACCCTATGAGGCGTTGGCTGAGCTGAACAGTTCGGCAGAGCTGTCGATGAATCTGCTGCTGGATGCGGAAGTGGACGAGGAAACGCTGGATATGTCAGCGGGCGTTTCCCGGAAGAGCGTGAGCGGCCATAAGGTGACGCGCGTGGACTTCGGCGACCTGCCGCTCTACTACGCGGAAAACCTCGTTGTGCTGGAAAACGGCACAGCCTATCAGCTGACGGACGAATTCCCGGATTATTCCGCTGTTTTGTCGAACCTGACGACGCTTTACAAGCAGGCGAGCTTCACGAGCGCCAAGGATGGCGATGCGACGGTCTACGGCGTGAGCGTGGAGGGTGACGGCGCGAGAACGCTTTTGCAGCTGCTCCTGCCGACGACGAGCGGCAAGCTCCCCGACAGCCAGCAGCTGTCTGCCGAGGTGCGCATGGATGACGGCGAGGTTGAAGAAATCACGATTTCGGCCTCCGGAACGATGAAGGACAAGGCGCAGACGCCGTTTACGCTTTCCGTAACACTCGATGATTTTGATGCGTCCGCCGGGTTCTCCGTGCCAGACGAGGTGCTCGAAAGCCTCGATAAGACCTACGCCGACGGTGAGCTTCCGGTCATCACGAGCGATCTGTTCCGGCTGCTGGACGGCTGGGCGAACCTCTTCGCGCGCGAGACGCTGGCGGCGGATCTGGATGTTTCCGTCGACTGCGGCCCCGTTGTCGTCAAAAACGCGCTGCGGTATTACCGGCAGAAGGTCGACGGCGTGACGGTCAACTGCATCAACAAGAGCGGCCTCAACATCTTCTTCTCCGACACGGGAAGCGCCGTGAATGCCGATGGCGAGGAAGCATCCGGTGAGGCGAAGAGCCTTACCGGAACGGCGAAGCTTCTGGACGTGGTGTATCTCGTCTGCCAGAACGGAGACTTTGAGATGACCCACGACGGCGGCACGTACCAATATTCCGTCACGATGGACAGCCGTTCGATGGAGGAGCTGCTTTCCGTCCTTGCGCCCGACGCGGCGGATCTGGATATTGACTTCTCCGAGAGCAAGGTTGCGGTCACGATCGAAGATGATGTCGTTGCGAAGCTCACGGTGTCCTGCGGCGGCTCTGTGAAGGTGCTGCTCACACAGGCGAGCGCCAGTGTTGATGCGGACATCACCTTTACCGACGCGCAGATGCCGGAGGTACCGGACAGCGTGCTCAGCGCACTGCGATAAGAATCGAAAACGCCCTCCGAAGACTTCGGAGGGCGTTTGTCTCTGTATGGAAGACGTACACATGGAAGTGTGTAAAATTTGTGGAAAATTTCAGAAAAATTTTAAACATGCGCTGAAATTTCGGCTATTTTTTATAAAAAACTGTCTTGCCGGGCCGAACACAAATGAGTATAATAGAGCCATATTTTACGGCAGAGGTTTGCAGACTGCCGAAGAAAGCGGAGGAAAAGGATGAAAGCAATTGTCAGCATCGTCGGTAAAGATCAGGTGGGCATTATCGCAAATGTGTGCAGTGAGCTCGCTGCCTGCAACATCAACATTCTCGAAATCAGCCAGAAGATCATGGACGGATTTTTTACCATGATGCTGGTGACAGACCTGTCCGGCTGTGACAAACCGCTTGATGAAGTGTCCGATCGGCTCCAGACCTGCACGGAGGGAAAGCAGCTTTCCGTCCGCATCCAGCGCGAGGACATGTTCGACGCAATGTACAAGCTTTGAGGTGCCGTCATGCCAAGTTTACAGAAAGTTATCGACGCGATCGACATGATCGACAAGCAGCATCTGGACATCCGCACGATCACGATGGGCATTTCGCTTTTGGACTGCGCGAGCGAGGATGCGGGTCGCTGCTGCGAGAAAATTTACGATAAAATCTGCCATAAGGCCGAAAACCTCGTCAAAACCGGCGAGTCCATCGAGCGCGAGTTCGGTATCCCGATCGTCAACAAGCGCATCTCCGTGACACCGATGGCGCTCGTCGCCGGAAGCTGCCAGACGGAGGACTATGTGCCCTTTGCGCTGACGATGGACAAGGCGGCGAAGGCCTGCGGCGTGAACTTCATCGGAGGGTTCTCTGCGCTCGTGCAGAAGGGCTTTACGACGGGTGATGAAAAGCTGTTGCGCGCAATTCCGCAGGCGCTGGCGCAGACGGATATCGTGTGTTCGAGCGTCAACGTCGGTTCGACGAAGGCCGGTATCAACATGGATGCGGTCGCGCGGATGGGTAAAATCATCAAGGAAACGGCGCATTTGACACGTGAGCAGGACGGCCTTGGATGCGCGAAGCTCGTCGTGTTCTGCAACGCCGTTGAGGATAACCCCTTTATGGCGGGTGCGTTCCACGGAGTCGGCGAGGCCGAGTGTGTGGTAAGCGTCGGCGTATCCGGCCCGGGCGTTGTCCACCATGCGCTGCAATTCTGCAAGGGAGAAAAATTCGACGTGGTCGCCGAGACGATCAAGAGAACCGCGTTCCAGATCACGAGAATGGGTCAGATGGTCGCGGCAGAGGCGGCCAGAAGGCTTGACACGGAGTTTGGCATCGTCGATTTGTCTCTTGCGCCTACACCTGCCATCGGCGACAGCGTGGCGCGGATTCTCGAGGAAATGGGCCTTGCGGTCTGCGGCACGCACGGAACGACAGCGGCTTTGGCCCTGCTCAACGACGCGGTCAAAAAGGGCGGCGTGATGGCCTCCGGCCATGTGGGCGGCCTCTCTGGCGCGTTTATTCCGGTCTCGGAGGACGAGGGCATGATCGCGGCGGCGCTGGACGGCACGCTGACGATCGATAAACTCGAGGCGATGACCTGCGTCTGCTCGGTCGGCCTTGACATGATCGCCGTCCCGGGCGACACCACGGCCGACACGATTTCTGCCATCATCGCCGACGAAGCGGCCATTGGCATGGTCAACAGCAAGACGACTGCCGTCCGTATCATCCCGGTCGAAGGCAAGACGGTGGGCGACATGGTCGAGATGGGCGGCCTACTTGGTTCCGCGCCCGTCATGCCGGTCCATAGCGCGTCCAGCGCCGACTTCATTGCCCGCGGCGGCAGAATCCCGGCTCCGCTGCAAAGCCTCAAGAACTAACGTATCACAAAAGCAATATCTTTACCCCTGAAAGGAAGCGTAACCTATGAACGAAACGATTCAGAAAGCAAAAGCGCTCTTTGCGCCCGTGCCGCGCGTGCAGCTCGGCTTTTTCCCGACGCCGTTTTATAAGCTCGAGCGTATGTCGAAGGAGCTTGGCGTGAACCTCTATATCAAGCGCGATGATTTTACCGGCATGAACCTCTTTGGCGGCAACAAAATTCGCAAGCTCGAGTTCCTACTCGGCGACGCGATGGCCAAGGGCTGCAAGGCGGTCGTGACCTACGGCGCGACACAGTCAAACCACGCGATGGAGACGGTCTCCGCCTGCCGCCGCTGTGGGCTGGACCCGATTTTGTATCTGACGGCGGTCGTGCAGCCGGACGAGAAGGACGTGCGCGCGAATCTGCTGCTCGATAAGGTCATGGGCGCGGAAATCCACATCGTGGACATTGAGCCCGGCGAGACGGAGGACGACGCGGAGGCGCGCTCGTTCGTCATGGGTGCGGAGCATGCGGCAAGATTGACTGCTTCCGGCACACCGTGCTACGATGTTCCGATGGGGGGAGCCAGCCACGTGGGCTCGATCGGCTTTGCAAACGGCTTTGTGGAGCTCGCGGAGCAGCTGGACGAGCTCGGCCTGAACGTGGATTATGTCTACCACGCGACTGGAACCGGCGGCACGATGGCAGGTCTTCACGCGGGCAGAAAGCTCGTTGGCTCGAACGCGGTTATCCGCTCGATCACCGTCAGCCCGAAGAACGACGCGTATCTGACAAAGGTACAGAACCTTGCCAATCAGGTGCTGGCGGACCTCGGGAGCGACTTGCATGTCGACCGCGACGCGGACCTTCACATGGATATGAATTACTATGCGCCCGGCTATGAGCAGCCGAACGAAAAGGCGAGCGAGGGCATCAAGATGCTCGCGCGCCTCGAGGGGCTGTTCGTTGACCCCGTCTATACCGGAAAGGCTTTGGCAGGTCTCATTGACCACATCCGCACCGGCAAGGTCGAACAGGGCAGCAACGTCGTCTTCTGGCACACCGGCGGCGCGACGGCGCTGTTTGCCGAGCAGCAGATGCTGGGCGACATTTTCTAAACAGCAATCAATATCAGGAAGCACTCTGCACAATTTTGCGGAGTGCTTTTTGCTTAAAATCACGGAAAATCTGCGGACGCAACCACCGGTTGACAAAAGAACAGGCTCGTTTCTTGCCCGCAACCGCGCGTTATGGTAAAATAAGCCCATCAAATCAGCCGGGAAAAACGGCACAGGAGGGAATATGGACTTCTCAGAAAAGATAGCGATGCTCCGCCGCCAGAAAAACTGGTCGCAGGAGGAGCTGGCAGAAAAGCTGATGGTGACGCGGCAGGCGGTCTCCAAATGGGAGAGCGCGCAGTCGATGCCGGACCTCGATAAGATCGTGCAGCTGAGCGAGCTGCTCGGCGTGAGTACAGATTATCTTTTAAAGAGCGACAGGGACGCGCCGGAAGTGGAAACGCCGCAAAGGACGCAGGAAAAGGCATCGGCCAGACGCGTAACGCGGGAGGAGGCGAGCCGGTTTTTGTCGCTGCAAGCGGCGGCAGTTCCGAAGGTGTCGCTTGGTGTGGCGCTTTGCGTGTGGTCACCGATCGTGCTCATCGGTCTTACCGCGCTGGGCTCTGTATTTCATGTAAAAATTCCGGATTCTGTTGCGGGCGGACTGGGGCTTTGCGTGCTGCTCGGGATGGTGGCCGCGGCGGTCGCACTGTTTTTAACTTCCGGGATGAAGCTCAAAGAATTCGAATACCTCGAGCACGATCCAGTTGCGCTTGACGCGGATGCAGCAGCACTTGCAAGGCAGCAGGAGGCGGAGCAGGCGGAAGAATGCGCGCGGCTGACGACAATCGGCGTGGTGCTCTGCATTATATCGGCGGTTCCGATTTTCGCCGTGATGTGCGTTGGAAGGACGCGTGATGGGTATGATTCGCTGGCGGTCTGCGCGCTATTGCTGCTCGTTGGGATTGCGTGTCTGCTTTTGGTGCGCGCGGGCTCCATGCGCGGCGCGGTCGATAAGCTTCTGGAGCAGGGCGACTACACCCGCGAGAGCAAGGCGAAAAGCCGCATCGTGGACGCGATCAGCGCGGTCTACTGGCTCGCGGTCACGGCGATTTTCCTCTTTTACACCTTCGGGCCCAGAGGCAACGGCCAGCCGCAGTACAGCTGGTTCATTTGGGCGGTCGGCGGCGTGCTCTACGGCGCGCTGATGGCAGGACTGTCCATCTATCGGAAAAAGCGCAGATAAAATATGCCGCCGGAGAGACGAACTCTTCGGCGGTACGTTTATGCTTGTATGGAAGCTCAATAAGCGGCGCAGCGCACCTTGCCGATGGAAATATATCCGTTCAGCACGGCGTGGATGTCGCTTCCTTCCTGCGTTTCTTCGCGGGTGAGAACCTTTGTCACGGGCGTGAGGTACTGCACGCCGTTTTCCTCGCGCAGGCAGGTGTAGTAGTTTTCATAGAACGAGTGCTTCTCTGGGAAACGCCCCCGCAGAACGCCCTTGCACTCGGCAGCAGGGCAGGGCGGAAAGTTGACGTTCCAGAGCTCGCCCGGGTTCAAAGGCGCAAACAGAAGCTCCTCGAGCATTGCGGGCAGATTCTGCTCGGCCACATCAACGGCAGAGGCCTTACCCATGGAAAAGGCAATGGTGTGAATGCCATTGAGCGCAGCCTCGGTCGCAGCGCCGACAGTTCCGGAATAGCACACGTCGTGTCCTGCGTTCATGCCGTCGTTGACCCCGGAGAGAACAACATCCGGCCGGAAGTCCAGGAGCGCATGCAGCGCAACCTTCACGCAGTCCGCAGGCGTTCCGTCAACGCTCCACGCGGCCTGCACCGGAACTGGGAAATCGTAGCGGTAGACTGCCATCTCCGGCATACCGGCAATCGTCAGCCGGACGGACATACCACTGCACTGATGCTCGGGCGCGGCTACCCAGACGTCTCCAAATTCGCTCGCGGCCTTTGCCAGCCGAACAATGCCACTAGAGCGGATCCCGTCGTCGTTTGCAATCAAAATTTTCAGCTTTTTCATCATGAACACTCCTTTGCCGCCTATCTTACCACACCCCAGGCCCACTCTCAAGCCGCAATTTCGACAAATCCTCCATTTTCCCAACAAAAAGCAGAATCGCCAGGTAGTGTGACAATTCCCAAATGCCGTCTCAGCCTCGCAACATGTTGCACTGCTCAAAAGCCTCGCAGAGCTTTGCGCCCGCAGGCGCAAAATAAATTCCAAATTCATGTTATCCGGCGGCTCTCTTCAAATTGTAGAAGAAGCTCCCGCTTTGCGGGAGCTTCTCCTGTATGGGATGGGAACGGAATGTTATTCCGGCTGCGGGTAGTGGACGTGCAGCAGCTCGTGCGCGCGCTCGGGCGTGAGCTTTTCATAGAGCGCTTTGAGAATCGGGTTGTGCTGCGAGGACTTGATGAGCGTCTTGCGGTCTGCTTCATACAGACCCTCGGCTCTGGCGTATTTCTGCTCGCGTCTGCCGATGGGCTGGCCTGCGCCGCCGACACAGCCGGTTGTACAGGTCATGACTTCGACGAGATCAAAGCGCGCTTCGCCGGCTTCCATCTTCGCAATGAGCGTTCTCGCATTCTTGAGACCGTGGACAACACCGACGCGGATGGTCTTGTCGCCGACAGGCAGCTCGACCGCGCGGACGCCTTCCATGCCGCGAACGCCGGAGTAGGCGATTTCCTGCAAAGTGTTGCGGGACTCGCTCTCCATAACGCGGCGGACGACAGCCTCTGCCACGCCGCCAGTCGCGCCGAAGATGACGCCTGCGCCGGTGCCAAGACCGAAGGGCATATCGGGCGCTTCGTCGGGCAGCTCATTGAAGCGGATACCGGCTTCCTTGATCATGCGGATAAGCTCCTGCGTGGTGAGAACGAGGTCAACATCGGGCTGGTCGCCGTGCTTGAACTCTTCTCTGGCCGCCTCCATCTTTTTGGCTGTGCAGGGCATGATGGCGATGTGATAGAGCTTCTTGCCGCCTTCTTTTTCCTGTGCGCGGAGAATGGCGGAGAACATCTGCATCGGGGACTTGCAGGTCGAAATATTGTGCAGATACTTGGGATCCTCCTTCTCGAGATACTTGATCCATGCCGGACAGCAGCTCGTAAACATCGGGAACGGGCCGCCCTTCTCGAGTCTCTGGAGGAATTCCGCCGTCTCTTCCATGACGGTCATATCCGCCGCGAATGTGGTGTCGTAGACCTCGTCTGCGCCCATGAGCTTGAGCGTGGCGACCATCTTGTCGAGCACGTTCACGCCGGGGGCAAGGCCGAACGCTTCGCCGAGTGCAACACGGACGGCAGGGGCAATCTGGACGACAACGCGAAGTTCCGGATCATGCAGCGCCTTCCAAGCGTCATTGATCTGGTTGCGGATGGTGATGGCGCCGGTCGGGCAGACGGCCGCGCACTGGCCGCAAGTGACGCACTTGGTCATGCTCATCGGGCGGTCGAATGCCGGCATGACCTGAACGTTGCTGCCGCGGTGAGCGAAGTTCAGAATGCTCATGCCCTGCAATTCGTCGCACACGCGCACGCAGTCGCCGCAGAGAACGCACTTGCCCGGGTCACGGACGATCGCGGGGCTTGTCTCATCCAGCGCATAATGCGGACGGGTGTCTTCAAACGGGATATTCGTCACGCCGAAGCGCAGCGCCAGTTCCTGCAATCGGCAGTTGCCGCTTTTTTCGCAGGTGGTGCAGCTGCGGCAATGGGACGAGAGCATCAGCGAAAGAATCATCCGGCGGTGCTTGAGCAGCCGCTCGGTGTTCGTGCGGATGCGCAGACCGTCGCGCGGCTCCATGGAGCAGGAGGCGTCGATTTTACCGGTCTGTTCGTTTTCTACCACGCACATACGGCATGCGCCGAAGGTAGAAAGCTCGGAGTAATAGCAGAACGTCGGCATGTCGATTCCGGCCTTGCGGATGACCGCGAGGACGTTCTTTTCTCCGTCAAACGGCACGCAAATACCGTCGACGTACATTTTACCTTTTGCCATACGTTTAACCCTCCTCCTTCACAAGCTCAATGGCATCGAATGGGCAGCCGGACTGGCACGCACCGCACTTGATGCACTTGGACGGATCGATGGTATGCGGTTTCTTCTTTTCGCCCTCAATCGCATCCATCGGGCAGTTCTTCTTGCACTTGCCACAGCCCTTGCACTTTTCCGGATCGATGGCCAGATGCGCCTTCGGCCCGTTGCAGATCGGACAGTGGTGGTCGACCACGTGGGCAAGGTATTCGTTGCGGAACGCCTTGAGCGTACTGGAAACGGGGTTGCACGCCGCCTGACCGAGGCCGCAGAGCGCCGTCTCGCGGATGGTCTGGGAGAGGTTCTCGAGCATGTCGAGGTCCTCAAGCGAGCCCTTATTTTCCACGATACGCGTCAGAATTTCGAGCATGCGCTTCGTACCCTCGCGGCACGGTACGCACTTACCGCAGCTTTCGCTCTGGGTGAAGTTCATGAAGAAGCGGGCGGTCTCGACCATGCAGGTATCCTCGTCCATGACGACAAGGCCGCCGGAGCCCATGATTGCGCCTGCTTTTTTGAGGGAGTCGAAGTCGACGGGGAGGTCGAGCTGGTCTTCCGTCAGACAGCCGCCCGCGGGGCCGCCGGTCTGAACGGCCTTGAACTTCTTGCCGTCCTTGATGCCGCCGCCGATATCGAAGATGATCTCGCGCAGCGTCGTACCCATCGGAACCTCAATCAGGCCGGTGTTGACCACACAGCCGGTAAGGGCGAAGGCCTTCGTGCCGGGGCTCTTTTCCGTGCCGATGGTGCGGAACCAGTCGCTGCCGCGCCGGACAATGACGGGAACGCAGGCAAAGGTCTCGACGTTATTGAGGATTGTCGGCTTCGCCCAGAGGCCCTGCTCGACCGTACGCGGCGGCTTGACACGCGGCATGCCGCGGCGGCCTTCGATCGCAGCCGTCAGAGCGCTGCCTTCGCCGCAGACGAACGCGCCTGCGCCGCGGTTGATATTGATCCGGAAGCTGAAAGCACTGCCGAGAATATTCTCGCCGAGAAGACCAGCTTCTTCCGCTTTGGCGATTGCCATGCGAAGGCGCTTGACCGCCAGAGGATACTCCGCGCGGACGTAGATGTAGCCCTCGTCGCTTCCTGCGGCGCGGCCTGCAATCATCATGCCCTCGAGAATCGCGTGGGGATTGCCCTCCATGATGGACTGGTCCATGAACGCGCCGGGGTCGCCTTCGTCGCCGTTGCAGACGACGTACTTCTTGCCCGCAGGCATCCGGCGGACGCTTTCCCACTTCTTGCCGGTCGGGAAGCCGGCGCCGCCTCGGCCGCGCAGACCCGAGTCCACGACCTCCGCGCAGATTTCGGCGGGCGTCATGTCAAAGAGCGCTTTTTCCAAGGCCGCATAGCCGTCGTGTGCCAAATATTCGTCCAGGTCTTCCGCGTCGGTGTTGCCGCTGGTCTCGAGGACGACGCGCTTCTGCTTTTTATAGAAGGGGATATCGTCGTGCTTGACGTAGGTGGTGTCTGCGAGCTTGTACAGAAGGCGCTCAATGACCTCGCCGTGGAGGATGGTTTTTTCGAGAATCTCCTCGCAGTCCTCCGGATGGACGTGGGTGTAGAAAATACCCTCGGGCTGGATCTCAATCAGCGGACCCATCTCGCAGAAGCCCTGACAGCCGCTTCGCTTGAAGTGGAGCGTGTCCTTGCCGCCCTCTTCGCGCAGCGCCACACGGGTCTTGAGCTTCCGCTCCTGGCAAAGCTCCTGAAGCTTATCATAAACCTTCATTGCGCCGCCCGCGATACAGCCGGTACCGGCGCAGACGAGAATCACGCGCTGCTCAGCGGCGAGCCATGCCTTTGCCTGCTCACGGCGGGCGTTCAAAGCCTCTCTCGTTCCAATTCTCATTGCGCAGGGCCCTCCTTTGCCCGGATTTCTTCCAGCAGCGCCACTGCCCGGTCGGGGTCCATCTTCGCGTGGACCTCGCCGTCAATCGTCATGACGGGCGCAAGTCCGCACGCGCCGAGACATGCGACCGTCTCGAGTGTAAACAGGCCGTCGTCTGACGTTTTGCGCTTGCCGCTCAGGCCGAGATAGGCATGAACAGCGTCATAGATGGGCTGCGACTTCCGAACATGACATGCCGTGCCGTTGCAGACCTTGACCAGATGCTTGCCCTTGGCCTCCAGCGAGAAATTCTCGAAAAAGGTCGCCACACCGTAGACCTTGGAAATGGCCACGTTCAGCTCCTTGGCAATCAGCTCCAGATTCTCCTGGCTCAGATAGCTGTTCTCTGCCTGCACATCCTGCAAAATCGCGATCAGGGCGGCGGGATCCCGCCCATGGGTATCTATGATCTGCATGGTTCTTGCGCATTGCGCTTCATTCATTGCGGTTCTTCCCCCTTAGCTTTCATATTTCGTCGCCGGAACCGGACCGCTTGCCGGGACAGGCGAATTCGACAAGGAATAAAAAGACCCGCACCGAAGCCGGAGATATGACATGCAGCATTTCTCGGTGACAATGGCAGAAGGAGGCTTCGGTGCGGGCCGGAGCCCGGGCGCGGTATGGGAGCGGCGCGGCCGGACGGAGCAGTATTTGCGATGGTTGAAAGAAAAATCGCTGATTTCTAAATTCAGGCTATTTATATTGTTTATAATATATGAGAAGTACCGCAAATTCAATGAGCTTTTTAGACGGGATATACCAATGGATTTTGTGCAATTGCAGCTGACCCATGCCGAATTTAACATATTTAACTGCACAAAAGAGGAGAAAAAGCTCCGCATGCATCACCATACGAAGCTTTTTGGGAATTATTCGATATGAATTTATCGGTAAAAAGTGGGCGAGTTAAAAGATTACAGCAATTCGGGAGCTCAGCCGCACATGATTCTGCGCAGATTGCTCAGCCGGTCGAGCGCGGCGAAGAGCGTCTCATCCTTTTTCGCGAAATGGAGCCTGACGATATGGTTGACGTCCTCGTCAAAGAAGGAGCTGCCCGGCACGCAGGCCACGCCGACCTTCTGTGCCATCTCGACGCAGAACTCCACGTCCGACTGGCCCTTTTTCATATAGGGCGCGATATCGGCCAGCACAAAATAAGTACCCTCGGGGTCTGTAAAGGGGATATCGAGCTCCTTCATGCCGCCGGTGAAAATTTGCTTCATATGGGCGTAGTGGTCGCCAAACTCGCGGTAGTATTCATCCGGCATCTCGAGGCCCACAACAGCGGCCTCCATCAGAGGCGAAGCCGCGCCGACGGTGTTGAAGTCGTGGTACTGCTTGATCCGGTCCATGATGGGCTGCGGAGCGATCGCGTAGCCGAGCCGCCAGCCGGTAATGGAGTAGGTCTTCGACAAGCTCGAACAGCTGACCGTCCGCTCCCACATGCCGGGAAGCGAGGCCATGTAGACCATCTGCCGGCCATCGTAGACAATGTGCTCATAGACTTCGTCCATGATGGCATAGACGTCATACTTGATGCAGAGCTCGGAAATAAACTTCAGCTCCTCATAGGTAAAGACCTTGCCGCTGGGGTTCGAGGGGTTGCAGATGAGGATTGCCTTCGGGTGCTGCCGGAACGCGTCCTCCAGGACCTCCGGGTCAAAATGGAACGACGGAGGAACGAGCGGCACGAAAACAGGCTCGCAGTCCGCCATGATAGCCTGCGCGCGGTAGTTTTCAAAATACGGCGAGAACATGACGATCTTCTCGCCCGGGTTCGTGAGCGCAAAAATGGTGTCGACCATAGCCTCGGTCGAGCCGATGGTCACGACGATGTTCGTATCCGGGTCAATGGAAATGCCCATGAACCTGCCGCACTTGCGGCTGACCGCGCGGCGGAAATTCGGCGCGCCCATCGTGATCGGGTACTGGTGCGGGCCCTCCTGGCTGACCTCGCGCAGCCGGTCGGTCATGGCCTTCGGGGGATCGAAGTCCGGGAAGCCCTGCGCCAGATTGATCGCGCCGCAGTCAAGGCTCACACGCGTCATCCGGCGAATGACGGAGTCGGTGAAATGCTGGTTTCGTCTGCTCATTTCCTGCATGCTGCATACCTTCTTTTGCAAAATTTAATTTGGTTGTACTTTAACACTTTCAGCTGCTAAAGTCAATGCGCGATGTGTCGGAATTTGAATAAAAAAAGGCTGCATTTCTGTGAGAAATGCAGCCTCTATCTGATTATGTGTCCAGGTTTTCAAATCTGCGTAGGGGTCGATGCCCACATCGACCCTTTGGGCACCATCGAATTCGCCGAAGATTTCCGTAAAACCGGATTTTTCCGCCGGGGCGATGTGGGCATCGCCCCTTACGAACCTCTTGGAAGAAGTCAACGATTTTGTAGAGGTGAACATCCGCCAAGAACGCAGCTGTTAGAACGCAATATTCATAAACAAAGCCACACAGCAGAGGATGACGGCCATGGGGACGTAGATATAGCGGCCCACGTTATACCAGAGTGCGCCATGCGTTTTGCTGCTTCCCGTGTTGACGGCTGTCAGCAGCTCGTTCTTTTTCATGACATAGAACCACGAAATCGCACCAAGCGTTGCGCCGATGGGGATGATGTAGATCGAAACGAGATCCATCCACGGGCCCCACTTGGAGATCGGCTCCATGAAAAGGCCGGTTCCGAGGCAAAGAACGCAGATGATGGCGAGCACCGCCGTGCGGTTCAGCTTCGGGAACTTATGAAGCAGGGACTCCGCGACGGCCTCAAACATGTTCTGGAGGGAACTGATACCGGCAAAAATCATCGCAAGATAGAGGATAATCGCGAAGAGCCGTCCGAGCGGAATGCCCTGCAAAATGGTAGGCAGCGTGACAAACAGGAGGCTGGGGCCCGCGCCGACGTCTAAGTTATAGGAGAAGCAGGCAGGGATAATGACGAGCGCCGCGACGATGGCTGCGATCGTATCGAAAATTGCCGTGTGCTGGCCCATTGCAACGACATCCTCGTCCTTTGACAAATATGCGCCGTAGACGATCATACCGCTTCCCGTGACGGACAGCGAGAAGAACGCCTGTCCCATCGCCCAGATCCAGATCATCGGGTCTTTGAGCGCTTCCCAGCGCGGGGTAAACATGAACTTGTAGCCCTCCGAGCTTCCCGGCAGGAATGCTACACGAATGGCAAGCACGAGGAAAATCAGGAAGAACGTCGGCATCATGATCTTGTTGGTCTTTTCGATGCTGTGCGCGCCAAGATACAGCGTCAGCAGCGTGCCGACCACGACGATCACATGATAAGGGACGACGGAAAACTCACCCGAGGAGAACGAGCCGAACCAGCTGGCCGTGTCCGTGGTCATGAGGGTTCCAACAACGGAGTCGACCAGTGCCTTTAAAATATACGCGACAATGATCGCGTAGCCGATCGCAATGCAAAGAGAACCAGCCAGCGGCAGCCAGCCGAGAAGCCCGCCGGCCTTGCCCATCTTCTTTCCACGCGTTGCCCATGCTTTTTCATACGCGCCGAGCGTACCGGTTGCGGCATGACGGCCCATGGCAAATTCTGCCGGGAGTGCAACATGGCTGAAAATAAAGACGAACAGCAGATAGACGATCAAAAACGCGCCGCCGCCGTTGCTGCCGAGCTTGTTGGGGAAGCCCCAGACGTTGGCCATGCCGACGGCGGAGCCAACCGACGCGAGAATAAAGCCCCAGCGGCTGGCAAAATGCTTGGTATGTTTGGAGTGTTTCATATGCGTTCCGTCCTGCGCGAATGGCAGGCTCCCTTTCTCTTTCTCTGCACAAAAGCGGCCGACGAAAAGTCAGACCGCTTCAGCACTTTACATCTTTTCTATTGTAAATCGTTTAAGCGTGAAAGTCAAGGAGAACCTGTTTTTGTGCACAATGATATAAAAATTGCAATTTAAGTTGACATAACATTAGTTCACGATGCGTAAAAAGATGCGTAGGGGGCGATGCCCACATCGCCCCGTTGTGCAGCCTCGAATTCGCCGAAGATTTTCGTAAAACCGGACTTTTCTGCCGGGTCGATGTGGGCATCGACCCCTACGAAAAGGGTCGAAAATTTATGAAATCAGGTGAGTGCATCGAGTTCTTTCTGCCAGACGCTCACGCAGGCGTCACTCGGCATGCGCCAGTCGCCTCTGGGCGAGAGCGTGACCGAGCCGACCTTGGGGCCGTCGGGCAGGCAGCTGCGCTTGAACTGCTGCTGGAAGAAGCGGCGGTAGAAATTTTTGAGCCAGTGCAGGAGCACCTCATCAGAATAGCGGCCACCAAGCGCGGACTTCGCCAGATGGTAAATTTTTGCGGGCGAGAAGCCGAAGCGCAGGACGTAGTATAAATAGAAGTCGTGCAGCTCGTAAGGGCCAACCAAGGACTCGGTCTGCTGCGCGATCTCGCCGTTTTCCTTCGCGGGAAGAAGCTCGGGAGAGACAGGCGTGTCGAGAATGTCGAGAAGGACGTCGCGCAAGGCGGGCGTTGCGGCGGTGTCGGCTTCATAGCGCACGATGTGGCGCACCAGCGTTTTGGGAACGCCCGCGTTCACGCCGTACATGCTCATATGGTCGCCGTTGTAGGTTGCCCAGCCAAGCGCGAGCTCGCTCAAATCGCCCGTGCCGACAACAAGGCCGCCCGTGCGGTTGGCAAGGTCCATGAGCTCGAGCGTCCGGACGCGCGCCTGCCCATTTTCAAATGTCACGTCAAAATTTGTCTCGCTCTGGCCGATGTCAGCAAAATGGCTGCGGACGGTGTTGGCGATCGATATCTCCCGGAACTGCACGCCGAGCTCCTGACAGAGAATCTCCGCGTTCGAGCGCGTGCGCTTCGTCGTGCCGAAGCAGGGCATGGTGACGGCGAGGATATCGTCCATCGGCCGCCCGAGCTTTTTCATCGCGTGCACCGCGACGAGAAGTGCAAGGCAGCTGTCAAGTCCTCCCGAAATGCCGATGACCGCAGTCCTTGCGTGCGCGTGCTCCATGCGCTTGGCCAAGCCGTCAGACTGCATCCGCAAAATCAGCTCGCAGCGCTCGGTGCGCGCCGTATCGTCGGCGGGAACAAACGGGGTCGGGGAGAAATGCCGCGTGAGCGGAACCTCCTTCATGGGAAGGGAGAAGGAGACAACCTCATAGCCGTCTGTCACGGGCTCAAAGCTTGTGTTGCGGCAGCGCTCGGAAAGAAGCCTTCCGAGGTCGAGCTCCGTGCAGGCGCAGCCTTCCGCAAACGGGCGGGACTCGGAAAGCAGCGCGCCGTTTTCCGCAATCAGATTGTGTCCGGAGAAGACCATGTCGGTCGTCGACTCGCCGTGGCCCGCGTCGGCATAGAGATAGGCGCACAAAAGCCTTGCCGACTGCTGCGAGACGAGCGCCTCACGGTACTCCGCCTTTCCGACCGTCTCGTCGCTGGCCGAGAGGTTCGCGATGACGGTAGCTCCGGCCAGAGCGTGCGCGGTGCTCGGAGGAAGCGGCGCCCAAAGGTCCTCGCAGATTTCGACCGCGAGCGTAAATTCGGGCATGCTTTCGCAGCGGAACAGGAGCTTCGTCCCGAACAGCACATGCTGCCCCGCGAACCGGATGTCTTTCACGCCGGCGGGCGCGGCGCAGTAGTGCCGCTTTTCATAGAACTCGCCATAGTTCGGGATATGGGACTTCGGCACAAGGCCAAGGAGCTGCCCGCGGCAAACAACCGCCGCGCAGTTATAGAGCTTGCCGGAGACGTTCACGGGGAGCCCCACGAGCGCGACCAGATCGAGCGGTTCACTTGCCTTTAAAATCTCACGCAGCGCATCTTCCGCCGCCTTCTGCAAAGGCTGCTGCAAGAAAAGATCGCCGCAGGTGTAGCCCGTGAGCCCAAGCTCGGGGAAAATGGCAAGCTGACAGCCATCCTTCGCGGCCTTCTGCATGGCCTCGATGGTCATCTGGGCGTTATAGGGACAATCCGCCACGCGCAGCGAAGGGGAGACGGCGCAGGCCTTGATAAAACCGTAGTGCATGCTTGTTCCATCCTTTTTCTGTTCGTTTTTCCTATCATATCATATCGCGCGGACAGCGGCAAGCCCGGGTTTCGGAAAGCGCCTATTTTACGGAAAGACGCGGCGCGGCGTTCGGAAGGCCATGCTCTGTCTGGAAAGTGACGCGATTGGAAACATACTCGAACCCGCCTGAAGAAAGCGCCCGGATCGTCAGTTCATGCGAGAAAATGCAGTCGGTCGGAACGTCGGTTGAAAGGCACGAAATGAGAAGCGTCGTTGTTCCATCCGGGTTCTCGCGGACATCGGTGATGTATGGCTCGGTGGTGGGATAGTCGTAAAGCTCCATATCGTTCGTCCGGATCGGCCGCCATGGGTAGCTATCCGACTGTCCGTCGTACCCGGCAAGTGCGCGGAGATTTTCAGCGGACACGGAGAAATAGGGGAGAACGACGCGTTCAAATTCACCGGAGGGAATCCGGAAGGCACCTGTATTTTCGTCCTGCGCATAATCTGCCGCGTCCGGCTGACAATGAAAGCGCAGGGCATAGAGCCGGTCGAACAGGTCGTTAAAGCTCACGCCCGCAAAGTCCGGTTCTGACCAGTCCGTAATCAGAAGGTTCACATAATAGTAGTCGATTGGCAGCACGTACCGCTCCAGCATGGCAAGATGCGAACGATCTGGCGGTACGGTGCGGATGAGTTGGTAGTCTGCGTAATGCTTGTCCCCTGTGGGGAAGAGACGGTAATAGAAATTTCCCGCATCCGTCATCTGCCAGTCCTGCACCGGGAAGCGCTCAAAATTGGAGGCTGTCACCGTGCCGTCCACGTTTTGCTCGCAGCGTAGAAACTGCGCGTAGGGCTTTCCGCGTTCAACCGACAGCTTCTGATACGAGAGCGTATGCGTATCTTTCAGGCGCACCAGTTCTATGGCGCAATCCTGCCCAGCTTGCGCTTGAGCCCAGAACGAAAGAAGCGGTTCGGGGGTTTCAAGATAGTAAGACGGATACGTCTCATAGCCGTACAGAACTGCGCACCCTGCCTCGTCAAGCGCTGTTTCCGCATCTGAACTTCCAAAGGCAAGCGCGCACAGCGTAAGCACCCGTTCTGTGGCGGTTTGTTCAAAGGTGTCCTTGGAAACGGCCGGTTTCTGTGCATCTTCAAGGACAGGTTCAGCCCGGCAACCGGTGAGAAACAGAGCGAGAATTGCCGCGCAGAGAAAAAGCGAAACCAACTGCTTCATGCAGGTCTCCTTTCAAAAAAAGCCGCAGGACTCCGGAGAATCCTGCGGCAAAGCTGCGCTTATAAGCCTTCGATTTCCAGACCAGTCATCGCCTGAAGCACTTCGTACTGCTGGGCGTTGAGGCCCTTCTTCATGGCAAGGCCTTCTTCAAGGTCAATGTCCACCATGCTGCCCTGCTGCGAGCAGATGAGTCGGTTTGTTCCGCCTTCAGCCAGAACCTTCACGGAATGGTAGCCCATGCGGGTCGCCATGACGCGGTCACGCGCTGTGGGTGTGCCGCCGCGCTGGATGTGCCCGAGAATCGTCACGCGCGGGTCAAGACCGATCGTCTCGTGAATCTGCTTGCCGATTTCAATCGCGCTGCCAGCGCCCTCGGCGACGATGATCATGTAATGTGTCTTACCGCTTAAGCGCGCGCCGCGGATGCAGTCGATCACGTCGTGCTCAAAATCGAGCTTCTTTTCCGGCACAAGTACGGACGTTGCGCCCGCCGCCAGACCGACATAGAGCGCCAGATGGCCCGCGTTTCTGCCCATGACCTCGACGACAGAGCAGCGCTCGTGCGACTGCATGGTGTCTCTGAGACGGTCGATAGCCTCGACGGCGGTGTTAGCCGCGGTGTCGTAGCCGATGGTGTAGTCGGTGCAGACAATGTCATTGTCGATGGTTGCAGGTACGCCGACAACGCTGATGCCCTGCTTGGAAAATTCCTTGAGGCCGCGGAACGTGCCGTCGCCGCCGATGCCGACAATGCCGTCGAGGCCCAGGAGCTTGCACGTGGCCGCTGCGCGCTGTTGACCCTCTACGGTGCGGAACTCTTCGCTTCTTGCCGTATAGAGCATTGTGCCGCCGCGGTTTATAATATGGTTGACGCTGTTTTCATCGAGCCGGACAAAATCGCCGTTGATGAGTCCATTGAATCCGCGCCGGATGCCGACGCAGTCGATGCCGCGGTAGATGGCCGAGCGGACGACCGCGCGGATGGCTGCGTTCATACCGGGCGCGTCGCCGCCGGAGGTGAGCACGCCGATTCGCTTGACTGCATTCGTCATAAAAAAGTCTCCCTTTTATCAAATTTTTTCTAACCTTACCATACCACACAAACAAAGAAAAGTAAACACTGAATTTCGAAAAACCTCCGTGAAAATCAAAAAGATAGCACATGATGCTTGGCGGCTATCGCGGAAAACTTTAGGAAATCTTCATAATTATTCCGCCGATTTTCTGGTATAATACTTACAATAGACGTTTACGTAAGATAGAAGAACAGAGGAGGCAGAGCAGTGAATCAGGCAAGTCAGATTCTCGCGGAGGTCAAAAAGGCGGTCTGCGGCAAGGACCGCGTGCTGGTCTGGGTACTTACGGTCATTCTCGCGCGGGGTCATATTCTGCTCGAGGATATCCCGGGCGTCGGCAAGACGACGATGGCGCTCGCGTTTTCCCGAGCGCTGGGGCTGGACTACGGGCGCGTGCAGTTTACGCCGGACGTTCTGCCGAGCGATATCACGGGCTACAGCATTTTCGACAAGGAAACCGGCGTGATGCGCTACCAGCCTGGCGTCATTCTCTGCAACCTCTTTCTCGCCGACGAGCTCAACCGCGCAACATCCCGCACGCAGTCGGCGCTGCTCGAGGCGATGGAAGAAGGTCAGGTCACGGTCGACGGTGTGAGCCACAAAATTCCAGAACCGTTCTGCGTCTTCGCGACCCAGAACCCCACGGGCGCGTCTGGCACGCAGCTGCTGCCGGACTCGCAGATGGATAGGTTTACTGTCCGCCTCTCGATCGGCTATCCCGCGCCGGGTGACGAACGGGAGATTTTGCTCGGCCGCCAGAAGGGGAACCCGCTTTTACAGGTGCGGCAGGTCGTGACGCGCGAGGAGCTGCTTACGATGCAGCAGGAGGCGGCGAACGTATACTTAAAGCCCGAGCTGGCAGATTATATTGTCTCGCTCGTCGGCAAAACGAGAACCGACCCGCTCATTGCCCGCGGGGCCAGCCCCAGAGCGACACTGTCTCTCGGCGCGATGGCAAAGGCCGTCGCCTACGTCCAGGGAAGAGATTATGTCCAGCCCAAGGACATTCAGAACGTCTTCGTCTCGACCTGCGCGCACAGACTGCTTCTTTCCGCTGAGGCGGACGCAAAGGGAATCTGCGCCGAAGAGCTGCTGGATAGAATTTTAAAGTCCACGAGCGCGCCGAGAATTTAGCCATGCTGCACGCAAGAATTTTGTACATCGCGGCGCTTCTGGGTGCGCTGCTGTTTCATACGTATTATACCGGCTGGTTCTCGTGGTACCTTCTGATGCTGGCGGTTATCTTACCGTGGTTCTCGCTTCTTTGCAGTCTTCGGCCGATGCTGCGGCTGCGCTTGCAGGCGGACATGCCGTCTGTGTGTAAGCTTGCAGAGCCTGCCTGTCTGCGGATGGGCTGCGCGGAAAAGCTTCGCCTTTCGCCGCCGTTCCGGTTTGAGAGCGTAATTTTTGACTGCATGGGAGATACGGCCTGCCGCCAGAGGATTTATCTGTCCGGTTCCAAGACCGCGCAGGTCGAGCTTCCAACGCACCACGCGGGCGCGTATGTGTGCTCGCTTGAAAAGGGGAGAGTGTACGATTATCTGGGGATTTTCTGCTTTCCGTTCAAGCTTCCAGCGCTGGGGGAGCTTGTGGTTCTTCCGGAGGAAATCCCGCCGGAGGAAACGCCAAGCCTCACGCAGCTCACGGCCCGGCAATATCGCGCCAAGCCTGCGGGCGGCTTTTCCGAGACGTACGATCTGCGTGATTACCGCCCGGGCGACTCAATGCGCGATATCCACTGGAAGGTGTCTGCCAAGACAGACAGCCTCATTGTCCGCGAGCCGATTGAACCTGTTCGCTCGCAGGCCATTTTGAGCTTCGATCTTTCGGGCGCGCGCGATACGGTCGACCGGACGCTGGGGCTTTTACAGTGGATGAGCACGTGGCTGCTTTCGCAGGAGCTTCCGCATACGGTTTGCTGGCTGGACCCCGAGAGCTTCGCGCCGCAGTCGGCGCAGATTACAAAGCCTGACGATTTGGAGCACCTGATGCGGCAACTTTTACACACGAGCCTCCGGGACGGAACGCCGTCGATCGCGCACCGGAGCTTCCCGGCGGCGGACTGGCGCTATCACATTGGTGCGGCGCGCGCGGAGGTGGACGCATGATTGCTGAAAAAGGAAGCTTCCGCGCGGCGGTTTCCGCTGCCATCTTTGCGTTTGGCATCAGCGCCGGCGCAATTTTCTGCCCGGTTACGGCGTTTGGTCTCCAGGCGGACAGCTGGGCGCTTCTGCTTGTGTGTATCGCGGCATCCATTGCTTTTGCTGTTTTGTTCCGTGTGTTCCGGCCGGTCTACAGCTTCGGCGCTGTTCTTCTGGCTGCGCTTGCGTTTGCGTGGTTCTGCCATGACGCGTTTTTGGAAAGCGCATTGGGACTTCTGGGTGGGATTTTCGAGAATTATGTAGCGGCGTTCCACTTTTCCATGCCGCAGGTATTGGCTGAGGCGGCGGAAACCGGGGCGGACGCGACGATGGCGCTCGGCGTTCTGGCGGCGATACTGGCGCTTATCACGGTGTGGACGGTGCTGTCACGATGCAGCCTGTTTGGCGTGGTGCTCGTAAGCGCGCCGTGCCTGATCATCTGCCTTGTTATCCTGCAAACCGAGCCCGGGACGCTTCCGATGCTTACGCTCACCGGCACGCTGACGCTTCTCGTTCTGACGCAGAAGCTGCGCTTTGATACCACGCAGTCCGGCCACCGGTTGGCGCTGTATCTGCTCGTTCCCGTGGCGGTTTTGATTGCCGGACTGGCGCTCGTGTTCCCGCGAGACAGCTATGTCCGCTCCGACTGGTCGAAGAGCCTGTCTCCGCTGGTCAGCGAGACGGCAGAAAAGCTTACCGTCTTTCGTAAAAACGCCGCAACAGGGCAGGTCGAGTTCGTCTCGCCGTTTACACCAAGCACACTTGGCAGGTGGCCGTGGGACTCGAGCGTGACAAGTGTAAATCTCAAACGAGTTGGCCCGCAAAGAAAGACCGGGCGGCACGTGATGCAGGTCTATTCCGATTTTTCCGCAGCTTGTCACCTACGCGCAGACTCTATGGCCGTCTATGAGGACAGCCGCTGGTCAGCGTTGTCGGATGAAGACTATGAAAATTCCGGGGTGAGCTCCGGCGTGCTGCTTTCGCCCGACATGCAGACGCTCGGATTGGACACGGCGAACGAGCTGCAAATCCGGACGGATATGAAGTCCTCCATTTTCTATGTTCCGTACCGGCCGCTGGAGCTGCCAACAGGCGGAGAAGCAGTCTTTGACGCGTACATCAAAAATCCGAGCCAGCTGACCGAGTATTCCGTTCCTTACGCGTTTGTTGAAGAGACGGCGGATCGGAACGCGCAGTACGAGGCGTTTGTACACGAAACGTATACACAGCTGCCGGACGACATCCGCGCGGAGCTTGAGCCGTATGTTTCGGGAGCACGAACTTCGCTTCAGACGAACACAGACGCGCTTCTGACACAAAAGCTTGCGCGGGGGATTGCGCAATACGTCTCAAATTCCGCAGCGTACTCTCTGGATACCCCTCGCGTACCGGAGGGGGAGGATTTTGCGCTCTGGTTCCTGCGCGAGAGTGATACCGGCTACTGTGTCCATTTTGCGACGGCGACCGTCTTGCTGCTTCGTGCGGCCAATATTCCGGCGCGCTATGTGACGGGGTATTGTTTCAAGACGGCGGCCGGTCAGTGGGCGGACGTGACGGAGGATGACGCGCACGCGTGGGTGGAGTATTATCTGGACGGCTATGGCTGGCAGGTGCTCGACCCGACGCCCGCCGCGCAGGAGGATACCGCGTCTTCTGAGCCGGATGAAACACCCGAGCAGACGCAGGCGCCGGAGAATCCCGATACACAGCCCGCCGCTCCCAATGAGCCCGAGCCGGATGTCCCGGAGCAGACCACTGACAAGAGTGAGCCCGCGCAGCCGGACACGGCGCAGGAGAATCCGGCAGAGAAGACGGTTCTGGGCGCAATCTGGGCAGTTTTGTTTGTGCTGCTGGCCCTGTGCGCGTGGCAGCTGCTGCTTCTGAGCCTGCGAAGGGCCGCGATGGGGACGGGTTCTAACAATAAACGTGCAGTTGCGTACTGGCGGCATATTGAATTTTTATGTAAACTTGATCGTTCCGAGCCGCCGCTGGCGCTCCGTGAGCTTGCCCTCAAGGCGCGTTTTAGTCAGCATAAGCTGGAATCAGACGAGATTGGGGTGCTCGCCGCATTCTCGGACGCGAAAACAAATGAGCTTTTGGAGAAAAGCGGACGGCTCAGGCGTATGCTCCTCCGCCTCGGCCTTGCGCTGCATCCGTTAAAATACAGATAAGCAAAACGCGCCGGCCTGACGTTCAGGCCGGCGCGCAAACTTGACAAGTGCGGCAAAGCATTGTACAATATGCAGGCAATCTATGGACGGATAGCGGATCGATCGAAGCTGAATCGTGCGTAGTATGCATATGTCCCAGTAGCTCAGCTGGATAGAGCACACGCCTCCT
>ERZ1106963.802-NODE-802-length-42784-cov-10.707154_pt1 | contig 42784 bp, 36 predicted proteins | sample MGYA00403681_ERZ1106963 | MGnify/ENA primary metagenome ERZ1106963 (study PRJEB35170, sample SAMEA104062407) | human gut metagenome | biome: human gut; feature: human-associated habitat; material: faeces | place: Denmark | collected 2012-05-03 ...
AAATATCCCCATGGGGATATTTTTGTGTTTGCTCCGCAAACACAACCCCACCTGCGGGAAAAATAAAAAAGAGAAAGAGGTATACAAAATGAAAAAGTTTTTAAGCATTTTGCTGGCTATCCTTATGCTGGCCGTCATGCTGCCGGTCACCGCTATGGCGGCAGATGGTGATGGTTCCCAGTCCAACCCCTATACGCTGGCGCAGCTTGGCGCTATGACTCGTGATGCTTACATCGCTGCTCAGGAACGGCTCGGCGGAACTATGTATGTCACCGTTGGTGATTACAGTTATACTACCAATGGCACCCTCGGTAATGGTGTTCGCGATGATACCACTGGCCAGATTGAAGACCGCGATGTGCTGAATGGCTACAATTCTAACGGCTACCTTGGCAAGAAAAATGACGGCACCAAAGGTAATGACGGTGCCAACGGCAAAACGGTCGTCTTTGTTGGTAGCTCCATAACCAGCAACACTACCGGCTATACAAGCATCGATAATATCGGCACAAAACTGCTCCTTGCCGTACCGGCTTATACCAATGTTGTATTTAGCGGCATTACTTTCAATGGCGTGATCAGCATTGACTATCAGCTTTACACCAGCCCTTGGAGCCAGCTTGGCAAGGTGGACTTTGAAAACTGTACTTTTAATGGCATTATTGTAGGCGCTATGGCAACACAAAGCCTAGTGTTCAATAGTTGCCGTTTCAATAATTACACCAATACGACTGATGCCAACAATTCCAACCCCACTTGGATCAGACCCGCCTATGGTAATTGGACGGAAGGCGACAATGAGGGTCAGGGTTCCGATTTCCAGTCGCTTACCAGTATCACCTTTACCAATAATACCGTAATCAGCACCCGTCCTGTTAAATTCGAGTATATTTCTCAGTGGGATATCAGATCTACCGTCACCGCCATCGGCAATTCCTTTGATATATCCGCACAGGATGGCGATACTAAAACAAAGAATGTTGGCCTGTACCTTGGCGCGCACACAAGTAAAAACGCATTTGATCTCACCGTTGATAACAACACAAAGAGCGATAACACAGCGGCTCTTTATACTTTCCCGGGAAGTCATAGCGAACTGCCTGCAGGCTCAACCATTAAGAATAGTGATGGTATTCCTGTGTATCTTACCGATGTAGTGAAGTGGAAAACCAGCGAAAAGCTGACCCTTAACTCGGAAGGTCAAGTAACAGAAGCCCCCCCGTCCCCGGCACCATCACCATCATCGTCCCCTCTACCGAGGAGACCAAGCCCGCCGAGGATCAGAAAAACCCCACCACCGGCGCCAATGATGTGGTCGCCGCCGCGGTCGCTCTCATGGCTGTTTCCGCTCTTGGCATGGCCGTCCTCGCCCGCAAAAAGTAATCCGTGATTCGCCCAAAAGCTCTCCCGCGCCGGGGGAGCTTTTGCTGTGCTGGCCGAGATGGCGGCGCTGCCTTCCGGCATTCCGCAGGGAATGGAAAGCAGAAATATTGTGGTGGGGCCGTTCCAGGCGCAAGCACAAAGCAAAAGCACCTTTTGTACGAGGCACTCGGAGTGTCAGAGAAGGTGTGGTAAAGAGATACCCCCTCCGTAACTGGAGGGGGTATTTTACTGTGTAGTTTCTGTGTAGCCTATATGCAAAAAGACCGCAAGAAACAGCAATATTTGCAAAGGCTAAAAATGCTGAAAACCCGCATGAACAAAGGAAAAACCCGCATTTCTGCGGGTTTTTCTTTGGCGGAGATGGAGGGATTTGAATTATGGCTGGATTTTTTGCTGTGCCCAAAATGCACGGTCGATTTCGTTCAAACGGCTCCTTGCTTCATCGAGCATAGACTGGCGGATGTGGGTATAGCTATCAGTTACGGCATATGACGAGTGCCCCATCATTTCCTGAATTACTCTCGGGTCGATACCGGCTTCCTTGCAGTTGGTCGCGAAGCTGTGCCGTAATTGGTGAAAGGTCGTTGAGCACTGGACATATCCATGACCTTTGCGGGGTTGAGCCATACCGTGTCGGACGCAAAATGCCTGCCAGCCCTTTTCAACCTGATGGCAGCGCAGCAGCGTTTTCCCGTCAAAGGAAAAAACATAATCATTCGGATTGCCGACAAATTTTCCGGACAGACTATCCAGCATAACAACGCGCCTGATCCCGGCCTTTGTTTTGGGCTCCTTAATGTGAGGGGTATTGCCGGTAAAGTACACACTTTTTGATACATGTAAAATGTGGCGGGCGTTATCAATATCCTTGAACTGGAGAGCCAGGGCTTCACCTTTCCGCAGACCGGTACACTTGATCAGAAAGCCAAGCCGGGAGTACATATCCTCATTCCATGCTTCGGAGATTATTTTTTGATCCTTGGCAGGGGCCTCCTCTCTTTGTGCAGAGGGCCGGCCGGCGGTGCGGTATTTGGCGTCGGTAGGGTTAAATGTAATGTCGCCGCCCAGAATGGCAAGAGCCATCGTCTGGCTGATGAGCTGGCGGTGGGTAATGACAGTCTTTTTGCAAAAAGTTTTGCCGAGGCTATCAAGGAAAGCCTTGATCATTGCCGGAGTAATTCCCCCGACCGGAAGATCCCCGAAATGGTCAACACACCTTCGGAACGGAGACTGATAGCCGCGGACTGTGTTGGGCGCAAGCTCTCCCCAGGATTGCTTCAACTGCTCTGCATAAAAGCGATACACTCTCGTTTTGTCCGTGCCGGCTTCTGCTTTGTTCTTTGTACTGCACCACGGGCAGCATACCCAGTCCTGGTGTAATTCTCTTTTGCAGGTCCTGCAAATCATAATGATCACTCCTTATAAAGTTGTGCGGCTAATTATAAGGAGACTGTCATTTTTCGTCAATTAACTCGTAAAACAAAACATATCCCCGGCAGCAAGGTTGCACAACAAAATGGTAGGGCCGGTTCAATTCCGGATGCCGGGGTCCTTCACTGGCCACCCATAGGAGTGGCCCAATCTCTCTCTCTTTTGGAGGAGGGCCAGACAGTGGCCCTCCTTCCAAAGGCGAGAAAGCCGAAAGAAAGGGGCGGGACTATGTTATTTGAGGTTCTATTTGATGGGAAGGTAAGAGCGACCACTGAACATCCGGAGTGTATCCCGGAAAGGAACACACTCCGGGAAATGGAGGGTGCGGGATATGCCTTCCGTGTAAACGGGAAGCGCTGCAAGGCAAAGGATGTCGCTGCCGTTACACAGGGATAATTATTGTTGTTCAAGTTGAACAGTAAGGAAATTACAGCGAACACATACAAGAAGGAGACCACCATGAAAAGGCACAAAAAGGTTCTGTTTGAGCAGATTAAGGAAGAACAACAGAGCAGGCGAAAAAAGAAACCTTCTGCGGCATACTACTTTGCAACAGATGCTGTTTGGAATATCTTAAAAGTTGTGCTGGTGGTGGTCGGATCCCTCGTTCTTTCGGTGGCGGTGTCGGTCATTGTCACAGCCATCAATAACGGCCAAGCGCCGGATGCAGCAGTATTATCATTCTGGGTTAAGATGAAGGAATTCTTTCATTCGCTATTCGGGAGGGGGATGACATGAATTTAATATACTATAACAGCTTTGCGGAGCATATGAGAAAAACCTACACATCGGACTGCAGCATCTATTTGGAAAGCCGTGGTGTGATGGAATTGATGGCCGGGGCAGAGCTCCCGGAACAGCTGCTGGAGCAGTACCTTGGGTACATCGGGCCAAAGTACATCGTTTCGGAAAGCCGGCTGCCGCTGATGGGAACGGATAATGTTTTTTCTCGATTTGTTTTTTGTACCAAAGCGGGGCAGAGGAGATTGCTTGTTGTGCTTTCGACAGAACGCCGTGAGGCTTATGAGGGAGATATTACAGCAGAGATAATCAAAGATATTCGAGAGTTTAGAGAGGGGGTGGAGAAATGAGTGTTAAAGTAGTGGTTGCCGTCGGAAACAGGAAAATCGAACGGTGCATCGCCAGAATGGAAGCGATAGATGTTTTGACAACGGTGCGGAAAAGGGAGGCTGTTCTGGATGCGGTTATCAATTACAATCCCCATGCCGTAATTCTTTCAAGGGAATTAAGCGGCAAAACGGAAATGACGGATGTGATCCAGCGCTGCAGGAATCTGAAGGAGCAGTGCCGGATTGTATTCATTTATGGGGAAGTCGATGCGGAATACAAGTATTTTTCTGATTTTCTGGTGCGGCATGGGATCTACAATATCCTTACCGGTGCGGTTGATGAGGATCGGCTGGAGGATGCAATCGAACGCACATACACCGCGGAGGATGTTGTGGGGTATCAAGCGGGACCGGAAGAGGACCGGGAGCCCATACCGAAGCCTATTCCGGAGGTGCGGCCGGTAGCGGCACCGGAGCAGGAAAAAGAGCTGGAAATACTGCTGGTGGAAAAAATCGTCGAACGGGAAACGATCCAAACCAAGGTGCTTGGTAATGTTGTGATAGGGGTGGCAGCGCTTTACCCGCACGGCGGCAGCACGCACACGGCATTGGAGCTGGCGGCCTGCCTGCACCGGCTTAAAAAGGATGTTGGCGTGTTGACCGACCGGGAGGTTTTTCGTCGAGCCAAAGATTATTATTTGCTCAAAGAGAGCAACGGCTGCATTGTGCTGGAGGGGATCTCGATCTATACCGATGAAGCCCAGGCGCTGGGCTGCCACCGGGTGGTGATCCGGGACCTGGGGAGATTGAACGGCCACAACACCGAACAGTTTTTGAAGGCCAGCTGCAAACTGTTGGTGTGCGGGGTGTCGGCGTGGGAGATCGACACCTTGACGGATTATCTGCGCGGCAACAAGTATGCAGATACGATTGAGTACCTTTTATGGCCGGCAAATGAAACACAGGCAAAGTCTTATATTAAGAACCTGCGGCAAGGGAAGTGCCGGGGCTATGCCGTTGCCTATAACCCCGATCCATTGATAAAGAATACAGAGAACACAAAGATGTTCCAAAAGCTGCTGCAGCCGCTGATGAATACAATATAGTGTGTACCGTTTCTTTATTCACATTAGCGGAAATGCTTTTCAAATGAGTAATTCCGGGAATGCTAATTGAAATAAGGCGAGGATTGGCCACTTGTTATTCCAAATTTGCTTGACAAATTGAAATAAGGGGAATATGATTAAGTTAGTATTCTGATCTTGGAAAGGGAGTGAAAGGAAAATGAACGATCGTGCCGGTTACTGGAAGACAAACCTATCCGGAGAAATGGCGTACCAATCATTCGTGCCTTCTCCCCTGCCGCCGACGCCGCCCATCGAGATAAGCGAGGATATTCTTGAACAGCTGATTAAGGCGAATTCGCAGCTGGCCATCCTGGAGAGCGTGGCAACACGCATTCCCGATGTCGATTTGTTTGTCTCCATGTATGTGAGAAAAGAAGCGCTCATGTCCTCTCAAATCGAAGGAACACAGGCCACCCTGGAGGATGTTCTTGATCCGCTGATCGAAGACAATACAAACCGTAATGTTGCAGATGTTGTCAATTACATCAAGGCAACCGAGTATGCCATTAGGAGGCTTCATGAGCTCCCGCTCTGCAATCGCTTGCTCAAGGAGACCCATGCAATCCTTATGGAGGGCGTCCGGGGGCAGGAAAAAAACCCGGGAGAATTCAGGTGTTCTCAAAATTGGATTGGCGGGAAAGGCAGCACGCTGCGGAATGCAAAATACATTCCTCCATCTCCCGATGACATGACGGAGGCGATGTCCGATCTGGAAAAATACATCAATGCCGATGATAGATTGGATGGCTTGATTCGTGCTGCACTGATCCACTACCAGTTTGAAACAATACACCCCTTTTTGGATGGCAATGGGCGCATAGGACGCCTGCTTATCACTTTATTCCTGATGGAGAAAAAGATCTTAACTACCCCGGCTCTATATATCTCATACTTCTTAAAAAAGAACCGTGTGGAGTACTATGATCGCATGACCGAGGTGCGGAGCAAGGGGAACTACGAGCAATGGGTAAAGTTTTTCCTGCAGGCCATTGCCGAATCGGCGAATGATGCCATAGCGGCCATCGATGAGCTGACGGCCCTGCATGATAAGAATGTTGACCTTGTTGCCGGAATGGGGCGTGCTTCCAAAAATGCGATGCTCGTGTTTCGGTACCTGGAAGCAAACCCAATCATCGAAATCGGAAAAACCGCAGAAGCATTGGGGATTACCTTCGGGACCGCTTCCAATGTAGTAGAAAGGCTTTCCTCTGCAGGAATTTTGGAACAAACCACGACCGGCAGGAGAAACAGAACCTTTGCCTATAAGGACTATCTTGCTATTCTCCGCAAAGGCACATGATGAAAAGCCCCCCATTGAGGGGCTTTTCTGTTGCCCTTTTTCCAATAACATGATAAACTAAAGTCAGAGAAGACATAAAAAGAACAGGAGGTATTTACCATGAAGAGACTTATTGCAGTGATCCTGATTGTTATGCTGCTGCTTTGCTGCGCAGCTTGCGGCAAGAATGTTCCTGATATCGAGGCAGAGCAGCACGGTACGAATGAACCGATGGGAAAGGAAGAGAACCCCGGGGAGGAAACCGGAACCACCGAGGTCACCCCGCCGGTTGAGGAGCAGAACCCGGAAGACCCCGGTGAAGAGGCAAAAGAACCGGAAGAGACCAAGGAACCGGAAGAGGCGAAAGAGCCGCAGACGCCTGCCAAGGAGCCAGAAAACAAACAGCAGCAGAACCCCGGCCAGCAGCAGGGGCAGACCCAGACCGGCCCCAAGGATGGGGACACAAAGATTGAGAACGGGCAAAAGTATGTCTACGATAAATGGATGGGCTGGATTGAAGACCACCGTGGCGAAGGCGGTGGAGGAGCAACCGTTTGGGATGGACCCAGCGAGCTTTCCGGCAACAAGGTCGGCGTTATGTAATTCCAAAGACAACCGAATACCGGGTGAGCAAGCAGTCGCAGTAATGCGGCTGCTTTTCTATATCTCAAAATGAAAAGGAGACAGAAAGCATGAGGAAACGCATTTTATCAGCCCTGCTGGCTGTGATGTTTCTCTTTACCGGTTTGCCCGGCACAGCCTGGGCGGTCGGTGAGGGCAACATGGAGGCCGGCGGCGGCCAGACCGAGACCGTGACGGGAGACAGCTTCTGGAACGGCGATTGGGGCATCCGCTTCTGTGTGGTCGATGTGGCCAGTCAGACGGTGGTTTCCGCAACCTATGATGCGGCAAACAAGAGCTCCGGATACGAGAATTACAAGCACTACGGAAAAACCAATAAGTTCGACTACCGTAATGGGGCACCGCTTAATGGACAGATTGGCACATACGGCTGGAACACTCCACCCGTAACCATCCCCACCATTGTCCGCACAAGCGGTACACCGGATATCAAGGCGATCAAGGATTACTTTACCGATGAGACGGTCATCCGCTGGATCGGGGATGTGACCGGAATGGCATATGATACCCTGATCAGCGGTGACTACAAGCTGTTTATCGAACCGATTTTGTACTATACCTTTGATAGTCAAAAGTACGCGATGACCGCAACCGAGGCGGCGCTGTTTGACCGGGCTATCAATGGCTTGCTGCTGCGCACTATGGGTAACGCTACCCACCAGCAGCTGCCGCTGTCCCTCTATCTGGAGAAGAGCGACCTGGGCTTCTCCAAATGGTCCGGCGCCAAGACCGGCATCCAGAACGATACCAATATCATCAACTATCTCGGTATGGGTATTGTCAGCTTCATCCCGGAGGAGGATCCCGAGCCCGGGACCGGCGGGAACGGCGACGGCCCTACCGTCCCGATTTCCTTCCGAAAGACCGACCCGGAGAGATTTAATGCAGCCAATTACAATACCGGGCTTATTACCTTTGCTCCGGCATCCTCCAATTCAGCTGCTTTCGATAATATCTCCGGGGCTGTGATCGAGATCTCCGGCAATGGCACAGGCGCAGGAACCTACGAGCTGCCGTGTACGGTGGAGCTGGGGGAAGGCACCTTTACCGTGAGAGAGGTCACACCTCCCTATGGGTATCTCCTCAATGACGCATGGAGCGCAGAGATCACCGTGGAGGTGGAAAAGGACGGGGAGGGGAAACCCGTTGAGGGAGCCGAAGCAGAGGCGACCATTACCGTGTCCGGCGGCGGAGGCACCGACGGCACCTCCTACGCATCGGTTGATGACTATCGGCAGCGCGGTCAGCTGACCGTTACCAAGGTCGACAATGAGACGATTTCCCTCAACCACGGCAACTACCGCACTCCGCAGGGTGATGCTACCTTTGCCGGTGCCGTATTCGAGCTGCGGGCAGCCAAGGACATCTACCTGCCCTCCACCTGGATCAAGATCTACAGCGAGGGTGACCTGGTTGCAACTGCGGTGACCGGCAACGACGGCAGCTTTACCATCAACGGTATCGAGCAGGGTGTCTATACCCTGCAGGAGATCACGCCGAGTGACGGCTATGTGTTCCAAGGCGCCAAGGCGCGTGGGCAGATTTATACCATCACCAATGCCTATACCGGCAGCGGGACCAACATCCTTTCCTTTGACGACAAAGCGGCGGGCGATACCGGCAATAAGAACCAGTATGCCAACACCGTTATAAAGGCGGATCTGACTCTTACAAAGTTTAACGAAAACCGTACCGTTGAGAACGAGATGGACGGCAACGCCTATGAGATGAATAAGCAGCCTGCAGAGGGCGTTTACTTTGCGGTGTACCTGAACAGCAAGGCGGCCGCCGGCGGCAATCCAATCTATTCCACCACCGATGACCCGGTGGGGGACGGCACCTCCGGCAGCGCATCTACCGCCGGTTGGGGGTATCTCGACCTTGTGAACCATAACTTCTATTCTCCGCTGCCTGATGAATGGTTTAAGCAGAGAGATCTGGATGCCAATAATCCGCTGCCTAACGGCAATCCCAGCGTAGAGGAGGGGAGAGCGGAGGAAACCGACCTTGCAAGGATCTCCATGAAGGACCTTTACATGGTTCTGCGGACCGACAGCACCGGCCGGGCGACGACCCTTGACCCGTCCACGGTGGTTTACTGCAGTTGGGGTGAGCTGGGCAACTCCGCAGCAAACGGCACCGCAGGCATCGACTATCGGCTGCCTTACGGCTTATACACCGTAATCGAGCTGAACCCCTACGAGGGGCGCGAGCCGGACATGTTTGAGGTATTTATAGGCCGTGACCCGGAGACGGAGCCTACGAGCGCACCCACGGAGACCAAGAGCGGGTCCGGCGAGGACTATCCCTATACCTCCGGCTGGTACGATTTCAATTACAATTACATTCTGGAGAACAAGACCCTCAAGCAGACCGTTACTGTCCGCAAGACCGATGCACAGTCCGGTAAGACAATCCCGGCAGCCAACACGACCTATCGCATTTGGAGCTGGGACAACATTTCTGCCAATGGGGCAACCGAGCATCCGCTGCGGCCCTATACCAGGAAGATCGTCGCGGGGGACGGCACTGTAACGGCGGACACCGTTGTACCGCCTACTGTTTCGATGGATTACAGCAGCCTCACCATCGCCCCGGGAGAGAGCGCTGCGGCACCGGAGCTTTCCCTTGACTTTGTTGGTCCGGCAGCGGTTGTTCTCAAGGATGGAACAAAGGCGATCAGCTGGACCGAGGCAGAGCAGGCGGCGATCAAGACCGACTTCGCCAATGCTTACGCTGTTTACATCGCCGACGCCGGTGTGGCCAAGGCGGAGCAGCAGACCGATGGCAACTGGTCGATAATCGGTGTGGCTGCCGGCACAACCAAATATAGCGTAAGGCTGCCCGGTGGGCAAGCCATCACCGGGACGGTGAAAGTAGCTGACGGGGCTGCAACCGCAACAAATAGCCCTGTAACCTGGAAGGTTGACGGCCACTGGATCCACCAGACCATCAGCTATCCCAACCCCCATACACTGACCGATTTCAAGACTGATGCAACCGGAACCTTTACCATGCCGGATTACCTCGTGTATGGGGATTATCTACTCTATGAGATCGAAAGCCCGGAAGGCTATGTTCAGGCGGAGCCGTTTGCATTCACCATCAATAAGAGTGATGCAAACAACAGCAAGATCTATCTGACACTGAACATCAAACAGGCGGATGTGCCGCAGAAGGCCCGGATCGTCTTTGAGAAGTCCGGCAATCTGCTGGTTGGCGCTGAAGCGTATAAGACCCTGCTTTCCTTGAATGGACTGAAGCTCCTTTGGAAGGTCGGACTGCTGGCCGGAGGTACAACCTTTGAGGTGTATGCCGCGGAGGACATCGCCACCCCCGAGGGAACCGTGTACTATACCGCAGGGCAGCTTGTGGAGACCGTAAAGACCGACCGCACCGGTATGGCGCAGACCTCCGAGCTGGAGCTGGGCCATTATACCGTGAAAGAGGTAGCCACCACATGGGGCTATCTGACTGACGGTGAGCCGATCGATGTTGTGCTTGCATATGCAGGCCAGGCGGTAACTATCTATCCGAAGTATCTGGAGGTCGAAAACATTCGTCAGAATGTCATCTTTAAGGTGCTCAAAGAAGCGGTAACCAAGAACGGCAACAAGCCTGCAAATGATGTCTACTTCGGGCTATACAATGCGCAAAGCATTTACGCTTCCGCAGATGAGGCATGGATCGTAATGCCGCGCAGCAACTTCATCATCAAGAAGGGCGAGACTGTGACCTTGGATATCGGGCTTTCCTCACTGATTGCGGATGAGCAGGTTACCGTGACGGTAGAAAAGATGGCAAACCCGGACCCGGCCGGTAAGCCCATTGAAGTGGCAAATGTAAAGAACCACGACAATCGAGTATTTGAACTGATCGGCACAGAGGTTGGAAGCACCACCTTTGTTGTTTCTGCGGCAGGGCTCTCGATTGAGGGGACCATCGAAGTGCTGGCGGAAGATGCAGAGCTGCCGGATCCGATGTCGGAGGCAAAGCCGGCCAGCAGTATGCAGGATGGGGAGAATACGCTGACAATGACCATCGCACGGACCAACTACCGGTTGATTGCCGGGAAGCGCGTCGATGAAAGAACCGATAAGCTGGATGTGACCTTCAGTGAAGACGCAGCACAGGAATACTCGGTGCATGTGAAGGATAAGAGCGTTGCGGTTTACGATCCCGACAGCAGGTGCTTCTTCGGCGTTGCGGCCGGCAGCACCACCTTTACCGTACAAAACACAGATGGCCTTGTTGTAGAAGGCACCATCGAGGTCCTGGCGGATCCGGAGGCCGTTACCGGCGATGATTTGACCGGCCGGAGCTCCGGAGAGACCTCCACAGAGGCGGCTGCTCCGGAGACCGAAAAGGAAGACAGAGCCGGTGCACACACCTCTGAAGATGAGCAGGCCACAGAGAATACCGATGGCAGCCAGGCAGAGGAAGGATCTCCTGCGGAGCCGCCCGCAGTTCCTGCAGAAGTGCCTGTGAAACTGCCTGCGGAACCGCCTGCTGTTCCTACCGATGCCAAGGGCGACGATCCGGAGCCGGAGCCCGTAATTCCTGCGGCAGAGATCCCGGCTGCAATTCCCGGCACTGCGACAAAAGAGAAGGAGGCGGTACTTCCCAAGGTACTTATTCCCGCAGACTCTTTACTGGAGGTCATCCGCATTAAGGACGGTGTCGGCACCTCTTCCTTGGATCTTCCCCTTGGCAGCTACTATATCCGAGAGCTGAAGGCACCGGCCAATTATGAGTATGATCCTGACCAGCGCTGGTACTTCCGGTTTATGTACTCACCTTTGGCCGGCACAACAGTTACGGTGACGGCAAACGGCGGCCATGTTATCGTCAACAAAACAGATGAAAGACCGCCGGTAATTATTATTCCGGAAGAAATTGGACGCATGGAGCTGCATAAGCCCAAAGGCCCCAACTATTCAACCACAACAAACCCGGGAACCGGTGCCGGTGAGCCATGGGAAGAAGCAGAACTGATCAGGGAAAGAAAAACAGAGGATGCTTTGATTAACACCTATGTTTTCACAAGTGACCGGGAGGACGATGAGCTGCAGTTGGCAAAGAAGATCTCCGATGGAGATGTGACCTGGAGACTGCGGGGCATCGATTATCTGCTGCTGCGCACGATCCCATCCGGGAAGCGCATCGAGGAAACCGTTTCCTTTGACTCGCTGGACAACAAGAGTGTACCGGAGACTTATACCGTGACGGTAGATGGAGAGGAGATCATTCTTCAGCTTGAAAAAGCCGATTACACCGAGCATCGCAGCGAGGGCACGCAGGGCTACTGGAGCTGGGATCCGATTACCGTAACAGGTACGCTGTACGGCAGCCCGACAATGACGAAATACTATCTGGGCGATGAACTGATCCCATATAATGATAGCGCCCCGGTTATCGGCGGTTATGAGACTGCTTATCTGCAGTACCTCGGGCTTAATGCCGACAACTTCCGGATTAAAAGCGGAGCATGGAGCGGCGAGTGGGCGACAGGCAGCGATGGTCAGTCCTTACGCAATGTGACCTTCCGCTGTAGCCGGCTGACCTGGCACGAAGGCAACCCCGCAGTAACCTATTATTCCGCGGAAGCGGTCTACTCTAACGGACTGACTGACGGGCCGGAACGCTATGAAATCCAAGCAACTGCAACCTATACCCCCAGCAGGGCGGCTGTTGTGGCTGCCGCTGTTGGCGGAACCGGGGCAATCGTTGTTTGCGCGTTCCTTTGGATCCGCCTTAACAATGCCCGCTTCTTCGATCCGGATGGTCGCCCGATCGGCAGAGGCCGCGTCAAGCGGACCAGAACGGCCGACACGGTTCTGATCGGTAAAGCAAAGTATAGGCTCGTTGAGATTGAGGAGGATCGCCTTGATGAGGAGTAAGCTGCACAGAGGAAGGACCGGAACGGTAAAAAATATTGTCTTCTTCGTGAAAATAATGTAGAATAGGAACGAAAGGACGACCAAACGGTTGGCGGCGCCCCTTTTTCTGTATCTTCGGGGGCAGCTTCTTTGTGGTGCAATCGTAGAGACAGCAAAAAGAAGCAACCGCCTCGTCTCCAAGCATGCGGTTACTTCTGTAACACTATTGGGGACTACCGTCACCGGCCGTCCTTTCACCCTTATTGCAGCGCATCCGTTTTCAAAAGTCAACATAGAGAATAACCCATGATATGAGAGGCCCGCCAGCCGGAAAACACCCGATTGGCCGGCCCTTTTCTTATGCCGAAGCAAAGGATGAAAGGATGTGATGTAATGCCCGGAAAAGGCTATCGGGTGGATACGGATTTTAAGCTGCGGCCGGACCGCAGAAAGAAGAGAGCAAAGGCGGCTTTGGTGGCGTTGGCTATCATGGTGCTGCTGGAGGGCTATCTGTTCTTACACTATCTCTCATGGCTCGGCAAAACCGGAGAGCCCCCCGGCATTGTGGCGTTTATGACCTCCATGGGGGCACTGTTTACCTTCTTCCCGACGGTTCCTCTGTTCTCTGCGGATACATGGAGAGCACTGGGCCGGATGTACCTTGCCGGCCTGCCGGTGATGGCGTTGATCCTTGGCTTTTTCCTGCTTTCCACCAAGCGCCTGGATCCCTTCCGCGGCGTCGAGTATGGCTCTGCCCGGTGGGCAAGCGGGGAGGAGCGACGAGCATTTTCCAACCCCGATCATACGATCCCTGTGGCAGAGGGGCTTTATGTTGACCCCCAAAACAATGATCTGAAAAACCTGCATGAGCTGGTGGTCGGTGATACCGGTGCCGGAAAGAGCTTCCGCGTCGTTATCCCGGATATGCTGCAGATGACCGGCAGCTATGTGGTCGCCGATGTCAAGGGAACGCTGTACCGGCAGACAAGGCAGGTCATGGAGGATAACGGCTATAAGGTGCGGGTATTAAACCTCAAGGACCTGCGATACTCCAACTGTTTTAATCCACTGGAGTATTTGGAGCGAGAGGATGAAGTGATGGCTTTGGTGGACACCTTTGTCTTTAACAGCCGCACCGATGGCGCCGGGCAGGGCGACCAGTTCTGGGAGGACTCGATGGCCATGCTCCTGACCTCCGTACTCACCTATCTGGTACAGACGGAGGGGGAAGAAAAGACCTTTGCCAGGGCACTGGAGCTGATCGGCGGATTGGTTGTTATTAAGGGGGAGATCATGCCGTTTTCCCCCTATGAGATCCAAATGAGGATACTGGAGGCGACCGACCCCGGCAATGCTGCATTGACATTCTATAAGCAGTTTAAGCAGGCCCCTGCCGAAACGCTGCAGTCCATCCTGATCTCCACGACCAGCAGGCTGCGGCTTTGGAATATCACCGATGTAAAGGTCCTGACGGCAAGAGATGAAATGGATATTGATGGGCTGGTGGAGGAAAAAACGGTCCTGTACCTTGTGCTGCCGCCACAGAACCGTACCTACCGTGTCATTTCGGCCATGTTCTTATCAACACTGTTTTCCTACATCCAGCGCAAGGCGGAGCGTGAGGGCGGCGGCAAGCTGCCGGTGCCGCTGGCGTTACTGTTGGATGAATTTGCGAACCTTGGCAAGATCAACGACTTTTCCACCATCCTGACACTGGTGAGGTCCTACGGGATCCGGGTGGTACCGATCATTCAGTCGGTGCAGCAGCTTGAGCATAACTATGATAAAGATGAGGATACGATCGTTTCAAACTGTGCGATCTATAACTATCTTGGCACCAACAGCGTCAAGACCCGTGAGGATTTGGTTAAGCGCCTTGGAAAAACCACCATCACCGAGGAAAACAGCAGCCGGAACACCGGCGGGAAGCAAGGCGGCGGTTCTCTTTCTGACCGCGGTGTGGGCCGGGAGCTGCTGACCGTCGATGAGCTGGCGGTGATCGATGCGGAAAACAAAAACTCTATTGTGCTGATGGGCGGCCGCCCATTCTTCTGTGAAAAATTCCGGACACAGAAGCACCCATTGTTTTCCCGGATTGGTAACGACATAAAAGGCAGCGCCGGTTATGCGAATAACCGATCTATTGAGGAGGATTATGCCCGGCTGGCGCTGCAGCACCGGGAACAGTACGAAAAAGAATGCCGGGGCGAACAGCTGATGGAAGCGGGATTTGCAGAGGGGCTGAAGGAGGTCGAAGAAGGCGGGAAGGCACAGGAGCTCGGAGTGAGACCTCCGCTGACGGTGCAGCTGCTGCAGCAGCAGCGGGAGAGAAATAAACAACAAGGACCGGAACAAACAAACTATCAAAGACAGGAGGAAAGCAAACATGAGTATTCGGAGAATAACCTTTGGCGGGAACTTGACGGCTGATCCGGAGGTACGGCAGGCGGGAGGAAATACGGTCTGCAACTTTTCCATTGCCTGCGATGACTACCAGGGTGGCCAGGAGGTCACGGATTTTATTGACTGTGATGCGTGGGGAAAGGTCGGGCAGTCTATTGCCGATAACTTCAAAAAGGGCAGCAGGATCTTCGTATCCGGGGCTTTTGGCTGGCAGCGCTATACCACCACGGAGGGCGAAAAACGAAAGGCTTTCCGGGTGCGTGTGACCGACTGGGAATTTGCAGGATACAAGCCGAAGGAGGGCACCGTGGGAAACGAGAGTAAAAAAGGTGGTGAATAACAATGTATCTGGATCAGATCACCAATGACGAGCTGGCCGATGTCGGCCGGTTGACGGAAATGACAATCCGGGCCGGGATGACGGTGATGAGAACTGTTACCCAGTACAAGGAGCAGCAGATGACCAAGCTAACCGCCGAGCTGAAGGAGTATCGGCTGGCCAATCCGCTGTTGCCAAAAGGAGATATCTCCGATCTCTCCTACTTCTGGGCATCGGACAGCCTGCCGAAGCAGACAGTGCAGGAGCTGCCGGGACGGATCAAGGAAAGGATGGAGGCGTTGCTGGCAGGGCTGGAGAGACAGGGGATCGTGCTGGCCGGACCGGACAGCTGGACACTGACGGAACCCGGGCGGAAGGTCATCTATGACAAAAACTTCGTGCAGGATGCCCTCAAGGCGGATATCGAATATGCCGGAAAAGTACAGCAGGCTGCCGGGCAGAAAGCACCCCTTCTGCAGGATGCCGGAGGGGAAACGGTCTGGAGGAGCACCGGGGAAGAGCTCCACAGGATCAAGGAGACTGCGGCCGGGAACCCCAAGGAGGCAATGAAAGCCCTCCAGCAGATTGCCCGTGCGCTAAAGCGTGACGAGAAGCTTTGCGGCGGAGAGCTGCAAACGGCCATAGACCACACCATGAGGGAAATTGTTGTGGAAGGGAAGCCGCCGGCCGAGACCATTGCAGCACTGACTGAAACGGTTGGCCACTCCGCCGATGAGCTGCTGATCAACTTTAACGACCTTACAATGCGCACGGAAAACGAGATCCGCAGGGAGGCGGTCAAGGCAGCAGCTGCCGGCGCAAAAGCTCCTGCCGTTGCTGCGGCTCCGATTATTGCCGCTGCCGGGGCACTGGCAGACGGCGTACAGAAGGCGGAGCGGCAGATCACCAGATAGGAGGCACCGTCTATGAGAGTTAAGCTGCTGAAATTGGAGCTGCAGGACGGCTCCAAGGTGAAAGCGACGGCGGATATCCAGCTGGGCAGCCTTTTGGTGATCCGGGGCGTTAAGCTCGTGAGAGTTGACAGCGGCCGCCTGGTGGTTTATATGCCATCCTACCCGGAAGGGAAAAAGTATTTTGCCGCCGTTGAGATCAAGGACCTGAATGTTTTGGCGGAGATAGAGACTCTGCTCCTTGGGGCCTACCCCAAGCTGGCACAGGGCAACAGAAAAGAGAAAAGCAAGTAACCAAAAGTGCAGATGCCCGAAACCCATTGCTCGATCAAGGCTTTCGGGCAAGCTGCTGTTTCAGAAAAGGAGAAATAACTATGGATATGACTCAACCCAAAGCTCTGTTCGACCTGCTATACAGTGTAATTATCGGAATTATCGGCATGGCCGGTGTTTTGTACGGCGGCTACTCCATCTGGGATGGCTTTACCAACGACCAGCCGGAAAGCAAGAAAAAGGGGATAACGATCATACTGGTTACGGTTTTCGTAATTATCTTCCTCTTTGCAGCCAAGAACTTGATCCTGGGGATGGTGGGGATCGAATGAAGCGATCAGCTGTGAGATCCGTTTTGGCCGTTCTTGTGGCCATACTGCTCCTTTGCAGCATGGCCCTTGCCGTTGGGGGAGGGGTTGCCGGGGCCGGCGCCGCAGCAGCCGGCAGCATTACCGGGCAGACGGCTGCACCTTCGAAGCCGCAGCCTGCCGAGACCAACCAACCATCGGCGACGGTGGCGGAAAGCCCAACGGAAGCAGGAAGCGAAGATGCTTCGGATGACGGGGAAACCTCGAACGGGGGGATATTTGCCAGAATAGCGGAATTCTTCCGGACTTTGCTGGAGCCGAGAAAGGACTCCGGCGAGATGGTGGAGAAAACCTTCGGCGAGATACGAGATGCGATCAATTTCGGCTTCAACACCGTGGAGAACACCTTGCGGGACAGCGGTAATTTCCCGTTTATTGACGGCTCTGCGGTAGTAGGCGCTATTGCCAATGTGATGCTGCCGATTGGCCTTCTGGTGTTCCTTATCTGCTGGAGCCTGCAGGTTATGCGCTCCGGGCTGGAGCTGGAATTATATGAAGTGAAGCATTTCATCAAGATGGGAATGGAATTCATTGCCGGACTGCTGCTGGTCACGATTGCCCCGCAGATCTGCAAATTGATCACAGCGATCAGCGATAACATGGCGTCAAGCCTGTTGGATACGGTCAGCATCCATTACGCCGATATAGCAGAGACGCTGCCCAGCACGGATATCGGAGACTTCGCTTCCAAGATCCCAATCATCGGCGTGCTGGTGCAGTGGATCAATTTCCTTTGGTCGCTGCCCAGCATTTTTATGTATAACATGATCGTGATGATTACCGCAGGGATCATGCTGTTTTCGCTGGGGATCCGGATTATTAAGCTGACGATCTATCAAGGCTTTGCACCGTTGTTCATTGCCGCCGGGGCCAACCAGGATACCAAGCGGTTCTGCATCAACTTCCTCGCCAGCTACATCCTGCTTTCCCTGCAGCTTGTGGTTATGACGGTGGTATATGCCATGTTCCGCACTTCCTTTGCGGCATACCTGGCGAGCGCCGCCAGCATAACAACATTCAGCTGGAAGGGCTTCTTCACCGGCGGTATCTTTATGATCATCTATGCCGTCATCATGGTGAAGTCTGACCGGCTGTTTGACAAGGTGCTGCATTAAGGAGGGGGGAAGCTATGAAAGTAACACTACCGAAGGACATCAACAAAACACAGAGGAAGGTAAGCCTTCGCAGCTGGATCACGCTCTTCATCGGGGCAGCGGCACTGCTGGGGCTTTTCTTTTTGCTCCGGCTGCCGGGGCTGCCGCCGGTCCCCTGCCTGCTTACCTGCTGCGTGCTGGCTGTACCGGTGATCCTGCTTGCATTTGGGACATTGTCCGGGCTGGAGCTTACCGTGATCGTCGGGCGCCTGTGGCGGGATCTGATTTATAACGCCAACCGGCGGCCGTTCCAAAGGAGGGATTAACGCTTGCTGCCAAAAAAGAAAAAACCGACCGTGACGGTCGTGGAGAACAAAGAAAAAGGGAACAAGAAGAAAACCCGGCGAGTTGTACGCAATACCGCCCAGGATACCATTCCGTATCTGGAGCAGTACGAAAACGGGCTGTACTTAATTGACCGGGAGAAGGGGCTGGGGCGCTATGCGTTCATCTGGCACCTCGGCAACACCGACTATAGGCTGCTGAAGGATACCGAAAAGCAGAAGCGGCTGGACGCCTATAGTGCCGTATTTAATACATTGCCGCCGGATATCCACTATGAGGAGACATACATTAACCTGCCGGTTGATGAAAGGGCCATCCGGGACGCGATTCTTCCGCCGCAGGATGAAGAGGGTATGACCGAGTTTGAAAAGGCATGGCGCAAAAACCAAGCCGGCTTTGCGGATCGGTTTGCTATGCAAATGACCCGCACCGAGATCTATCTGACGCTGTCGTACCGTGTGCGTGCCAAGCTGGATAATGCGCTGGCGATCCTGCTGGCCGCCGGTGAACGGATCCAGGCATATCTCTCCGAGCTGGGGGTGACGATGGAGCCGGTTTCCGTCAAGCAATCCTTATGGCTGCTTCATGCCATCTACAACCCCTATGAGGAGGACACCTTTATCCTTCCGCCGGACATCTACCGCAAGGGAACAAAAATCCGTGACTACATTGCCCCCAGTGCGTTTCACTTCAAGCCCAACCACACCGAGCTGGGCGGTTACTTTAACCGGGTGCTGTTTGTGAATGGCTACTCCAACTCTCTCGATGACGAGTTTATTTCCTCACTGATGGACAACCGCTTTAAGGTCACCGTGGCCAAGCATGTTGACCATGTGGATAAGGAAATCGCTTTTCAGCAGATCAACGCCCGGATGCGGGCCCTGGAAAGCGACCGTCAGACCCGCAACCAGCGCAATGCCCGCAACGGCACCAACTATATTCCGTTCTTTCTGCAATCCCAGATCGATGCCTGCCGCGGTATGATGAAGGATCTGCAGGAGGCGGAGGAGCTGTTCCGGGTAGGGCTGTATATCAGCATTTCGGCACACAGCATGGAGGAGCTGGAGGACATCACCAAGGTCATTATCGGTGCCTGCCGGCAGCATCTGGTCAGCGTGAAGCGTGCTACAATGCGTCAGGAAGAGGGCTTGGCATCCATCCTCCCGCTGGGGCAGGATCGGCTGCAGCTGGCACCCTACATGATGACCAGCGGCCTTTCGATGCTGCTGCCGTTTACCTATGCGTCTGTCAGTCAGCCACATGGACTGTATTACGGGAAAAACACCTTGTCTGGTGCACCGCTTATCCTCGACCGCAAGGAGGCCAAGAACGGTAACAGCTTTATTATCGCGAAGCCCGGCGCAGGGAAGTCGATGCACGCAAAAATAGAGATCAATAATGTGCTGTTCTCCACCCACCTGGATCAGGTCATCGCGATCGATCCGGAACGGGAGTTTGTGGAGCTGTGCAGGGCACACGGCGGTACTGTGATCCGGCTGGCACCGGGCACCGAGAGCCATATCAACCCCCTTGATGCGGGACGGGATAACGGCAGGAACGAGGACTTCCTGCTGACCAAGGCGGATATGCTGCAGTCGCTGCTCGCGGTATTTAAGGGCAGCCGGCTGACCGCTGCCGAAAAGTCGCTGGTGGACCGCACCCTGCGGGAGGTTTATAAGCCCTATGTTTCCGGCGGATACCGGTCGGAGGATATGCCTACCCTCCGGGAGTTCTACAATATCATCAAAGAGAACGATCAGCCGGAGGCCAAGGACCTGGCACTGACGCTGGAGATGTATGTATTCGGTACGGTGGACCTCTTTGCACACCCCACCAATGTGGATATGCGCAATCGCTTCATTGTGTTTGATGTGCGGGATCTCGGCGCCAACCTTAAAAAAGCCGGGATGCTGATAGCATTGGATTATATCCAAAACCAGCTGATTGCCAACAAGGAGGCAGGCATCAATACATGGCTTTATGCTGACGAATTTCACCTGTTTTACAGTGATAACGAGGACGAAAACAGTGCCGGTATCTTTTTTGAGCGTGTCTTTGCCCGCTGCCGGAAATACGGCGGCCTGGCGACCGGCATCACACAGAATGTCACAAATGTTATGGCGTCCCAGTCAGCACTGTCCATGCTGCAGAACTGTCAGTTTGTTGTGCTGCTCGACCAGGCGGGGGAGAACCTGCGGCAGCTCATTAGTCTGTATGATCTTTCCGATCAGCAGGCAGCACAGATCACCAAGGCAAAGAAAGGCGAGGGCCTTTTGATCTACAATGATCTCCCCATCCCATTCAGCAACATCTATCCCAGGGATAACATCGTCTATGACGCTTTGACGACTGATTTCAGGGATAACCAAGCACAGCTCCAAAAACGCCGTGAGAGCGCAAATTTGACGGCTGTGGAGCGTTTTAAGGACGACAATCAATAGCCGATAGAACCGCATGTTTTCGTGCGGTTCTTTTTATTTTCAGGAGGAACACCAATGGAAATCTGCCGTGTTGTTAAAACCAAGGACTATACCGTGATGAGCAATTATCATCTTCGTGACCGCCGCCTGTCAGCCAAGGAGATGGGACTGCTGTCCTTTGTGCTTTCGCTGCCGGACGACTGGGACTTTACGATCCGGGGACTGATCGGTCTGATGAGGGACGGAAAGGACAGCATCTACGGCGCCCTTCGTAATCTGGAGGCGTTTGGCTATGTCCGGCGCAGGCAGCGCCGCAATGCCAAGGGGCAGCTTTCCCGTGTGGAGTATTCCTTCTTCGAGCAGCCGCAGACTGCCCCGCAGCCGCCGGAAAAGCTCGAAATTCCGGCTTTTGTACCGCGTGCGGAAAATCCGGAAGCGGCGCCGGAGGAAGCGGCGCCGGAGGCTGATAATGCACCGCATACGGAAAACCCGGAAGCGGTGGATGCACCGCATACGGAAAATCCGCATGCGGGAAACCCGTCGCAAAGAAATACTAAATTAACTAATAATATTCTCTCTTATAGTAATCTATCTATCCTGGTTTCTACCACTAACCCAGCCGACATCACTGACGGACAGACGGATGATGTCATAACGGACAGGGAAGAAGAAAAGCCGGTCAGCTTCGCCCAGGCGGTTCGCTGGGTGAAGGAGCATTCAGACGATGTGGGGCGGCAGCACTTCGAGCAGGGGACTGACGGCGACCGGGAGTATCTTGCATACCGCGGCACCGTTGAGGCTCTGGCCGGGCTGCTGATCTCCCGACAACCATGGGAGGTAAACGGCATTCCGGTGACGGCAGACGAGGTTTGGCAAAAGGCACTGGAGGTAATCCGGGCAGACGATACGCTGTATTTCCTGCTGCGGGATACCGCAGAACGCTTTGCAAAAGCAATCGCGGAGATCGAAGTGAAAAGCCGGCAGGGCTATCTACGGAGCTGCCTGTGGAACAACCTGCAGCTATGGGTACTGGAATATTATTCTGCGATCTGAATCGAAAGGAGCAAAAACAACATGAAAACAATAGCGATGCTGAACGCCAAGGGAGGAGTCGGCAAAACCACCTCCGCACTCTGTTTTGCGGATATTCTGGCGAGGGATTATGGCAAGCGGGTGCTGGTTATAGATCTCGACGCCCAGCGCAACACCGGCAGCCAGCTGGGAGCCGGCGGCTGCGAGATCGGGGTGGATACCCTGCTGCTGGATAAGGACGCAGATATTCGGGAGCTGATCCGGCACACACCGTTTGAGCGCATTGATGTGCTGCCCTGCACGACCCGGCTGGAGGAAGCCAACCTCAAGGTACTGCTGGACACCTCCTCGGTGCAGCAGTTCCGGCTCAAGCGGCATCTCCGCAGGGTCAGCGGCGATTATGACTACTGCATCTTGGATTGCCCCACGGCGATCAAGAATATCAGCACCATCAACGGACTTGCCTTTACCGACGATGTTCTGGTGCCGCTGACCGCCGATGATTACTCGCTGCAGGGCCTGACCGACATTGTGGCGGTCATCAACGATGTGAAGGAGTATAACGACGAGATCGATCTGCGGGGCTGCTTCATCACCCAGTGGGAGAATAACAACTGCCACAAGGCGGTAGCCACCCAGCTTGCCGATGCACTCGGTAATCGGGCTTATAAGACCCACATCCGCAAGGCGGTAAAGGTCAAGGAGGCGACCTTCACGCCCGGCAGCCTGATCGATTTCGCCCGAAACTGCACGGCAGTACAGGACTACCGTGCGCTGGTCAAGGAATACCTGGAGGAGGACTAAACAATGGTTTCACTGAACGGATCCGGCATCAACGGAATTCTGAATACTGCCTCCGGCAGCAAAATGAAAATCACATCGGTGCCGATTGAGGACATCGTCCGCAACGAACAGAACGAATACAGCATTGAAGGGATCGACAGTCTGGCAGCATCGATTCATGATGTCGGACTGCGTCAGCCCATCGAGGTCAAGCGGCTGCCGGACGGGACTTACCAGCTCATCGGCGGCGAACGCCGGCTGACTGCGATGAAAAAGTTGCTGGAGGAAGGGGACACCCGCTGGCAGATGGTGCCCTGCGTGGTCAGTAACCCTCCGGAACTTGATCTCCCCATCAGCGACGAGCTCAAGGAGCTTTATGCGCTGACAACGACGAACGCCGAGCAGCGCAGCAAAACAGACCACGACAAGATGCTGGACATCCAGGCCATGCGCAGGATTTACACAGCCCTTAAAGATGCCGGATATCCCTTGGCCGAGTATCAGCGGTCCTTCATTGCGACAAACCTCAACATGTCTGAAAGCCAGGTGCAGCGTCTGGAATACCTTGACGGACACCTGAATGATGGCTTTAAGCAGCTGATGGCTGCAGAGAAGCTGCCCAGCACGGTTGCAACAATGATATCCAAGCTGCCGGAGGAGGATCAGGCGGCGCTGCTGCAGCGGCAGAGGGAGGACCCCGCAGCGTTCAACACCGGCACGGTGATGACTTATCTTCGAGAGAAGAGCAAGGCAGCTGAAGAACAGGCAGCAACAGATGACACCGGCGCTGAACTGACCGTAGGAAAGGACTTTATTGCGGAGATCCGGCAGCAGGTGCGGGATATTGATTTCCTGCTGTCCAAGGGGGATCGTCGGATCCAAAAAGGGCGCAGCGCCAAGCTGCTGCGTCTTCAAAAGCAGGTCCGGGAAAAACTGGAGGACATGTTTGAGGTGATCGATCTGGGGGTGAAAAAATGAAACTGCTCATTGCAGAAAAACCCTCCGTAGCGCAGGAAATAGCTGCGGTAGTCGGCGCCGACAAAAGGCATAGCGGCTACCTGGAGGGCAACGGGTGGCTGGTCAGCTGGTGTTATGGCCACTTGGTCGAGCTGGCGGACCCGTCTGCCTACGACCCTGCCCTCTGTAAATGGGAATTGGATGCGCTGCCCATCCTGCCGGAGCAGTTTCGAACGGTTGTCGGCCAAAGTACAAAAAACCAGTTTGAACGGATAAGGGGACTGATGGCGCGGACCGATGTAACAGAGCTGGTGGAAGCGACCGATGCCGGGAGGGAGGGCGAGCTGATCTTCCGGCTGGTGTATGACAAGGCCGGCTGCAAAAAGCCCTTTTCCCGGCTCTGGTTGTCCTCCCTGGAGCAGTCAGCGATCCGGAGAGCGCTGGAGGCGAGGAAGCCCGGAAAGGACTATGATCTGCTGTATGAAGCGGCAAGATGCCGCCAACAGGCCGATTGGATGGTCGGAATGAACCTGACCCGTCTGTACTCCAAGGTCTATGACCGGCGGCTGCCGGTGGGCAGGGTGCAGACACCAACGGTAGCACTGGTGGTACAGCGGGATCGGGAAATAGCAAACTTCCAGCCGGTCAAGTATTTTGTTGTCACTGCCGACTTTGGAGGCTTTTCCGGGTCGGCTAAAGTTCCCACCGAACGACAGGCCGAGGAATTGATGGAGCGCTGCCGGGGCGCCGACGGGTATGTGACCCGAGTGACCGAGAAAGCAGTCGTCAAGAAGCCTCCGGAGCTGATGGATCTGACCGCCCTGCAGCGGGAAGCCAACCGGCTGTGCGGATATACGGCACTGGAAACACTGGATACGCTGCAGCAGCTCTATGAAGCAGGGCTGGTTACCTACCCCCGCACGGACAGCAGGTATATCACCGAGGATATGCGACAGACGGCAGAGGAGCTGCTGAAGAAGCTTGCCGGATCCGGTCTGCTGCCGGCAGACCATCAGCATGATATCGGGAGAGTAGTCAACGATGCCAAGGTGACAGATCACCATGCGCTGCTGCCCACCGGGGAGGTGACGCCGGAGCGTATGGACAAGCTCAAGGGGCAGCAGCAAGACATTTTGAAGGTCGTTATTTCCTCCTTTGGACGCGCCACGGCGGAGAACTATGAATATACCGCAACAGAGGTGCTGCTGGATGTGGAGGGGGAAGCCTTCAAGGCACACGGGCAGATGGTCCGGGAAAGCGGCTGGCGTGACTTTGATGCGGATTTACGGCGCCGGCTTGGGATACAGCAAGAGGAGAAAGATCAGGAAGACCTGCTGCCCCGGCTGCATGAGGGGGATATCTATCCGGTGCAGGCGATGCACACGGCAGAAAAGCAGACGCAGCCGCCCAAGGCTTACACCGAGGACACCCTACTGGCAGCGATGGAGCAAGCCGTCAAAAGGATCGATGATAGCGGAGAAATTCCCGATACCGCCGGGCTGGGTACGCCGGCAACCAGGGCCGGCATCATCGAGAGCGTGATCCGCTCCGGCTATCTCCGCCGCACCGGAAAGCAGATCCTGGCGAATGACATGGGGAAAACGCTGGTTGAGGTGGTGACCGAGGAGCTGCGGCAGCCGGACCTGACGGCAAGCTGGGAGCGAAGCCTGTCCGCCATCCAGGCCGGAACGCTGGCACCGGAGACCTTCATGGGGGAGATCAAGGCATTCCTCCGCAGCCATGTAGAGGCTGTAAAGCTGTTCCATGACCCGGCCGAAGCAAGGGACACATTCCAACGCACCGAGAGGCGCCGGGCAGATATGGGGATCTGTCCCTGCTGCGGAAGGATCGTCCGGGATTACCCGAAATCCTACGCCTGCGAGGCGGTCAAGGATGGAGAGTGCGGATTTGTAATCTGGAAGAAGATCGCCGGGAAGGAGATTACCCCGCTGCAGGCACAGCAGCTTATTGCCATGGGAACGACGGATCTTATTAAGGGCTTTGTCAGTACCCGTACCGGAAAGAAGTTTGACGCCAAGCTGGTGTTAGACGATAACAAGGAAACACGATTTGAGTTTGCGCAGCAAACCGCAAAAAGGAGGTAATGAAAATGACCATCGAAAAGAAAGAAACCGAACTGACCGAATTCTTGAAGTCCATTCCGGAGGACCCGATGCCGGAGGAGATGTGGGAGGACGCCCCCTGTGCCACAACTGTTTATGATGCCGATGGTAATATTTTGGAGGAAAGGGAGGTTATCGATGATGGATACCATTGAGAAACGGTCAAAGAACAAAACCAGGGAACAGCTTGCGGAGATGTTTATAAAATCCCTGGATGAGCAGAAGCTGCCCTGGTATGCTGTGTGGAACACCCACCCGCAGCAAAACGCCGTCAGTGCAAAGCCCTATCGCGGGATCAACGCTTTTCTGCTGTCAATGGTGGCAGCAGCCTTTGGCTATGAGGATCCCCGTTGGTGTACCTTTAACCAGGCCAAGAAAAAGGGCTGGAGTATCAAGAAGGGCGCCAAGGGTGTGCCGGTGGAGTTCTGGAGTGCAATCAATATCCGCACAAAGGAGGTCATGGATTTCCGTGAGGCGGCACAGAAAATCAGGGACGGAGAGGCAGAACAGGGAGATTTCCGGTATTATAATCGCAATTTCCATGTTTTCAACGCCGCCCAGATCGAGGGAATGCCGGAGCTGAAACGGGTGACGCCAACGGCGGATATCGGGCTGATCCGCCAAAACCGGGATACCCTTATCAAGAATATGGCGGTCGGGTTTGACGGTAACGGTACTGACTGCCATTACTCTCCTGCGCAGGACAAGATCGTTATGCCGCCGGAGAGCGACTTCCGGGATACTTACGGCTATATGTGCAGCTTCCTGCACGAAGCCGGCCATGCCACGGGAGCGCCCGGCCGGCTGGGGCGGGGCTTTGGCTCCACACGGGAGGAATATGCAATCGAGGAGCTGCGTGCGGAAATCGCATCGGCGATGACCTCCCAGCAGCTCGGTATTCCGCTGACCGAGGAGCAGATGCAGAGCAACCTGGATCTGCATAAGGCATACATCCAGGGCTGGGCACTGGCAATCAAGGATGCGCCCAAGGTACTCTTTGACGCCATTAAGGATGCCGAGCAGATCAGCGATTACCTCATCGATAAGGGCGAATTCCGGCAGGTGATCGAGGCGGAGCAGGTCAAGGAAGCGCAGGAGCCGGGAGCCATGGAGGAAGCTTCCCGCGATCACGGAGAAGAAACCGTTAAGCAGATCACCGTGCTGGTGGTGGAGCCCGGGAAGGTGCCTTATACCAAGGAGATCGGCGATGACTGGCGGGCGTTTCAGGCGGAGGTCGGCGGGACATTTCAGATCATTTACCCCGGCTATGATCCGGTCGGACTTGTCTGCAATGACGACGGCAAGCTGCTGGGGCTGCCGTTGAACCGGGGCCTGCTGGATGATGACGGAGAGCTGTACGATGTTGTTGCCGGCACCTTTTTCCTGGTTGGCCTCGGCGGGGGCGGTACCACCGTGTCTCTGACCGAGGAACAGATCCGCAAGTACGAGCAGCGCTTCCACGATCCGGAACAGTTTATCAGGGCTAATAATAAGCTGGTCAGCATCCCCAGCAGCAAAGACCCCGACCTCCACAAAACTGGTGAGCGGGTCTCCACTCCCAGAGGGTCTTTTGCCGTTACCTCTCTTACCCGTGAGCAAATGGAGGCAGCCGGCTACGGCTGCCATCACAGGTCGGAGGACGGTAAGTACCTTATCATGGGAGATGGCACCCGTGCCTTTGCTGTTGCTGCCGAGGCGCCAGAGCTGAAGAAAGAACTGCCCCGGCAGGAGATCTCCTTCTGCCGCATCAGCAATCACTACTATGCCAAGGTTCAGACCGAGAAAGGCGTCGAGCAGTGTGCAATGCAGTTCCGTCCCGGTCGGTACTTCTTCGAGACGGCAGCCGGCAAGGTGCATATGCTGACCCCCACGGAAGTTGAACGCTATATGAAATTTGTGGCGGAAGAAGTCAACCTTGAAGCCGTCCGTCAGCAGACGGAGCTGCTGCGTCAGAAAACAGCAGGGCAGATTGAGCAGCGCAACAAAACCATTTAACAAAAGCCGATGCAGGCAGGTGTTCAAGTTGAACACCTGCCGCATGAAGGAGGTTATTACTTTGAAAGAACGCAATGATGTGAGACACTGCGATGTGCCACTGCTGCATCCGACCACTTCGGCGGAGGATCTATATGCGTTCCCGCAGTCGCCGAATATCACATACAGCTCCGGCTTTATCGGATGCCTTAAAGGGGAATTTGAGGATAATAACCTCTTTACCCTTTGGAGCGATGCTGCCAGGCATCTGAAAACAGATGAGTTTGTCAGCGAGATGAACTCGGTGCTGGACACGCTCAAGGAAAAAACGCTCCTGAACCGAAAGAATATGCGAAGCTATTGCCGGTCTCATAGCAGCGCGATGATGAGCGGGAAAGAGGAGCAATACGGCTTCCGTGTGGATACCGACCAGTATTCCTATCTGTTCCGCCTGCGGGTCGGCGCCCATGATCGGGAAATCAAGACCAATCTGGGCACCATGCCGATCGAGGATTACCGCGAGCTGGTGGCGTCGCAGCGTGGATTTGACAGCTATGCCGATATGCGCCGCCAGGGGTATCGCCTGCCGAGTGAACGGAATGAAGATCTTTCCGATGTGTATTGTTACTGCTATCGGAAGGATATGCTGGATGCCCATATGCGGCAGGCAGAGCGCGGGATCAGTTTCCTGGATGAGCATTACGAGGAACGCTTCCGGCTGCCGGACGGCGGCAGGATGCGAGTGACCTATGCCAACGATGACCGGCAGGATTTCGTCTGTCGCTATGTTGACGATTACCACTTCGAGATGGGAACCGGCAGCGACACCTGCTGCCATATCAACCAGTTCGCGGAGAAAATGGTGCAGTGCGGCTGCTTTGTGGAGCCGTTGGATAAAATGCCGGAACAGAAGAAAGAGGAACAGATCGTGTTTTCCTGTGATGGCAAGAATTACTTTGCGGAGATCGAAATCTGGGGTCAGATGGAGCGCTGCCCTATCCGCTGCGTCAATGGGGTGAGACGGTTTGACCGTCTGAACCAACAGGTCAAAAGGGAGGTCGTCTACAGCTTCACAACTTCTGACGGCGTGGTCCATCAGCTTTCGCCTGAAAACACTAATCGCTATAAGGAGTTTGTAGAGCAGACTGTAAAGTCGCAAGCCGTCTTGGAGCAGGCAATGCAGACACATGAGCCGTCGGAGGAAGTGAAGGCTAAAGCACTGTAACGGCAACGGCAAGGGGTGAAAACCAATGGTTTTTACCTCCTTTTGTGCAATATGCTGTATTTTCCGTTTCACATTTGTGAATATTTATTTCACCAAACTATTTACATTCCACCGAGACGGTGGTATAATATAGACAGTAAGAGGGCAGCAGCCCAGACAGAGACCGCCCAGCCGGGCAGGAGGATATATATCATGACAAAGTATGTAAAAACCATCTGGTACGCTGTTATGCGAGATCTCGACGATCAGGACTGGGGCACCGGCAGTACCCGCAAGCGTGAGGCCATCGCCATGCGCAACAGGATGCGTAGAGACGGGGACAAGGACGCCTACATCGTAGTGATCGAGGAGCTGCGAGTCGGCTCCCGCAATGGCCCTGTGCAGGACGCTGTGGCCATCGGCGGCGTCGAGTAATCAACATCCCCCGCTTCGGCGGGGGAAACCCCATGCCAAGGAGGACAACATGAAAATCTATCAAGCCATCTGCGAGGACGCACTTACCACAAAAGACCGTGATGCATTTGTCAGCGACTGGGCCCTGTCCAGCGCATTCGGCGGGGATCCCGATCAGGAGCGCATCGAGCTGATCGGAGCCATCTATGACGCTATGCATCGCAGCGTCAGGGAGATCGCAGCCGCCGCCGGGATGAGCCAGCGCAAACTGGCCGAACGGTTTATGATCCCTTATCGCACCATGGAAAACTGGTGTGGCGGTCAGAACCCCTGCACCGACTACGCCAGAGTAATGATGCAGCAGCTCCTTGGTCTGATGCCCACGCCGGAGCAGCTCGCAAAGACCGAAAGGCGCTACATCGTGGTCGATATGCCGATCTCCGGCGCAGGCGATAGCTGGACGGATGTCTATGACACCGCAGAGGACGCCAACCGGGAAGCCAGAGGAGCATGGGAGCAGCTCTCCGAAGCCGACCGCAGGAACCGCCAAATCTTTGCCGCTGTGGTCTCCATCGATGACTTGGCCGACTATGCCGAGGAGGACGGAAAAATCGACTGGGCCTGCTGGGAAAACTGCAATACCTTCCCCGGTGCCTTTGACTCCCGCAAAATCTAAAACAAAAAGAGCAGGCAGAAATGCTTGCTCTTTTTTGTGTCCCCATGTAAAATACCGAAAGGAAAAACCATAGCGCATCATGTTATGTAGTCAACCTTGACTGCTTTTTCTACCGGTGCGTTAGCACCACATACTGCGGCGGGGTGATGTTCAAGGAACATTACCCCGCTTTTGCTGTTGTTCAAGTTGAACAACAGCCGATGAAGAGAAAAAGGACGGCTTATAAAAACTGCGGTTTTCATAAGGCAAGCAATGAATTTGTATATACAAATTCGCTTGCAAGGGAGAACCCCTTGACCCCTGCACCGAAAAAGGCCGCGACGCGGCCGCCTCTTTTCGGTTCCTTTTGGGGACAAAAGGAACAATCGCTTGCGCTCAATAAAGCTGTTGTTCAAGTTGAACAGTAAAATAATGGGAGGTATTATCATGACAAACGAAAAGAAAGAAACAGGCTTTTTCTTGCGTCTGACCTCAAAAGAAAAAGCCCGGCTCCAGCGCCGGGCCAATGAGGCGAAAATGCCGTTGAGCCGGTATCTCCTGGAGATGGGCTTAACCGGGAAAATAGTAAGCTATGATTATCTGCTGAAGTGCTTTCTGCAGATGCGGCGCATCGGTAATAACATCAACCAGGCAGTGCGGATTATGAACACCTTTCACTCTGACTGTGAAGGCGAGTTCGACTATGTGCTGCGGGAAATGAACAGGCTGCAGGATGTACTGGATCGATATATTGAACTGGAGCTGAAGGAGAATAAACATGGCGTATTTGAAGGTGCTGCCGGTGGCGACAAACACCCACCTGAACAATCTGATTAAATACATTACCCGGGTCGATAAAACGGATGGCAGGGTTTTTGTCAGTGCGGCGGGCTGCCGGGTCGAAACTGCAATAAAAGACTTTAAGAGAATACGGGAGATTTCCGGAAAACAAAGGGGGCTTGTCGCCCATCAGCTGGTCCGTTCCTTTCCGGCCGGAGAGGTGGATCCGGAGCAGGCGCAGCAGATGGCCGAGGAGCTTGCGGCAAGAATGCTGCCCGGGCATCAGTATATCGTTTGTACCCATGTTGACCGGGATCATATCCATACCCATATCGTCTTTAATTCCGTAAGCTATCTTACCGGGGAGAAATATCACAACAACAAAAAGTCGTTGCGGATCATGCGGGGGGAAAGCGACAATCTCTGCCGGAAGTACGGGCTTTCCGTAATAGCGCCAAGCGCCCGCAGTGGGCTGGACCGGCGAACACTGGAGGCAGCGCGGCAGGGCGGCAGCTGGAAGGTACAGTTGGCCATTACGCTTGATGATCTTATTGACCGGGTAACATCCCTGCCGGAGCTGCAGGAGGAGCTGCAGAAGGCCGGCTTTAATATTGAACGGTGGACAGAACGAGATGCCACGGTCCGCAAGGAAGGGGAGGTAAAAGCAATCCGGCTTTCGACTCTTGCCAAGCAGTTTGGATGGCAGTACTCTATGTCGGCGCTGCTGCGGCGGCTGATGGGCGAAGAGATAGAGCTGCCGGAGCCATCCGAACCGGCAGCTTCGGCCGAAGCGAGCGAATGGCGCCGATACCAGGCATGGGCCTTTGAGCAACGCCCGGCCTCCTTGAAAATGAAGCGGCAAGCCAACCTGTTGGCACGGTCGGTTTGGTATAACAAGGACCCCGCACGGGCAGCAGCCAAGGCACTTACGCTGCTGGCGCTGCAGCACCGGGATAGGAAAATAGGGAAAGCCATCGGAGAGCTCATCGGCCGGGCAACTGTACTTCGCCGGGAGGCGCCGTTAAGCGAAGGTCAGATGTGCGGCAACATGGATTACCGGACGCTGACCGGGGCACCAGGTAAGAACATTTCTGTCCGGCTGCCGGCAGCGGAATTGATCAAGCTGCAAACGGCGGAGTTCTTCTTTGCCGCCCGGCTGCAAAAGAACGGCACGGCCGATGTGACATTTAAGGAACCGGATATTGAAAAAGCGTCTGTGCTGCTCGGTATCAGCATAAAGGAGCTGCTGGATCCGGCAGTTTCCAGAAACGCTTGGGGGACGCAGGCGGACATTATGGAGGAGCTGCGGGAGTTGGCCAAAGAAAAGCGCTCCCGCATCTGGCGGATGCCGGTTTCGTCGGCCGAGGTACGGCAGCTGCAGCAGGCCGGGGTGACGGTGGCTTTTTGGCGGAAGAAAACGGCGGTTGGAATGTATGATGTCTGCTTTATGGAGGAGGACCTCCTGAAGGTCTGTACCGTCTGCGGAAAAGACTATGCGGCAGAACGGCAAAAGCGAATAGCACAGGATGCCAGAGCAGACTATGCCAGGCTGAAGGCCGACGCCGGCCGGAAGGGCGATAGGATTATTTATCGTGTGGTGGATGAGATGCTGTATCTGCAGCTTCGGCAGTCTGAACTGCCAATGGCTGCGTTCCCAAAGGACGCCGCTTACAATGTGGCTTTTATGGAAAGCAAGCTGAAACGATACGAACAAATCCTGCGGGAGGCCTCGATGCAGCAGGAGCAGCAGCGAAGGAGCGAACTTCATAACGGAGGCCGGGAAAACTAATACGAGCAGCAATTCCTATCACGCAAAAGGCGCCCCGGCAAAAGCAGAGGCGCCTGATTGCTATGGATTAAAAGTTATGGGACTCATTGTTGTTTCCCGTGCATACTCCGGTTATGGTACAATACGCGCGGAAACTACTTGTGGAAGTATTGCCATACTTATCGGATACGGTGTATGGCTGCACAATGGATGCCTTATCATTTGCGGAATTAGAATTGTGGGCGGTTAAATTACCCAATGCATATGCACTATTGGGTTCGCCTTGCTGAAAAGCAGGGCGCATGTTTTCCGATTTTACATATGCAGAGGAACCAGTATAGCAGAATGACGGATTTATTTGCAAAGCACAAACCATAGTGCCGCTTCTATACCATGTATGAGTTAATCTTATAGACGCCGTTTGTTCAGATGTGGGTATCGCTGACATGGAATTAGGGACAAATTCTTTAGTGTAGACTGTTTCTACGCAGCAAAAGCCGTTATCGGTTTTTACAACCATAGCAGAAAGCAGTCTATAAGATGGATCCTGCTGCTGGGAAATTGTCATTTCAATAAGATTATTCTGGGAACCGGAAGAAACCACAGCAGCCTGGGCGAAAGAGCAGCACACCACTACGAAAGCCATGAGGAAGCAAATTACCTTTTTCATTCAAGACACTCCTTTTCGTTTTTATAAATTGTTTTCGACATGTCCCCTCTATTGACTTACCTCCTTTCGAGTTCTTTTTTCGTTTATCATATCGAGCGCGAAAAAACATGCCTAAAAAGTGAGAGGCCCTAAAGATAGTGCCTCTCACCCATAAAAGCCCTATTGGAGCTAAAAATCTTTTACCATTCCCATAAGGAAAACAGGGTGGCCGGAACGCATGTCCACAGTAACCTCCATAGGAGGATTACAATACTCCGCAGCTTCTCCGGTCATTGGAGCAATCGCCAGTATAGTGACTTCCATCTCGAAAGTGCCATCAGCATTATCTTTATACCCGGTTAGTGCGGCCTTTGCGGTAGGGGTAAGGGTAGTGCCTCTTGAGTAAATGTTGCAATACCCTTTTGACTCATCATAACTGCCGGCTTCAACTTCCGAAACCCTCCGCAAATAATCTGCATCCACTCCAAAATACCACTCTGCAAATTGCTCCAGAGCATCAGCTTTTATCCACTTGCGTGTGGCATCAGCGTAGGGGATATCAAGATCGTGTTCTATGCAGTAATACCGCAGCGCCTCGACAAAATCGGAAATGTAGACCGAGGAGGAGTCCCAAAAAGAAATACTATCCCTAAAGCTGACCCAGACATCAAAAGCCTCCTGGACCTGTTCATTGGGGATTTCCAGCACATTCAATTCATCGTAGCGGTAACGGGGCTGCTCCACCATGACGGAGGTATTGGCAAGCAGATCGGAGTATTTACGAATGACATTGATGACATGCTGGAACACGCCGGTTCTTACCGTGCCCGAGGCCGCAAAGGCCGTGGTGAAGGTGATGGCTGCAGCCAGCAGCACCACAGCGACGCGGGTGACGCCCTTTTTCAGCCCGGATAGGACCGTCTCTTTGGCGTCCTCCAGGTTGACCTGCCGGAATGCCGCTGCAACCACATTCCCCTTTGGCGCGGGAACGGGGGCAGCTTCAGCCTCCTCCTGCTCCAGCAGCTGTGCCTGCTCCTTCATATAGGCTTTCAGCGCAATCTTTATGAGTAAATCGCCATATTCCTCTACCAATGCCTCTTGATCCAATGGGTACTTACTCATAATCAAAGCCTCCTCTCTCATCATAGGCTGCCAGTACTTTTTTCTTTGCCCGGGAAATAATTAAGCGCACATTCCCCGTAGTCAGCCCGGTCAGTCCGGCAATTTCTTTTTGCGGTAAATCTAATGTATAGAAGTAGTTCAGGATATCGATTTCCCTCTGCGTCAGCTGCTTCAGACACATTTTCAGTAATTCTATTCGGTCTTCACGGATCAAGATATTATCAATACAACTGCCGTTATCAGAGAGGCAGGCTGCCCAGTCCTCCGCAGTTCCGAAAACCGTTTCCCGGTGCTGCTTGTACTTGTTGTAGATGGAAATGCTGGTTGTCTGCACGATGGTAATAAGGTATGGCAGCAGCTCGTCCGACGGGATTTCCCGTACCCGATCGAGATACCGGATGACCCGCAGCATTGCCTCGTGGACCGCTTCCTCGGCGCGGTCATTATCATGCAGAACCTTTTGCGCTTTTCGATACAGCGCCGGCCGGTACCGTGTGTATATATCAGCGACAAATTGCCGGTCATCATCGTTTTCAATGGCTAAAATAAATAGCGGCAGCATGGTGTCCTCTCTCCTTTAGACTCTTTTTCTTGATAATATCATAAAAAGGCAGCTTTCAACAAGAGACGGACCTCCCGTATTTAATATCCAAGGGAAGGACGCAGCCTCCGAAAGACCACGCCCTTGCCCCTGGCAGGAATGGTGCTTTTGTGTTACCGTAGGTACAGCTTACCCGTTCTCGGGGACAAATTTTAAGGTGAAGACAGAATAATTGCTGCTTTTTTCAGCTCTGGTCGTGCGCTCGGCCACCACAACTCCCGCCTCCGCATCCAGGGTGAAGAAGTTGAGCATCAGCGAGTCCTCCGTCCAGTTTTCAAGATCGGAAGCGGAGAAAACCACCTTCCCTACAGCGGTGTCGTACACCTTCAGGACGAAATCCTGACAGAAAATAATGTACCTGCCGTCGTAGATATTGCAGTCCACTACACCGGTGCCGACATCGACCTTTTGCGGCTCGGTCTCACCGGCAGCCATGGTATAAAGCTGTTCATCATCGGCCCATACCAAACGCTTTCCGTCAAAGGCGTAGTTCTTCGGCTGCGCAGATACCGTCACCAGCTTTTGCTCGGTACCGGTTCCCAGCTGGTAGCCGATGATATCAAAGCCGTTATCGACCCGCCGGAGATAGGTGATATAGCCGTTATTGACGGGGAAATCAGAGAACGCCCCGGAAACGATATTGGTGGAGGCAAGCGTGGTGATCTCGCCGGTGGCGCAGTTATGGGATTTGAGCACAAGCGGCTTATCATCGGAGACGCCGTTTTCACCGTCGTATTCGGCCCATACCACATAGCGGCTATCGGATGACATGGCCTCGATGAACTGATAGCCGGTCGGAGGGGTATACACCGTTTCGGTGCTGCTGCCAGAAAGATCGGTTTTCAGTAAATGCATAGATCTTTTGCCGCTTTCATCCGGCACCAACCCAAGCCAATAGACCGTGTCACCCACAAGCCTTGCATCAAATGCATAGCCGGAAAGGTTGGTTTCCTGCTGCGAGATGAGCTGATAGACGAAGGCGTTGTTATGGGCGGGATCATACCCGGAGCCGTCGCTTTCGATCACAAGCAGCCGGGAGTCATTGTGCGAAGGAATGGCCAAAAACTGCTTCTGCGGCAGGGAGTATTCCGCTTCCTCCATGCGGTAGGTGGCCTGCACCTGCGGCGTGTTATGCGGGTCTGGCGAGGGATCATCTGGCGTGGGCGGGTTATTCTGGCAGGCGCCAAAGCAGCAGATGAAGATAAGTGCGAGGATCAAAGATAGTATTTTCTTCATATAGCCTCCTATCAAATGCAAGCCGTTCTATTGCGATTAGTCCGAACACCAAATAATATTTCCACCGTACCCATTATCCCAGATGGCGTTCAAAACGGTATTGACACTTTCGGTATAGGTGGTAGAGATGCGGGTATAGTAGTTTGGATCAACAATCCCGATCGTGTTGGATGTTGTATTCAAGGAGTTCGCAAGGATATAATGCCCCCCAAAATCATGTCCACTGTACTCATTAAGAATCCTTGCTTCGACCCACAGGATGCAGGGAGAATTGGCGTCAAATGTTGACATCAATTTCGTTTTGAGACTGTTTGCCTGATTGATATTAGAAGGCACGCGGGTAAGAGAATAATCATGTATTGACTGCCGATTATTGATAACTGTTTTCATAGAACTCATACCAGTTCCATTATAGTTTGTTCCCATACTATCGGCGAGAGTAATTTGTGGGCTGGTGTAGGATTTGTAATGGGTGTGATCTACATAGGGATAGGGGCAGTTGCTGTCACTTTCATCTGCACAAAAGAAATATAAGTATCTTGTGGTGCTTTGAACATTAATGCCTAATGTTTTCAAAAGGATGTAGGAAGAGGCAGGGCCGCAGTAATAACCAACAATTTGCCGAACAGGGGTTACGCTAACACTGTATATTGTACGAGTACTATTTGCGTATAGCTCATATGCTTTATTTTCTTTCAGGATGGCGTTGTCATCAGCCGCCGCTGCGTAAGGAGGATCTGCTTTTGCACCGGTGCTCATAGCGCTTTCATCGGTGATGAAGCCACCAGCAAAAGCGGTTATGTTTAATGCGAAGATAACTGCAACAGCCAGAATAATACTAATCAGCTTTTTCATACTTTTCATCCTTTCACTTTTTCTTTCACTTTTTAACGAGTGTTGGTTGGCCGATTTGGTTTGATCGTTTAACAATTGCATTGGACTCACCCCCTTCACTTTATATAACCACTTGACGAAAAGAAATGTTACATATTCTTTAGAAAAAGCACTACATTTTTTACTGTTCAAGTTGAACAAGAAAATTATGCCATCAAAATAACCATCTTTTTCGATGGCATTTTCCCCGGCAAAGGGCTAACATTTTTTTACTGTTCAACTTGAACAACAGATGAAGTTTGTACATTTTCTGCGACAGTATTGACATAATCCCCGTTTGTGAGTACAATAATAGTACAGGGCAGAGATGCCTCAAAAAGCGGTGTACCCTACCATGAGTGGGAGCTAAAAAAGCGGTGTACCCTACCATGAGTGGGAGCTAAAAAAGCAAAGGGACGGGCTTTTTCAAGGCCGTCCCTTTTTGACGGCAGTTTCTATGGAGCCTTAACTTTTGCAGAGAGAAGGGAGTGGATCGTATGAGAGTAGAAATGACTTTCAATGACGCAGCCATCACGGCAGCGGGTTACCGTAAAGAGGATATTTACTGGACGATCAAAAAGGCGTTCACCGGCCGTGGCCTGCGCTGCACCTCCGAGAATGAGCTGCTGTCCTTTGAGGACAATGGTGGAGAGAATGATTACGCCCAGATGTGGAATGTGCTTCTTGGGCTGGTACAGGCTGATTGGTTCGTGAGATGCGCTGCTTCTTGTGTATTCTTTGATGAAGATACCGAAGAAGATGTTTTGTGCCAAGCGGCAGAGATACGAAAGATGTTGGCTTAATTCAGATCGATTTTTGATTAAATAAGGTTCGGAGATCCTTCATTGAGGTGCCATCAATCGAGAGCGACCTCATTTCAATGCTTCCTGTAAGGAGTTTTGCAAAACACTTGACATATTCCGGCTCCATGAGTACAATAATAGTAGCGGTAGGCAACGGCGTGTGTCTACCCAAGCGATGAAACGCAGGAGGGTACCGGCAAGCCTTGCTGTGCGGAGCTTTCGGGAGGGGTTGTGTAGTGAAACCTCAAGCCGGAGTAGGCGTAAGCCGAAAGAAAATACTCAAAGCTGCCTTGCATTTGTAAGGCAGCTTTTTTAACTGGAGAGATATATGGACAGACTGCAAGATTGTGCAAAGGCATTTGAACATTTACTTGATACCACATATCACATCGTAATTGGACGAAAAGGAAATACTGTTACGATTGATATAGCATTTAAGGCAGAGCATTTCCATCATCTTTTGGGATTGCATAAATTGAGAGACATAGAGGCTCTTTCGCATAAAAGGGAAAAAGTGTTTGATGATATTCTTGCTGGGCGCATCTCATTTTCCGACATAGAAAAAAGCTGCTCCTTTGGAGAAATCAAAGGGCGAGTTGATCCTCTTACCAACATGGAAAACATATTAGATGACAATCGCCTGATATTCAGATACAATAATAAAGCAAATTCGTTCTCTCTTATTCACGCTGAATACCTGCTTTCCACTGATTATAACCAAGATATAGTGTATATATTTCTTGATAAAATAGGGAACGGAGATCAATTTTTTTGCCGTTCTTTTTTTCCAAAGACGGGAAAGGACTATACCGAGGGGCAAGCCAGATATGCCTTGCTGTACAAAGAAAAAGTTCGGATAAGTACCGGTGAACGAATTGTGCAGTTAGATAAACTGTCCCCCAAGAGTGAAAACCTTACCGCCCAAATCATCGCCGAAGCAAAGCAGGAAGCCGCCGACCTGCTCCGGAGCCTTACCCAGGACCCCACCGAAGGGCGCCGCCGGTGACACCCGGTGTTCAAGTTGAACAAGAAAAGACTGGTATAAATAATAAGCGCCTTCCGGTAGTGGCATCGCATCCGGAAGGCTTCTCTCTTTTCATTATTCAACTTAAACAAGAAAATACCATTGACAACCAATAAATTGTGAGCTACAATAATAGCATAAAAGAAAATACACCCTGCGGGGTGGGGAAAGCCGGCCAGCCTTCCGCCACCCATCTTTGTGATCAGTGCTCGATCACGCAGACTTTATACACGAGAGTGCCGTATCTTCGTGCCTATCATAGCACGATGGAATACCAAAAGTCAAGCGTATCGTTTCCACAGAGAACGGGGGCTTGGCTTTTCTTTTTGCTCCATGTGTCAGAACCTTGAAAAAACCATGACCGCGGGCCATGTACCAGATAGCCCGCTGCAACCGGAACCCATTTGCACATGATGGCTCCGGAAGCCCGTTAGTAGAGCACAGAACGCTGACGGTGGTATTTTGGCATAGTCGAAGCAGAAAAAGATACCTTTGTTGCCACAAGGAGTTTGCCATGACCCTATCAGCAATAGGAGAGCAGGCCGGCAGCAGAAACGGGGATGAAAGACAGATCAGGGAAAAGGCGTGTGTTGCGCCGGCGTCCGGATCCTCTGGCCAAACTATTCTGCACCCTGCGACACTAAAAAATATTTTTTTACCGCTTTTACGACTTCTTTAGTTATGCACCATTAGCGGGAGATCACAAATTCCTTTGCGATTTCCCGCTATGGTACATATGGCGGAGATGGAGGGATTTGAACCCTCGCGGCACTTTCGCACCCTACTCCCTTAGCAGGGGAGCCCCTTCACCACTTGGGTACATCTCCAAGGGCTACGAATTACTGTCGGAGGTGTTGGCGGAGAGGATGGGATTCGAACCCATGGCTCTGATGAGTCACCGGTTTTCAAGACCGGCTCCTTAAACCGCTCGGACACCTCTCCACGGCTTTATATCGTACTCCAGTATATTATCATATCGGGAGGGGGTTCGTCAAGCGGAAAATGGATTATTTTTGCGCGGCGGGGGTAAGGGCGGCGCCGGGGTAGTAGTGCAGCAGAATCTCCTGATAGTTTTTGCCGTGCTGTGCCAGGTACTGTGCCCCGGCCTGAGAGAGCCCCACCCCGTGTCCGTAGCCCAGCACATCAAAGGTGAAAAGCTCGTTTTTGTATTCCACGGTGAAGGCGGCGCTGCGCAGCCCCAGCAGGGTGCGCAGCTGCTGGCCGGTCAGCACGCGGTCGCCGGCCTGCACCGCCGTGACATACCCGGCTTCGCTGCGGGTGAGGACCTTGAGCCATTCTTCCGGCTTTTGTCCGGTGAGGATGGACTGGGCGGTCAGCTTTTTGCGCAGTTCGGCGGCGGTGATGGTGACAGTGCTGCGGTACCCGGCGGCTTCTTTATCCCAGTGGCTATCGGCGGGGGTGAGGTAGGGAAGGGGACCCTCCCACACATTTCCGGCGTCTTCGGTGGTTTTTCCGGCGCTGATGGCAAAATACGCCGCCACGATGGGTTGGCCTTCGTAGGTGATGAGGTACCGCATGGCTTTTTCGGCGGCCTTGGTGATTTTTTCACGGTAGGCTTTGTAGTGGTCGCCCCACATGGCTTTCATGGTGTCATCGGTGACATAGCCCAGCCGCTTGGCGGGATCGGCTGAAAAATCGGCGCCGTTCAGCTCCTCCGGGGGATCGGCCCGGCGGAGTGCCGCCAGGTAGTGGGCATTGGTGTAGGCGGCCATGCCCTGCGCGATGAGGGCATCTTCTTCGTAGGAGGCGGGCATTTCCGCCGCGATGGCCCCGGCTACATAGTCCGCTGCGGGGATTTCCGCCACCTGGCCGGTGGTTTCATCCAGGATGCGGAAGGAGGGGAGAACGGAGAAGGTATCGGCTGGTGGCTCTTCCGGTTCCTCGCGGTCGGTGCCGGGGAGGATATTGCTTTGCTGCGGTGTCGGATCGGATGTGGTTCCGCCGGGCAGACCGGTGCCCAGCGGGGTGCCGCTCCAGGCCAGTACCAGCAGCGGCAGCGCCAGCATAGCGGCGGCAGCGCCGCCCAGCAGTCCCCAATCGGCTTTCATAGGCTTTTCCTCCATGGCTGGAATGTGCGGGGCAGAATCCTTGACAGGCCGCGCCCCGCGAAGCGGTGCCCCCACAGGGGGTACCGCTTCCTCCGCCCCATAGGGGCGGGCCGCCCGTGCGGGGGCGCGGCGCCGGGATGCTGCACCGGCTGGGGGATGTTTGTCCCCACTACCGGTATGATATGCTGCGAGGGTGTAAAAAATGCAGCGGGGTGATCGCTCACTCCGCCGCGAGGGGAAATCCATTATTCGGTTTTCGCCGTAAACTCAATCTGCAAAATCGCCGAGAGCATCGCCGCCTCGTCCTCATTCAGCACCGTGGCGCATGCTCCGCTGTAATCCACCACCCGGCGCTCCTCCGGGAAGAAGCCGTACAGCGTCTTATCCAGCATAAAATAGTGGGCGCAGCTTGTGGGCAGTTCGCAGCCCTCCCAGCGCTCGCCGCTGTCATAAAACATAGCGATTGCCTGCTCATAGTCGTTCCCGAAAAGCTGTGAGGAAACGGCAGCCATTGCGTCATAATCCATCATATCCGGAATGGGTTGTTCTCCTACCGAGACGATCTTACTCTTGAACTCCTCGAACAGACCGCGATCCGAGTCAATCTCATCGGTGGTGTACTCCTTTTTCACGCTGCCGTCGCCGCCTGCTGTACTGGGGTTCGGCGGGGGAGCCATCATCAGTCCGTCGGTCGGCGGCCCGCCGGTCGGTGCGCCATTCCACTGGTCTTGGTTCTCCGCCTCATTCGGCGCCAATGCCGCGTCATAGCTCGACTCGTCCTGCGAGGCCTTGTTTTGCAAGGAGCTGTTCTGCAACAGGAATGCAGTACCTGCCGCCAGCACCAGCACAGCGGCAATGCTGCCCCAGCGCCGCCACTGCAGCCATATCACGCCCCCCTTTTTCTTTGGAGCGTCAGCCTGTTGATCTGCGGCGTCCATTCGCTCAAACAGCGCCGCAGCGGAAAGGGAAGCGGGCAGTGCCGGATCGCCCGCATTTTTCAGCTTTTCCCGAAGAAAGTCGCGGTCAGCTTCCGCCTCGCCGTTCCACTTGGTATTCCGTTCTGTTTTACGCTCGTCCTTCACCTTGCCGCCTCCTTTCCATCGGTATCTTGTAATTGCAGCCGCAGCTTTTTCAGCGAACGGGAGAGCTTGCTGCTCACCGTACCCTGCGGCATCTCCAGCATGCTCGCAATCTCCCGCATGGTATAGCCCTCCAGCACCGAGAGCAGCACGATCTGCCGCTCCTCCGGGGAGAGTGTGCCCAGCGCTTCGCTAAGCTCCGCCCGGCGAGTGACTGTTTCCGGCGCTGCTTCCTCGGCGGTTTCGTAGTAGCTGTCCAGGTCTATCTCGTTTTTGCGGGCCACGATCCTGCCGATCTGCCGCTTGCACCTGGCCGAGAGAATACGGAACATCCAGCTGCGGAACGCCTCCGGCTCCCGCAGGTTTTTAATGCCCTTCCACGCCTCGGCAAAGGTATCCGCCACGGCGTCCTCGGCATCCTGCTGGCTGCACAGGGTATACAGCGCCATGCGGTACAGGTCGCCGGCCAGGCTTTCGTACAGCTCACCAAAGGCAGCCCGGCTGCCTGCCTGCGCCTGGGTCACCAGCTGGGTGATGGTCATAACGCACCTTCCTTTTGTGATGCCGCCCCAACCGGCTTTCACCATAATAGTGTCGCTGGCGGCAGATTTTGTTGCATCACATGTTAAAATTTTTGCAGGGTCCCGCTGCGCGCCCCGCGCGGCCGGCCCTATGGGCCGGCCTGCCCGCCCCG
>ERZ1106963.803-NODE-803-length-42767-cov-11.082740_pt1 | contig 42767 bp, 44 predicted proteins | sample MGYA00403681_ERZ1106963 | MGnify/ENA primary metagenome ERZ1106963 (study PRJEB35170, sample SAMEA104062407) | human gut metagenome | biome: human gut; feature: human-associated habitat; material: faeces | place: Denmark | collected 2012-05-03 ...
CGCGCCTCAATCGTAGCCCGAGACGGGCCCGGGCTGACAATTTCGACTGTAATGGACGTTCTTGAATGACTAGTCGTTTAAGAACGTCGCATGCGACTAGTTCACTTCGACGGGTTTGGCGCCGGGATAGCGCTCCTCAAAGTCTAGGCGGTACTTATTGTCATTGGTGCCCGCCACGTTGTCGCGCGACAGCGGCGCCACGATCTCATTCTTGTGGTCCGCAGGCTTGGCGTATTTCAGGCTGATCTCCCAGGCATCACAGATTGCGTCAATGCGGTGATCCAGGTCGTCGTACAGGGCAACGATGTCTTTCCAGGAGCTGTAGTTCTTGGAGCTCGTCGGGACGTCTAGGTCCTCGACGATGTCGTAATACTGCTCGATGGTGTCCTCCGTGCGCTCGGCGACGTCGGCGAGATTTTGACGGGTGGTTCGATCCTCTTCCAGATAGCTGCCGTTGAAGTTCTGTGCGCAGCCACGGACGTAGTTGTCGAGGTCTTCGAGCAAGTCGTAGTATTCGCTCAGTCGGCGGTAGAGGTTCTGCTCGGAGAGCGTTGCTTCGCCGCCATCCTCGTCGTCATCGTCATCATCGTCGTACAGGCTTTTGGGGTCGCCGAGAGGCCTTAGGTCATCGTCGTCGACGTCATGGTGCAGCTTAGCTACCTCGGCAGTCGTCTGCGTGGCGGCGTTGTCGAAAGGCTTGATCACAAAGAAAACGACCAGGGCGATGATGATCGCCACCAGCACAACGATAACGGCGATAAGCGGCCCGGTGCCGCTCTTTTTGGGAGCGGGGGTCTGTGGCGAAGCGGGCGCGTATGCGGGAGCCGGCTGCTGTTGGGGCGAGCCGCTCGCGACGGGTATGCGCTGCGTGGTCTCGACGGCCGCGGGGCCTGCGGCGAGGTCGGGGCGATAGGCGAGGGGGTCGTCCGCCTTGGCTTGCGGCGTATCGAGGGAACCGGTCTGCTCAAAAGCGGGCTGGCTATCGCTCGCGGTTGTTTGCTCAACGGGTGCACCGCACGAGGTGCAGAACTTGGCATTATCTGCAAGAAGCTTGCCGCACGAGGCGCAATACCGAGACATTGCCACTCCTTTCGCCACATTTCAATGCAATACGACGATTATACCCAGCGCACAAAATTCCCCATCATAAGTTGCGGTGAAATAGGGACTGTTTGGCGGTCTCAGAGCTTCAATCAGTCCCTATTTCACCGCAACTTTGGAAAGGCACCTTTAGCCATTGGGGACGCACCGAGCACTGGGGTATCATTGCTTGGTTGCTATAAATCGCATTTACGCGCCTTGTAGGAAGGGGCTGCGCCCATGGCTTTTGAGCCCGCTCAACATAGCTTTATCACGCTCGAGGGCGTCGATGGCGCCGGCAAGTCCACGCAGGCGCGCCTGCTTGCCCGCGCTCTTGAACTCGCTGGCTACCAGGTTGTGAGCCTGCGCGAGCCGGGCGGTACCGCCATCAGCGAAAAGATCCGTGCTCTGCTGCTCGACCCCGCCAACACGGCGATGGGTGACACCTGCGAGCTGCTGCTCTACGAGGCAGCGCGTGCCCAGCTGGTACACGAGGTCATCGCCCCCGCCCTTGCGGCCGGTAAGGTGGTCCTGTGCGACCGTTTCTACGATTCCACGACCTGCTATCAGGCGTTTGCCGATGGTCTCGACCGCCAGATAGTGCGCGATGCCAACAACCTGGCCGTCGCGGGGACGCATCCGGCGCTCACGCTCGTCTATCACATCACGCCCGAGCAGGCGGCGCTGCGCATGGCGGCCCGCGGTGCGGCAGATCGCATGGAGGCAAAAGGCATGACCTTCCAAGAGCGCGTCTACCAGGGATTTTGCGCCATTGCCGCCGAGGAACCAAACCGCGTAAAGCTCATCGACGCGACCGCGACCGTCGAGGAAGTCTTTGAGAAGACGGTCGAGCAGATTCGCGCGTACGGTCTCGACATTCCGCAAGATGCTGTCGCCGCCGCGCTAGCCCAGGAGGCCGAGTAACATGGCCCCCGCTCAGGCAAGCCTGCTGGCCAAGCTCGACACCCAAGAGCGCGTGCGCGACTTTTTGACCAATGCCGTCGCCAGCGGCCGCGCATCGCACGCCTACCTGTTTTTGGGCGCGCCCGGCGCGGGCAAGCTCGACGCCGCGTGGGCGCTCGCTCAGGCCTTCCTGTGCGAGCAGGATGGCTGCGGCTCATGCGATAGCTGTGTGCGCGTCGCCCGCCATACGCACCCCGACGTGCACTATTACACGCCCGAGAGCGCCACGGGCTACCTCATCGCCCAGACCCGCGAGCTGCTCGACGACGTGCCTCTGGCGCCCATCCGTGCCAAGGCCAAGGTCTACATCATCGACCGTGCCGAGCAGCTGCGCGCCAACACCGCCAACGCACTGCTCAAAACACTCGAGGAGCCGCCCGAGGGCGTTATGTTTATCTTGCTGGGCACCTCGGCAGACGTGATGTTGCCCACCATCGTGAGCCGCTGCCAGTGCGTGCCGTTTCGGCTGGTGTCGCCCGCCGTCGCCGCGCAGGCCGTGAGCCGCGCCACCGGTCAGGACCCTGTGCGTTGCCGCATGGCCGTCGCCGTAGCGGGAAGCCCCACGCGTGGCATCGAGTTCCTCAAGAGCGCCGAGCGCCAGGACGCCCGCCGTCAGATGGTTCGCGCCATCGATTCGCTTATCGCCGCCGACGAAGCCGACGTGCTCAGCCGCGCCAAGTCACTCATCGTCGCCGTTAAGGCGCCGCTCGCTGAGGTCAAGTCCACGCAGGAAAAGGTGCTCGAGCAAAACGCCGATTACCTGTCGCGTGGAGCATTGAAGCAGCTTGAGGACCGCAACAAGCGCGAACTCAACGCGCGCGAGCGTTCGGGTATCATGGAAGCGCTGGCGAGTGCGCGGACGCTCATGCGCGACGTGCTGCTGACGCTTCAGGACGAGGCGGCCGACGTAGTGAACGAAGACGTGCGCGACACGATCGGGCGGCTTGCCGCCGCGACCAATGTTGCGGGTGCCACGCGGGCGCTCGAGGCAGTCGCGACCGCCGAGCGCAACATCGCCAGAAACGTTACTCCCCAGCTGGCCATCGAGGTCATGCTGTTCGATATCAGGAAGGCACTGAAATGCCGTTAGTCGTACCCGTTAAGTTTACCTATGCCTCGCGCGACCTGTGGTTCGATCCGCAGGATTTGGATATCCTTGAGGCCGATTATGCCATTTGCTCCACCGAGCGCGGAACCGAGATCGGCCTGGTCACGGCCGATCCCTTTGAGGTGCCGCAAGACGAGATCGGTCAGCCGCTCAAGCCCGTGCTACGCGTGGCGAGCGACATCGACCTGCAGCTTGCCGACGACCTGGCCATCCAGGGCGACGAGGCCATGGTCGACTTCCGCCGCCTGGTCAAGGAGCTCGACCTCGAGATGAAGCCGGTCGGCGTCGAGTACCTGTTTGGCGGCGAGAAGGCCGTGTTCTACTTTGCGGCCGAGGAGCGCGTCGATTTTCGTCAGCTTGTCAAGGACCTGTCCTCGACGCTGCACATTCGCGTCGACATGCGCCAGATCGGCGTGCGCGACGAGACTCGCCTGGTGGGCGGCTATGCCCAGTGCGGCCAGGAGCTCTGTTGCACGCGCTTTGGCGGACAGTTTGAGCCCGTCTCGATTCGCATGGCAAAAGAGCAGGACCTGCCGCTCAACTCGTCCAAGATCAGCGGCGTGTGCGGCCGCCTGATGTGCTGCCTGCGTTATGAGTTCGAGGCGTACAAGGACTTTAAGAGCCGTGCGCCCAAAAAGAAGACGCTCATCGATACGCCGCTTGGCAAGGCGCGTATTCAGGAATATGACACGCCGCGTGAGCAGCTGGTGCTGCGCCTGGAGAACGGCAAAGTCTTTAAGGTCAACCTGGCCGATATGACGTGCTCGGAGGGCTGCAAAAAGAAGGCCGCCGAGCAGGGCTGCAACTGCCGCCCCGATTGCGTAACGCGCGACGTGCTCGAGCGCATCGAGTCGCCCGAGATGCGCCTGGCGCTCATGGAACTCGATCGCGAGAACGGCGTCGACGTGGGCGATGGTCTGTCGAGTGCCGACCGTCTGGCCGGCACGTCGATGCCCAAGCGCCGTCGTCGCGATGCCGAATCCGATGCTCGCGCCGGTCAGGGGCAGGGCGAGGGCCGTGGCCGCGGGAAGGGCCGTGGTAAGGTTGAGACACCCGAGGCCGAGGAGGCCGCCGGTGGCCGTCGTCGTCGCAAACGCTCGGGTTCGGGCGATGCCGGCGAGGCTGCAGCCACGGGCAAGAACGCCTCTCGCGAGCGCGAGGTTCAGCAGCCCCAGCAGCAGAATCGCGGCGGTGGCATGAACCCCACACGTCGTCGCCGTCGTCATCTGTCGAGCGAGGAGCGCGAGGACGCCTTCCGCGCCGCAGCTGCTCGCGAGGCTGGTGCCGCCCCCAAGGGTGGTTCGGGTTCCGATACGCCTGCCGACAAGGGCGGCAAGCAACGCAACGATGACGAGCGCGTGCCGCGCCCGCGCCGTCGCCATTCCTCGGGCGCGCAGCAGAAGCCCTCAGTGCCATCCGTGGCCGATCAGGTCTCGGATGGCGAGGTCAAGGTCACGCGCCGTCGTCCCGGAGATGGCGGGGGAGCGGCTGCCAAGGCTTCGCGTGGCGCCGCTCGCGACGAGCGCGAGCCGCGCGAGGATCGCGGTGGCGAGGGCTCGGCCGACCAGGGTCAAAAGCGCCGTCGCCGTCGCCGTTCCCGCAAGCCGCGCCAGGATGGTGGCGAGGGCTCGACCCCGTCTTCGTCCGCACCACAACCGCCCGCCGGCGAATAACGCCCGCGAGCGGATTTAGCCCGCCTTGCCCCGAGCGCATCGGGGTATCATAGCGCCGAATCAACAACCCTCCCTGCGACCGAACGTAGGGAGGGTTGTGTCTTGAAGAGCCATTTGAATGTGTTGGGTCGCCTGCAAGGTGTCGGCGCCCTACCGTTTGCGGATGAATTACTACCGTTTGTCGAGCTGGCGGCGCACGAGGCGCTTGAGGCGTTGTCGCCCACGCGATGTGCCGGCTGCGAGCGCGCTGGTGCGCTTATTTGCCAGGACTGTCTGGCGGCGTTTACGCTCATAGACCCGCGCCATAGCTGCACCCGATGCGGCGCCCCGTTCGGAGATCTTCTGTGTACTGAGTGCTCGGTCGAGGGCGCGTCATCGGCGATGGCTGAAGCGCTCGACCGGTGCCTGGCGTGCGCCGTCTATGCGCATCCGCTGCCGCGCATCATCAAGGCGTATAAGGACGCGGGCGAGCGACGTCTGGCACCGTATCTGGCAGAGCTGCTATACGACACCGCCCTGCATGCCCAAGTTGTAGCCCCCGATCGCTATGGCGGCGTGTTGTCCGCTGCCGATGCAGTGGTGTTTGTGCCTGCGACAGCGGCGGCGTTTCGGCGGCGCGGCTTTGATCATATGGAGGCTATTGCACGCCCGTTTTGCGAGCTGTCGGGTGTTCCCCTGCTCGATGCTCTCGTCAAGTACGGGCATGGCGACCAGCGCGAACTCGGTCGTGAGGAGCGTCGCGAGCGTGCCCAAGGCATGTACGAGACGGTTGAGGACGTGCACGGCCGCCGCCTGCTGCTTATCGACGACGTTATCACCACGGGTGCGACGATGGCAGCGGCTTCGGCGGAACTCAAGCGCGCCGGTGCCACGGCCGTTGATGGCCTCGCTATCGCACGCGTTTGGTAGGGGTGGTTCAGATGGCAATAAAGATCGGGCAGCGTGGCAAGCCTGCAAGCGAGCAGCTGGCTGCTTCCGTAATTCTGACGGGCGCCTCGGCGCTACGCATGATGCGCGCCGAGCGCCGACAAATGGGTTACATCAGCTGGAGGGACCTCAGTCCCGATGAAGAGTGCCGTGTGCTGCGCGCGTCGTCGCCCTCGATCGAGGACATCTATCTTCCCGACTTGGTGCGGATTGGGGCCGCAAGCGGCGAGGTGCAAGAAGATCTTTGCTTGCTGGTGGGATCTGCGGCGCAGCGCCGCCGCATGCCTGGCGTGGGCTGGTCCGTATGCTCTGGGTTGCCCGCCGGCTCGATTCTAGAGGTGGAACCAGGGGTGTACAGTCTATCTCCCGAGGCCCTTTGTGTTGCCGTCGCCCGCGAGGTCGGCTGTATCCAGGCATTTGCCCTGGCCCAGGAGCTGTGCTCTAAGATTTCGCTGAGTGACCGCGGGCAGTATCTACCTCCCTACACATCGCCTGTCGTGAACAAATTGGCAAAGGACAAAGACCAGCCGCCAGATGTCGGTTACTTTGAGGTCGAGTCCGTGCTGACACCCGATTGCCTGGTAGATTACCTCGCGGCATGCAAGGGGAATGTGGCCAAACAGCTGCTGCGCCTGTGTCCCTACCTGTCAGAAAATCTGCGCTCGCCCATGGAGTGCATCATGCTCGCTCTGTTTTCGCTTCCGTTTTCCTATGGCGGATTTGCCTGCGGTCCCTTTAAGACCGACTACAAGATTGAGTTCGATGACCGCGCGCAGGCAATCTCGGGGATGCCGCATGCAGTTTGCGATGCGTATCAGGAAGCAGCCCGGTTTGACCTGGAATACAACGGTGAGCTGGGTCATTCCTCCCGGAGGGGACGTATCCATGATGAAAAGCGCAACACGGGCTTGATTACTATGGGAATCGAGGTCGCGACGGTCAACAACGAAATGCTCTGTGACATGGAAGCGATGGAAGCACTCGCATGGCGCATGCACCAGCGTATGCGAAAGCGGTACCGGAATCGTGTCGATGCCCGCAGGAAAAAGCAAGAGGCGCTGCTTAACACGCTGCGGGCGTGTTTTGGGCTTAAACCCGCCTAACAATGCTCTGAAACAGGGGGTGGATATATGCTCTGGCCAAAATATAGCAAATATGAGTACTGCTACAAATTCAGTAACAGCAAAATCAGGGATTTTGGGACTGGAAGAGGGGGTAAATTAGAAAGTTATTAAACAAATGTGGAATATCCTGGCATCAATCTGACGTTATAGAGCGTGAAAACAGCTTGCAGAGCCAAAAACTCCTGCTACTAAATTGGTAACAGTACTCATATTTGCTATTTTTTGGCCACGGCGCCCTAAGACGGGTGTGTTGGGGCTTTCCATAGGGGAGCGACGGGCTCAATCAGAGCACGTGCGGTCCGTCCTGACCTGCGAAATCTGTACTCGCGATGCGAATAACGCCCCTAACCTTAAACTTTAGCTTGAACTTAGCTATAATGCGCTTCGTTCCTACCAGGCTGTGGTTGCGGACGGACGAAATGCCCGTCCTAGTCCAAGACAGACGCGGTCAAAGGGATCCACGTAAGCGACCGCGTGCGCGCGGCGCGATCATGGCGCGTCCTAGATGTAAGCCGCACCGTCCGTTCTACTTTCTTTGGGGCAATACCGCCTCGCGGGCGAGCGGGTCAGTCGTGAAGGTGGCTGCGGCCTCCCGAGCAAACACCCCGGTGCGCAAGTGTGGGGTCAAATACCAGGTCAGCTGGTGGGAACAACCTGATATTCCGCGCAACGCACGGATCGTATACGACACAGAAGGCAGGGTAGTGGACATGGTGAGGGGCAGCTTGATGCACGCGGCTCGGTTAGGTGCTGGGACCGCAGCGGTCATCGCCGTTTTGGGCCTGAGCGGATGCGCGTTCAACCCGCTGTCTACGTTCACGACTCCCACGATCGACCAGATCGAGTACGAGACCGTCACGCCGGCGGTGTCGGACGACGCCCTGGTCACTCCCGGAACCCTGACGGTCGCCCTCGATACTTCCGATGCGCCGCAGGCCATGCAGGACGCCGACGGCGAGCTCACGGGGTATGCGGTTGACGCCGCCCGCGCCCTCGCAAGCCGCATGGGCCTTAAGGTCGCCTTTGTCGATGCGTCCTCGGCAGGTTCCGCGCTCGGCGACAAAAAGGCCGATATCTTTATCGGCGAGATCAACTCCACGGACGGGGACGTTAGCTCGCTCGGCACCTGCCTGTACGATGCCACTTCCGTGTTCGGTAAAACTAGAGATGGTGGGTCGCTAAGCGTTTCCACCGATACCCTTAGCACGTCCACCCTGGGCGTTCAGATGTCCTCGGCCTCGCAGGAGGCGCTTGCTAAGCAGAGCATTACCGCCAACCAAAAGACCTACTCCAACATCAACGAGTGCTTTGAGGCGCTCGAGTCCGGCGAGGTCGACTATGTAATCTGCGACTCCACGGCCGGCGGCTACCTTGCACGCCTGATGAGCGAGGTCTCCTATGTCGGTGCGCTCGAGGCGCCCTCGACGCTTGGTGTTGCGGGCCTCTCGTCCAATGACGAACTGTGCCGTGCCGTGAGCGATGCCCTCGACGACATCACGGTCGACGGTACGCTCGAGGCGGTCCACTCTGTCTGGTATGGCACGATGCCCTACGACCTCACCACTAAGACGGTTTCGGGCGCTAACGTGCAGCCGGGCGACTCTGAGTCCAGTGAGACCACGTCCTCCGGCAGCGAGTCCTTCGATTCCAACAATGAGACCGCATCCTCCGAGGACAAATCGTCCAGCCAGGAAGGCACCATCACTGACGACGACATTAACAAACTCAATAGCTAGTTATTGCTAGGGGTGGTGTCTCCTATACGTTGGAAAGGACACCTCTTCACGGTTTCAACACGCACTGCCGGGCTTCCCCGATGGGGGAGCCCGGCTTTTTCATCCCAATAAAACAAGCAGGTCAAAGCCAATTTTCGGGACCAAATACAAAGCTGTTGGCTCCCTCCTATAGCGCACTTTGCCATGGAAAAGTACGAGACTTCGGTATGCGGTATCAAGCAATCGTTATTCGGGTCTTTAGGAATCCGCGTGATTAAATGCACGGCAATGGGTACATAGCCAGTACAGTAAGTCCCCGAGGCAGATTGGAGCCACGTATGGATATCAAGGTTTCTGGACGCAAGACGACGGTAACCGATGCTCTGCGTGCGCATGTGGATGAGAAGATCGGCGAGGCGCTCAAGGTTTTCGATATCGAGCCCATGACGGTCGACGTTGTACTTCGCTATGAGAAGAACCCCTCGAACCCCAACCCGGCAATCGTCGAGGTTACGGTTCGTGCCCGCGGTTCGGTGATTCGCGTTGCCGAGCACGGTGCGGATATGTACGCCGCCATCGACCTCTCCGCCGATAAGGTCACCCGCCAGCTGCGCAAGTTCAAGACCAAGGTCGTGGACAACCGCCAGGGCGGTGCCAGCGCAGCGGATGTCGCGCCGGTCGAGCGCGTCGAGGATCTGGCCGACCTGCTGCTGCCCGAGGAGGAGGACGACCTGCTCGTCCGCGAGAAGGTTATCGACGTCACCCCGATGACCGAGGAGCAGGCGCTGGTGCAGACCGATCTGCTGGGCCACGACTTCTACGTGTTCGAGAACGCGACGACTGGCCTCATCAATGTGGTGTATCACCGTAAGAATGGTGGATATGGCATCATCAAGCCCCGTATCGAAACACTTGACGAGTAAAATACGTTAACTTGCATGAGTTAACGGTTGGCGGCCATCCCATGCGGATGGCCGCCTTTTTACGTAAGGAGTCGCTTTGATGGACAAGGCCGCATCCGCCGGTCATTCGGACCGTTGCCGCATCGTCGTCGATACCTGCTGCGACTTTAGCCCCGAGGTCGCCGCGAACCTCGATGTCGATATCCTGGGTTTCCCCTTCATTATCGATGGCGAGGAGCGCACGGACGATATCTGGTCGAGCATGAGCCCTAAGGAGTTCTACGACCGCATGCGCGCCGGCGCTCGCGTGTCTACCTCCGCCGTGTCGCTCGGTCGCTATATCGAGTTCTTTACCGAGTGCGCCAAAGAGGGCACGCCCACGGTCTACCTGTGCTTTACCTCGGCGCTGTCGTCGAGCTACAACTCCGCGTGCCAGGCGGCAGATGCCGTGCGCGCCGAGTATCCCAACTTTGAGCTCTACGTGGTCGACAACGCTCTGCCCTGTGCGACCGGCGCGCTCTTGGCGCTCGAGGCCGTGCGCCAGCGTTCGGCGGGACTGACCGCCAAACAGCTGGTCGATTGGGCAAACGAGGCAAAGACCTATGTCCACGGCTACTTTACGCTCGAGAGCTTTGACGCACTGGCCGCCGGCGGCCGTATTCCGCCCGCGGCGGCACAGCTCACGGCAAAGCTCGATGTCAAGCCCGAGCTCTCCTACGACCTTGCCGGCTCGCTGTCGCTGATCGGCGTCAACCGCGGCCGCAAGAAGGCGCTCAAGTCCATCCTCAAGTCGTTCCGCGAGAACTACGTGCCCGATCGCACCATGCCCATCGCCATCATGACGGCCGATGCCGAGAAGGACGGTGATTGGCTCGAGGCCGCTATCCGCAAGGAGGAAGGCTGCGCCGACGTCACCATCATCCGTAGTTCCGTCGGTCCCACCATCGGCTCGCACGTGGGCCCCGGCATGGTGGCCTGCGCGTTTTGGGGCAAGAACCGTGCCGAGAAAGCCTCGCTTTCCGACCGCATCGCGCGCCGTGTGCGCGGTGAGTAGACAGGCGCTGCGGCTGCAAGTGCCCTCAAGTCACAGCCCAAACGCTGGCACCGAGTATTCAACCTGGTAACAACACCCAACCCAAAAGGAAAGGTTTCATGGCAAACAAGCTCTCTGTCGCATTTATCGGCACCGGAATCATGGGTGCCCCCATCGCCGGCCACATCCTGGATGCCGGCTATCCCGTCACGGTCAACAACCGTACCGAGTCCAAGGCTGCAGCGCTTATCGAGCGCGGTGCCGTCTGGGCCGATACGCCGGCCGATGCCGCGGCGAACGCCGATGTCGTCTTTACCATGGTGGGTTATCCTTCCGAGGTCGAGGAACTCTACCTGGCGGGCGACGGCCTGCTCGCGTGCACTAAGCCGGGCGCGGTCTTGATCGACCTCACTACGAGCTCGCCCGAGCTCGCCCGTGACATTGCCGAGGCCGCCCAGGTTTCTGGTCGCATGGCGTTTGACTGCCCCGTCACCGGCGGCGAGTCGGGCGCTATCGCCGGCACGCTCACGGCTATCGTGGGCGCTACCGAGAACGACATCGCGCCGGTCCGCGACATCCTTGCCACCTTTGCGGCCAACATCTGCTGCTTCGACGGCGCCGGCAAGGGCCAGGCTGCCAAGCTCGCCAATCAGGTGTCGCTGGGCGCCTGCATGGTCGGCATGGCGGACGCCATGGCATTTGCCGAGCTGAGCGGCCTTGACCTGGAGAAGACCCGCCAGATGATCCTGGGCGGTACCGGCAAGTCCGGCGCCATGGAGAGCCTGGCGCCCAAGGCGCTCGACGGCGACTACAAGCCCGGCTTTATGGTCGAGCACTTCATTAAGGACCTGCGCCTGGCGCTCGCTTACGCCGACGATCGCGAGCTCGCGCTGCCCGGTGCCGACGTGGCCTTTACGCTCTACGATATGCTCGACGCCATTGGCGGCGCCAAGCTGGGCACCCAGGCCATCACGGTACTCTACAAGGAGGAGGCCGACGCCATCGCCGCCGGTCTGGACTGGTCGCAGTATCGCCCCGAGGAGCATGGTGCCCACGAGGACGGCTGCGGTTGCGGCGAGCACGGCGACGACCATGAGTGCGGTTGCGGTCACCATCACGGCGAGGACCACGAGTGCTGCGGCGGCCACGGCCATGACGACGGCCACGAGTGCTGCTGCGGCCACCATCACGAGGAGTAGCGACCATGAGCTGGACGTTCGTGGTGCTTGCGCTGGTGCTCTTTCTCTTTGCGATCTACATCGGCTTTTTATGCGGCCAGTGGGCGTGCGAAAAGCGCGTCATCACCAAGCGCGACTACTGGATCGCCAATTTTGCAGGTGCGGCGGCAGTCGTCCTGCTAACCTGGGTGTTTTCGCTGTTCCCGCTGGTGCAGTTTGCGCCGATCGGCTGGCTCGGCGGCTTTATCGCCGGCCTTAAGATGAGTTTTGGCGAGTCCGTCGGCCCGTGGCGCAAGCACGACGAGGTCTTTAACGTCAACAAGGCTCACCGCGCCGCCGCCGACGCGGGCGATGCCGAGGAGCGTCGCCGCGCACGCCGCAATGGCGCGGCCGACCGACAGCTCATCTCGGTCACCGATGACAGCAAGGGTGCTGGCAAGCACGCTAAGAAATAGTAAGAAGAGGTAACTATGGCAGAAAACAAGGAAGAACAGCTCACCGACGAGGAGCTGGCACAGCTTCAGCTGGCAGAGGAGAACGAGAACGCCGTCGACCGCCTGGTCAAGGAGCTCGGCTGCCCCACGCGCCGCATTCGTCAGTTTGCCGCCCGCGTGCTGCACCTGCTTGCCGAGCGCGATCCGCAGCGCGTCGTGCCCTGCGTGCCCGCGCTGATCGAGGCGCTCGACCGCCCCGAGGCTCAGACCCGCTGGGAGGCTCTCGATGCCCTGGCGGCGCTCGCCACCACCTGCCCCGAGCAGCTGGGCGATGCCTTTGAGGGCGCCGAGACCGCGCTGTTCGACGAGATTTCGTCCACGCTGCGCTATGCCGCCTTCCGCCTGCTGTGCGTGTGGGGTGCCACGAGCGTCGAGCGTTCGCGCGAGGCTTGGCCCATCCTGGACGAGGCCATCCAGTGCTATCACGGCGACCTCGAGTATCGCGACATGCTCGGTTGCCTGTACGAGTTTGGCCAGGGCGAGATCGACGCCGAGGTCGCCGAGAAGCTCGCGCTGCGCCTTAAGTTCGACGCCGAGAACGGCAAGGGCAGCTATCTCAAGGCCCGTTCGAGCGAGATTTGCGAAATGCTTGTTAAACGTTTTGGCCTGGATCTCTCCAAAAAGAAGAAGCGTGCTAGCGTTAAAAAATCTGACGACGCCGAAGACGAGGAGTAACAGATTATGGCGCACGATGTAGTCCTGATCCCCGGTGACGGTATCGGTCCCGAGATTACGCAGGCCATGCGCCGCGTGGTCGAGGCCACCGGTGTCCAGATCAATTGGAACGTCCAAGAGGCCGGTGCCGGCGTCATGGACGAGTTTGGCACGCCACTGCCTCAGCACGTGCTCGACGCGGTCGCCGAGACCAAGGTTGCTATCAAGGGCCCCATCACCACGCCGGTCGGTACGGGTTTCCGCAGCGTCAATGTGGCCCTGCGAAAGCACTTCGACCTGTATGCCTGCGTGCGCCCTTGCCTGTCGCAGCCGGGCGACGGCTCGCGCTTCCGCGACGTCGACCTGGTCATCGTGCGCGAGAACACCGAGGACCTCTACGCCGGCATCGAGTTCGATGAGGGCGCTGCCGAGGTCGAGGAGCTCTCGCAGCTCGTCGAGCGCTCGGGTCAGAAGACCTTCGCTGCGGATTCCGCCATCTCAATTAAGCCGATTTCCATCGCCAAGAGCCGCCGTATTGTGGAGTACGCCTTTGAGTACGCCCGCCGCTGCGGCCGCAAAAAGGTGACGGCCGTGCATAAGGCCAACATCATGAAGGCGACCGATGGTCTGTTCCTGCGCGTTGCGCGCGAGGTGGCCGCCAACTATCCCGATATCGAGTTCAACGACAAGATCGTCGACGCCACCTGCATGGGCCTGGTCCAGAACCCCAACGACTTCGATGTCCTGGTGCTGCCCAACCTGTACGGCGACATCGTGAGCGACCTGTGCGCCGGCCTCGTGGGCGGTTTAGGGATGGCCCCCGGCTCCAACATCGGTGCCGACTGCGCCATTTTCGAGGCTACGCACGGCTCCGCGCCCGATATCGCCGGCCAGGATATCGCCAACCCCACGGCCGAGATCCTCTCTGCTGCGATGATGCTCGATCACCTGGGCGAGAACGACGCTGCCAATCGCATTCGCGCCGCCGTATCCGCCACGCTCGACGAAGGCGAGCAGGTTACCGGCGACGTGCGTCGTGCCCAGACCGGCTCCGTTGAGGGCGCTGTGGGCACGCAGGCCTTTGCCGACGCCGTTATCGCTCACCTGGCCTAAGGCAGGCACACTGCAAACGCCTAAATAGTACTTAAGTGTTTGCGTATAACCTGAGAATCAATACGCCCGGCGCTCTGTCGGGCGTATTCTATTGCGGACTATGTTTCCTAACAAGGAGTAACTGATATGGGTCTGATTCAAAAGAAGGACGAGAAGGACGAGATCGACGGCATCCAGATCATCGAGCGCGGCGAAGGCCCCGACGGTGACGAGGATGAGAAGATCGACCTGGTCGCCGGTACGTCTGCCGAGCACATTGCTGCCGGCACGACGGCCGAGGAGGAGGACGCCCGCCTGGAGGCTCAGATTGCCGCGGATGCCGCTGACGAGAACCTCATGCTCGAGGAGCAGGACGAGGACGACTCCGACGAAGACGACCGCGCATCCAAGCACAAGAAGACGATGATTGCCGCCTTTGTGGTTGCAGTCGTGATTGCTGCCGTGATTGGCTTCTTTATTGGCAATGGTGGTTTTGGCGGCAAGGGTGTCGGCTCGGCGACCCTCACCGAGGACCAGCTCGATTCGACCGTGGCAAGCTACAGCTACAACGGCAAGAAGAGCGACATCACCGCGCGCGAGGCCATTGAGAGCCAGTACAGCCTCGACACCGTCAAGGATGGCGATGGCAACTACACCGCTCCCTCTGCCGACGTCATCCTGTCCTACGTGCGCAACAAGATCCTGCTCGACGCTGCCGAGGACGAGGGCATCACCGTCTCTTCTAAGGAGATGAAGAAGTACGCCGAGGATTCCATCGGCACTTCGGACTACAAGACCATGGCCACGCAGTATGGCGTGTCCAAGGACCAGGCCAAGCAGATCGTCCGTCAGTCCGCGACGCTGCAGAAGCTCTACAAGAAGAAGGTGGGCGATAGCTCCGCAAGCATGCCGACCGCCCCGACCGAGCCTGCTGACGGCAACGAGGAGACCGCGAGCAAGGACTACGCCGATTACATCATCAAACTTGCCGGCGACGAGTGGGATAGCGAGAAAGGCACCTGGAAGGACGCCGATAGCGCCTACGCTAAGGCCTTCGCTGACGATGCCTTTACGGCTGATAGCGCTACCTACAAGCAGGCCATGACCGCCTATTACACCGCCTACCAGCAGTACTCTTCGCAGGCTTCGAGCGCCAGCTCCAAGTGGACCGAGTATGCTAACGGCCTGTATGCCAAGGCCAACATCAGCATCTACGGCCTGTTTGCGTAAGGTTTGCCTGCACTACTGTGCGCTAGCCGATCTGCCTGATTGAGCCCGCTAGAACGGACAACGTTCTAGCGGGCTTTTTGCTGCCGAAACCACTGGAGTAGGCCTCGCGCCCGCGCAAGCGCTCCATTGTGTTTCCCTAATTCATCTGGGAAAACGACTGCAAACGATTGCAAGTAACCGGTGAACGGTCGAAAACTACCGTTCACCGATAATCTCAAAACTGGTTCTAACTGGTATTAAGTCAAAAAGACCAATTCACATATCTTCACAATGACCTGCAATTTTTCTACACGCTATTTTTAGCCGCCCTGCGTTGTTTAGACACAGGAAAAGATCCGATCTTTTGCCAAAGCATTTCGGAACGGTTTCAAAACCGCAGGTAGAAGTGTTAACGACCGGTAAACGGTCGATTTATTACCGTGAGCGGTGCAAAAACGTTTTACCGTATGAATCAACGAAAGCGACCTCTTCTGGGGTGATATAGTGACAACAACACGTCACGTGGTTACTACCAGTTTAGAAACCACTGGTCTTCAAAGTACGCTTTCTAAGAAGCTTTAAGGGCGAGCGCCCGCTGGCTTCCGAAAATCATCGGACTCAGATCGTACACACCTTCGGAAGGGAAATTTGAATGGTTGGCTTTATTCTTACCGGTCATGGACAGTTCGCACCCGGCCTCGCAAGCGCTATCGCTATGGTTGCTGGCGACCAGCCCGCTTTTACCGTCGTTCCTTTTGAGGGCGACCAGGCTGCTTCCTACGGTGAGGATCTCCGCGCCGCTATTACCGCCATGCGCGAGGAGTGCGATGGCGTGCTCGTCTTTACCGACCTGCTTGGTGGCACCCCGTTCAACCAGTCGATGATGATTGCCCAGGATGTCGACAACGTCGAGGTTCTGACTGGCACCAACCTTCCCATGGTTATTGAGCTTCTGTTCCTCCGCGGCAATGCCACGCTCGCCGAGCTTGGCGAGCAGGCCGTGACCGTTGGCCAGACGGGCATCACCGCCCAGACGGTCGCATCCGTTGCCGGCTCCGAGGAAGAGGATATCTTCGGCGACGAGGACGGCATCTAATGGCCGATTTCGGAGCCAACGTCCTGAGCTCCTCGGTCGCCCTTTTAGGCCTGCTTGTCATCATGGGCTTGATTTACACCATCTGGTCGCAAATCAACATGAAGAAGAAGCAGAAGTACTTCAAGGAGCTGCACACCGAGCTCAAGCCGGGTCAGGAGGTTCTTTTCGCCGGCGGTATCTACGGAACCGTCAAAGGCATCGAAGGCGAGAAGGTCCAGATCAAAGTCCGATCCGGAGCCGTCGTAGATGTTTCGCGTTACGCGATTCAGGAGATTAAGTAACTGTCGTCAGCAAATATCGAAAGGAAGCTGATCAACATGGCAGAACCCAACATTCTTCTTACCCGCATCGATAACCGACTGGTTCATGGTCAGGTTGCCACCCAGTGGAACTCCACTCTGGGCTCCAACCTCATCCTCGTCGCCAACGACGACGTGGCGTCCAACACCATGCGCCAGAACCTCATGAAGATGGCCGCTCCCGCCGGCGTCGCTACGCGTTTCTTCTCCCTGCAGAAGACCATCGACGTCATTGGCAAGGCGAGCCCGCGCCAGAAGATCTTCATCGTGGCCGAAACACCGGAAGACGTGCTCACGCTCGTCAAGGGCGGTGTGCCTATAAAGAAGGTAAACATCGGCAACATGCACATGTCGGAAGGAAAGCGCCAAGTCGCCACCTCCGTCGCAGTTAACGACGAGGATGTCGCTGCGTTTAAAGAGCTGCAGGAATTGGGGGTGGAGTTGGAGATCAGGCGCGTTCCGAGCACGCCTGTTGAGGACACGAGCAAGCTCTTCTCGTAATCCTCGTGATCCACGTTGTCAGGAGTGAAACCCTGACGTTCTGTACGTGATATCCAAAGTGCGTACATACATTTTGAAAGGAGGAGCAAGATGGAATACTCGATCATCCAGATCGCTCTGGTCTTCGTTGTTACGTTCATCGCGGCAATCGACCAGTTTGACTTCCTCGAGTCTCTCTATCAGCCCATCGTCACCGGCGCCGTCATCGGTCTTATCCTTGACGACCTCAACACCGGTCTTCTCGTGGGTGGTACCTATCAGCTCATGACGATCGGCAACATGCCGATCGGAGGCGCTCAGCCGCCTAACGCCGTCATCGGCGGCATCATGGCAGCCATTCTCGCTATCGCCACGGGCCTCGAGCCCAACGCGGCAGTCGGCCTCGCCATTCCGTTCGCTCTGCTTGGCCAGCTTGGCGTTACCCTGGTCTTCACGCTTATGTCCCCGCTTATGTCCACGGCCGATAACATGGCTCACAACGCGGACACCAAGGGCATCGAGCGCCTGAACTACTTCGCCATGGCTCTGCTCGGCCTGATCTTCGCTGTCGTCGTCACCCTGTTCTTCATCGCTGGCGCTACCATTGGTCAGACCATCGCTTCCGCCATCCCGACTTGGCTGCAGACCGGTCTGTCCGCTGCAGGCGGCATGATGCGCTTCGTCGGCTTCGCCGTCCTGCTCAAGGTTATGATGAACCGCGATATGTGGGGCTTCTTCCTCATGGGCTTTGGCCTCGCGCTCATCACCGTTGCCAACGATTCGCTGGCAACCCCTGCTCTGCTCATCCTCGCTCTCATCGGCTTCGGCATCGCTTTCTGGGACTTCCAGCAGCAGACCGAGCTGAAGGGTGCAGCTGTTTCTGACGGAGGTGACTTCGAAGATGGCATCTAATGAGTATGTGATCCCGGAGCACTACGAGGATCTCACTCCTGCTCCGCAACTCGACCAGAAGACCCTCAACAAGATGGCTTGGCGCTCCTGCTTCCTGCAGGCCTCGTTCAACTACGAGCGTATGCAGGCCGCTGGCTGGCTCTACTCCATCATCCCCGGTCTGGAGAAGATCCACACCAACAAGAACGACCTCGCGGCTTCCATGAGCCACAACCTGGAGTTCTTTAACACCCACCCGTTCCTCGTCACCTTTGTTATGGGCATCGTGCTTTCGCTCGAGCAGAACAAGGTTGACATCCCCACGATCCGCGCCGTCCGCGTCGCCGCAATGGGCCCGCTCGGTGGTATCGGTGACGCCCTGTTCTGGCTGACGCTCGTGCCTATCACGGCCGGCATCACCTCCAACATGGCCATCAACGGCAACGCCGCTGCGCCGATCATCTTCCTGGTGATCTTCAACGCCGTCCAGTTCGCTCTGCGCTTCTGGCTCATGAACTGGTCCTACAAGCTTGGCACCAGCGCTATTGACGCTCTGACCGCCAACATGCAGGCCTTCACGCGTGCCGCTTCCATCATGGGCGTCTTCGTCGTCGGTTGCCTGGTCGTCACCATGGGTGGCACCCAGATCAACCTCGAGATCCCCAACGGCACCACCCGTGGCCTCTCCGCCACTACCGTGATCGTCTCCGAGAAGGAGGCCAAGAACTTCACCGGTATGGAGGGCATCGATACCGAGACCGCTGAGGCCGGTACCATCGCCATGACCGATGAGGACGGCAACGCCCTCACCGCTTCCGATGCCGACGGCAACGCTGTCGAGTGCGGCGTCACCGATCTGGGCAACGGCATGGAGTCCGTTACCTACGGCACCGTTACCGAGGATCCGGTCAACTTCTCTGTTGCCGACACCCTCAACACCATCGTCCCGAAGCTCGTCCCGCTTATGCTTACGCTGCTGCTTTACTACATGTTCGCTAAGCACAGCTGGACCCCGACCAAGGGCATTCTCCTGCTCTTCGTCCTTGGCATCCTGGGCGCTGGCCCGCTTGGTCTCTGGCCGAGCATCTGGTAAGGCTCTAGCTTGAGGGGTGTGTCCCTACGCGGCTCACACCCCGACCCCTTAAGCCATGTGTATGTTAAAAGCCGCGTGCTCGAAAGAGCGCGCGGCTTTTGTTTTCTTGATGATTCGGGTGTGGCAGACAGATAATGCTAAACACCCTAGGTAGTTAGCCGAATTCGAGCAAAAGGGAGGATAGGATGGCGATCGGAGCGCGTAAGCAACCGCTGTACGATCAGCTGGTCGATATTCTGACCGAAAAGATCGACCATGAATATCGCGCCGGTGACATGATTCCTTCCGAGCGCGAACTTTCGGAGCGCTATGGTCTCTCGCGCACTACGGTACGCCTGGCTCTGCAGGAACTGGAGCGTTTAGGACTGGTGGTTCGGCAGCACGGTCGCGGTACCTTTGTGACCGACCGTTCGGCAAAGGCAACCAATCTTATGCAGTCCTACAGCTTTACCGAGCAGATGCGCGCGATGGGTCGCGACCCCGAGACCACGATTCTCGAGTTTTGCGAGATGGAGGCCGATAAAAATCTGGCCGAGCATATGGGATTGCGTATCGGTGATCGCATTTTTAAGCTTAAGCGCCTTCGTTCTGCCGACAACATGCCCATGATGGTCGAACGCAGCTATCTACCAGTTCGTCAATTTCTGTCCCTAAAGCGACCGCTGCTGGAGCGTAAGCCGCTTTACGATGTGATTGAGCAAGACTTTCAGCAAAAGATACGCGTGGCCGAAGAGGAGTTCTATGCGAGCATAGCCCGTCCCACCGACGCCCACCTTTTGGGAATTGTCGAGGGCTCGCCTGTGCTCGATTTGGTCAGGACTACGTATAACGAGTCAAACGAGGTTGTGGAGTACACACTCTCGGTTGCTCGTGCTGATCAGTTTAAATACAAGGTTTACCACCAGCGTAGCGATTAGTGTCCGCATCGTTTCCATATGATGATTCTTTGCATTTAACTGGTTACTACCAGATAACCAACCGAAGTGTATAATTGCACGTCAGAGGATTACTTCTAGAGAGAGGTATTAAAAATGTTCGAGAAGAGTGTCGAGGAGCTCACCGAGCTCGGCGCCCAGATCACCACGGCCGAGATTGCTCAGCAGCCCGAGCTTTGGCGTGATACGCTCAACATCTATCGCGAGAACAAGGAGGCCATCGAGGCCTTCCTGGCCGAGGCTCGCGCTATGGGCGAGGGCCGTCTGTCCGTTGTCTTCACCGGTGCCGGTACGTCCGACTATGTTGGCGATACCTGCGCCCCGTACCTGCGTCACGCTGGCAACACTGATCTCTACGACTTTAAGCCCATCGCCACGACCGACATCGTGAGCGCCCCGCGCGACTTCCTGCGCGCCGAGGATCCCACGCTCGTGGTTTCCTTTGCCCGCTCTGGCAACAGCCCCGAGAGCCTTGCTGCCGTTGCCGTTGCCAAGGAGCTCGTCCACAACGTCAAGTTCCTCAACATCACTTGCGCTCCCGAGGGCAAGCTCGCCGTCGAGTCTGCCGATGATCCCAACGCGCTGACGCTGCTCATTCCGCGCGCCAACGACAAGGGCTTCGCCATGACCGGTTCTTATTCCTGCATGACCCTGCTCTCCACCCTTATTTTCGACACTGCCTCTGACGAGCAGAAGGCCGAGTGGGTCGAGACGATTGCCAAGATGGGCGAGGAGGTCATCTCCCGTGAGCCCGAGATCGCCGATTACCTGGCTGGCGACTTCAACCGCGTGACCTACTTGGGTTCTGGCTCCTTCGGTGGCCTTGCCCAGGAGAGCCAGCTCAAGATCCTTGAGCTCGCTCACGGTCTGGTCGCTACTTCCTACGACACCTCCATGGGCTATCGTCACGGACCTAAGTCCTTCGTCGACGATAAGACGCTCGTCTTCGTGTTCGTCAATAACGACGCCTACACCCGTCAGTACGACATCGACATCCTCAACGAGATCGGTGGCGACGAGATCGCTCAGCACACCATCGCCGTTCAGCAGGAAGGTGCCACCGTCTATGAGGGTGAGTCCTTCACCTTTAAGGGCTACGAGGCACTTCCCGAGGGCTACCTTGCTCTGCCGTTCGTGATGTTTGCCCAGGCTATCAGCCTGCTCAACTCCGTGCGCGTGGGCAACACGCCCGATACGCCGAGCCCCACCGGCACGGTCAACCGCGTGGTTAAGGGCGTGACGATTCACCCCTTCACCGCTTAATCGCGTCCCCCTGTAAGGGCGCCCGTCCGCTCATAACGGCGGGCGGGCGCTTTTTGTTTTACGTGAGCTGGGTATAAGCATCACTACAGTCAACTGCTTTAGAAGCAAGGAGTGCATATGAGCACGTACGCAATTAAGGCTGACAAGTTCTTCTTGCCGGCAGGCCCGCAACTGGGCGGCTATCTTATGGTCGAGGATGGCGTCTTTGGCGCCTGGCAGGCCGACGAGCCCTCTTGCGAGATTAAGGACTACACGGGATCGTGGATCGCACCGGGTATGGTCGATACTCACATCCATGGCTTCTACAACCACTCAACTACCGATAACGATCCCGAGGGCATCGATATCAGCTCGACCGAGCTCGCCCGTCGCGGCACCACCAGCTGGCTGCCCACGACGTTCACCGATGGCGTCGAGCAGATCAAGGACGCCTGCGCCGCCATCGCTCAGGCGGACGAGGGTCGCGGCCCCGACTTCTGCGGTGCTCGCATTCAGGGCATCTACCTGGAGGGCCCCTTCTTTACCATGAAGCACGTGGGCGCGCAGAACCCCGCTTACCTGATCGATCCCTCCGAGGAGGTCTTCGATCAGTGGCAGGAGGCTGCGGGTGGTCGCATCGTCAAGAGCGCCATGGCGGCCGAGCGCGACGGTGCCGCTGCTTATGCGGCTGCTCTGAATGCCAAGGGCGTGGTGACCAGCATCGGTCACTCCGACGCCACCTACGATGAGTGCATCGCCGCCATCAACGCCGGTGCCAGCTGCTTTACGCATACCTATAACGGTCAGCGCGGGCTGCATCACCGTGAGCCCGGTGTCGTGGGCGCTGCCATGTCCACGCCCGAGACCTACGCCGAGATCATCTGTGACGGCAAGCACGTTAACCCTGCTGCCATCAAGGCGCTGCTGCAGGCAAAGGGCTGGCAACACACGGTGCTCATCACTGACTGTCTGGGCTGCGGCGGCATGCCCGAGGGCAGCTACACCAGTGGTGGCATGGACGTCATCATGAAGGACAACCTGTGCTGGCTCGCCGACGGCAAGAGCATTGCCGGCTCGGTGCTCACGCTTGCCCAGGGCGTAAAGAACATCGTTGACTGGGGCATCGCCAGCGCCGATATCGCCATTCGCATGGCAACCGAGGTGCCGGCACGCTCCGCGCACATCGAGGATAAGTGCGGCAGCATCATGCCGGGTCGCGACGCCGACTTTGTCGTGTTCGACCATGAGCTTACCCTCGTCGAGACGTATGTTGGCGGCCAGAGCGTCGGCAACGCCTTTACCGAGTAACGATAGAAAAAGACGGCGGGCCCGAATCTGCTCGGACCCGCCGTATGGGTTAAACGCTCAAAAGCACCTTCACAGTTACAGCTTGTTAGCGATCTTCTTTGCCGTGCGCTTGACGCCGGCCACCAGGCCTCCTGCAGGATGCTCCTTCTCGTATGCTAGACGCTTCTCGCGCTTGGCGTACTCTTCGACGATGATATCGCCATATTCGTCTTCGATCTTGTCGAAGAAGTCGACGGCGCCCTTAATTTCCTCAGCGGTCGGGTGTCCCTTTTGGACACCGCCGGCGAGTTTGAACGGCCCCCACGTATCAAAGCCGGGGCAGCCGTAGACACCCATAAAGATGGCCTGCCTCATGCGGCAGATGCCATCGATATCCTTGCCGTACCACTTGTTTTTGCCACCGTAGGTCATAAGGCCAAACACCTTGTCCTGCGGCTGCAGCACGTTCGTGAGCACGCGTGCCATGTCCTTGTCGATCTCGGAGTAATAGATGCCCGTGGCGACACCGATCAGATGATATTCGTGCAGGTCGGGGTACTCGTTTTTACCGAGCGCCTTGACGTCGAGGGTATCGATTTCGGGGTGTGCCTCGACGATGGCGTCCACGAGCTTTTTCGTATTGCCGTGGTGGCGCGAGGCATAGAGGATGATGGTTCGCATAAGAAGGCCTTTCAGCTGTAATTGCATCAATGTCTGTATGGTACCCCGTTACATGGCTGGGATACCGGACGCATCGATGAACGTGCGGGTTTGTCCTTTGGTTAGGGCCGAGACGGGTGCTTGCGAGCAAAAAGCAGTTGTTCGAAAGGATGGGCAATGGAATACGCTCTCTCCAACGATTCGATTTCTATTAAGGTGTCCACGGCTGGCGGTTCGTTTACCTCGATTGAGGCCGGAGGCCGCGAGTATCTGTGGCAGGGCGATCCCGCCGTGTGGTCTGGCCAGGCACCGATTTGCTTCCCGATTTGCGGAGGCTTGCGCGATAACAACGCCATGACGTTTGCCGGGCATCATGTAAAGCTCGCTCGCCATGGGTTTGCGCGCAAACAGGAGTGGAAGCTGCTGAGCCAGAGCGAGAACGAGCTGGCGATGTGCCTGGCTTCGGAGGATAACGCCGCGCTGCTGAGCGATTATCCGTATCCGTTTAAGCTTGTCGCCCGTTATACGCTTGAGGGAGATGCCGTTCGCGTCTCCTATGAGGTGACCAACGAGGGAACCGAGGACATGCCGTTCTTTATCGGCGGTCATCCCGGCTTTAGGTGTCCGCTCGATGAGGGCGAGGCCTATACGGACTACGAGTTGCGCTTTGAGAAAGACGAGGCTGCGGAGCTCTGCACCGCCGTTCCCTCGACTGGATTGATTGACGTGGCAAACCGCTCCAAGAACCCCATGGTGGGAAAGACGCTGCCCCTGTCGCACGAGCTCTTCGATTTTGCGGAGACCATCTTTGACGTGCTCGAGAGCCGTCAGGTCACGCTTTCCAAAAAGGGCGAGGACAAGGGCGTTCGCCTGAGCTTTGAGGGCTTCCCATATCTCATTGTGTGGAGCAAGCCCGAGGGCGATTTTGTGGCGGTTGAGCCCTGGGGCGGCCTTTCGACCTGCTCCGATGAGGACGACGTGCTTGAGCATAAGCGCGGCTGCCTTGTCGCCAAGCCCAAGGAGACCGTCGTTCGCTCGTTCACGATTGAGATTCTGTAATTCCGTTTTGTCGACTCGTATCGCGAGGCACAAGGAGCCTGCGAGATAAGGAGCTAAAAATGATCCTCACCGTTACGATGAACCCGTCTGTCGATACGCGCTATCAGCTCGATGAGCTCGTTATCGACGACGTCAACCGTGTGACGCCCGAAAAGACCGCTGGCGGCAAGGGCCTCAACGTGGCCCGTGTGCTGGGTCAGCTGGGCGACGACGTTGTGGCAACAGGTCTGCTCGGCGGCCACATGGGCGCCTACATGGCTGAGCTCATGGACGCCAACGGTATTAACAACGACTTTGTGCCCATCAAGGGCGAGACTCGCATTTGCCTCAACATCCTCCACGCCGGCAACCAGACCGAGCTGCTCGAGAGCGGCCCGACAATTGCCCCCGAGGAACTCGATGCCTTTACCGCCAAGTTTACTGAGCTTGCGGGCAAGGCCGACGTCGTCACCATTTCGGGTTCGCTGCCCCGCGGTGTCGAGGCAGACTACTATGCCAAGATCACGGGCATTGCCGAGAACGCCGGAGCCAAGGTGCTGCTCGATACCTCGGGTGCTTCGCTCGAGGCCGCCCTTAAGTCCGAGGTTAAGCCCGAGCTGGTCAAGCCTAACCTGACCGAGATCAACGGCCTTCTGGGCACGAGCTTTACCACCGACGATGTGGACGAGCTCCGCGCCGCGCTCGCTTCTGACGCCCGCTTCTCCGATATCCCCTGGGTCGTCGTGTCCATGGGCGCTGCCGGCTCCGTTGGCTTCCACAATGGCCGTGCGTTCCGCGCAAAGACGCCCGATATCCCTGCCGTTAACGCAACGGGCTCTGGTGACTCCACTATCGCAGGCTTCGCGCATGCCATTGCTGCTGGCGCAGACGACGAGACGGTGCTGCGTACCGCCAACACTTGCGGCAAGCTCAACGCCATGGATCCTATGACCGGCCATCTGGTCATGGACCGTTGGGACGAGGTCTACAACGGCGTTGTCGTGACCGAGCTGTAAGAGCTTGGGTGACGGCCCCGGCATCGTTTGCTTGTGGTTGGAGTCGACGACAAGTGCGGTAGCATTATGCCGGGGCGCGACGCCGACGCTGTCGTGTTCAATCCCGACCTTACCCTGGTCGAGACGTATGTGGGCGGCAACAGCGTCGGCGGCGCGTTTGCCGAGAGCCGCTAAAGAAACGATCCGAGAGGGGATTTAGATGATTTACGGTGCACTGGGCGATATCGAGGAGTACCGCGGAATGCTCAAGGGCCTTGACGTGCTGATTGACTGGCTCGAGGAGAACGACCCGGCGAAGCTCGAGGTCGGCAGCCATCCGATTCTGGGCGACAAGGTCTTTGCGAACGTCATGGCTCCCACGACGCGTCCCGAGGCTGAGGCCCACTACGAGACGCATCAGCGCTATCACGACTTGCAGATTGACGTCGAGGGTCGCGAGGCATTTAAGGTTGCTACGGGCAGCCTGACGCTGGTCCAGGAGTTTGACGAGAAGGACGACTACGATCTGGTCGATTCCGACGCCTCGATTGCCGGCGATCTTGCTGACGATAAGTTTGCGCTGTTCGTTGCCGGCGAGCCTCACATGCCCACGCTCGAGTTCCCGGGCGATGGCGCGCAGCCGGTCAAGAAGATCTGCTTTAAGCTGCTTGCAGACGCTTACTGGGAGGAGTAGCGCACTGCTCGTGAGCTAGCGTGATTCCCCTTGGGGAGCGCGTTTGAGCCCCGTTAATCGCGGTTCCCTTGGGGATTGCGGTTGGCGGGGCTTTTTTGTTGAGTAGGGGAGTTGCCGGCGGCATTGTGCTTGGATTTATTTGCGAAGAACATCGGCTAGCCGCAGGATTGAAATCATCGACCGATAAGTGAGTTCCACTTTTTCGCCCGCAAGCAGTCGTTTCGAGCCAATCTCATCTAGCCCCACAAGCCGAGAAAACAGCGGGCCGCTCATCGTGCCCTCGTCAATTGATTCCCTTATGGTCTTCAAAACGTCCGTATCATGAAGCGATGCCGAGCTGTAGGGGGCAACACGAGCGGAACTCTCAATTAACGACGAGACAAAAGGATGGAGATGCTTTGGACATAGTCCATCAAACACCACATCCCCATTGTCATCCGAGCCGACCAGGCGCCAAATATAATGATCGACCCAGTCATCTCCGTCATATATGGCGTCCATGAGCAACTTCCCGTCTAGAGAGAAAAACCTATTTGGACATCGGGGCGCAAGACCGCAATCCATATCGGGCCTGCAGCAGCTCCAACCCAACGCACCACATAGGTTCCCTTTCGTACATGTGTATCAATCTGCCCCGAAATGCCGGTGAATGCAATTCCAGACCCGTTTGTCGGATAGCAATCGACGTATTTTTGTTTTCCGCTCACAACCTTGTATAGATATATCGTTCCAGCAAAAGAGAAGGGATCGTTCGCAATTTTGTCCGGAAGAACTTGCCACCTCAAAATCCCGCTACCAATATGGTCAAGCTTGACCGTTCCGCCGTCCCCCTCAAAAGTGGCAAGGGGATTTACCCCAGACTGAGAGTCGGCATCGCCCTCCTTAGCAGTTATCAGCAGGCTGCCCGTATAAGACTGCTGAGGCTCACCTTCAGGACAGGCAGCCTCGGCCCAAGAAGGGCCACTCAGGCAGAACAGTCCGAGCAGCATCATTACCAACAAAAGAAAGCCCTTAGTTCTTTTCATCTCTATCCCCAACGTCTCTCGACATTTGTATATCGTGACTATTTTAGATCTATATGGCCAATTCGAGCCCTCACCATGGCATTTGTTGCACTGGGTTTCTTTTCATTAATTTTTCACTTTGGTAAATCCCCGCCCCTAAGCATTAAACCCGAAGTCCACCGAGTGGGCGAAAGTAAAAGAGGGTCGAACCAGAAGCAGTTCCCGGACAATTGGCGTCCGGCCAGACACTTCGTTTCGACCCTTTCTTTCAGGATTCTGTAACAGCAAAGACCTTGCTATTTTGTGGGTGGGTAATTGTAACAGCTGATTGAACTGCAACGCGCTAGGGCCAATAGGGCGAGGCAAACTAGCGAGGCATGTCGCCGCGAGTGTAATCGCCGCGATCGACGACGCGGTCGTCCAGCTGCCTCGACACGGCGCCACCGCTGTGCGTCTGGCCCACGGCGCGACAGAAGGAGACACTGTTGGGGCCGATGGGCCAAGACCGTTGCCGACCAAGTGCCATTAGCGTCCATTGGCACATGTCAAGCCCGTCTGATTCTGTGGGTATAGGGCGGCATTTCACTGAGGCCGGAAACTCCCGCAACCATTGATTGATTTCGACATGTTCGAAATTCATATTACGCATATGGGTAATAAAATAATCATAATAGGATCTCTCAAGTAACCTAAGTAACCGAACCAGGGCAGAAAGGCGTACAAACAAGCCGCGACGAACAGCTTCTTCCGCATTTCTTTAGGCAAGCGAAAAGAGGGATGACATGATAGACAAGAGCTATGCAAAGATAGCGGCTGTTGGCCTTGCGATCGGTCTTGCAATGGCGCTGTGCGCATCATTCGCGAAGTATAGGGCCGAGCAATCGTTTATTGATGGCGCTGAAAACGGTTTTGGCATAGACGGGATGTATGTCAACGATGGCGCGACCAGGACGTCTATGGCGATTCTTGCAGGCGAAGACATGGAATGGCAAATCTGTAATGACGATGGCTCTTGTCTGAGTGGTCGTTTGGCCGCAACGAGCGACCCGAATTCGTTCGATCTTCTCGACAATGATGGAGCGGATTGCGGTTCTGTTCACCTTTCATATGCATCGCGAGATGGGATGGACGGCATCCTCTACGTCTCCCACGAAACTGACGATTTCAAGATGCGCAGAGCTAACCGAGCGCCGGCTTTTATCGAGGAGTGAGAGTTCCCGTCGGCCTGCCGATCAGGCCGCCGGGATATCGAACCCCGCATTCATCCGTACACACACGGACGAATTCGGAAAGCAACCGTGGTATTCCTACAGGAATCGAATCCGTGAGGTCGTTGTCCTGGATACCTGGGGTCCAGAGAGCGGTAGATACCTGTTCGACGGTCTGACCCAATCGACCTATCGAAACTCGATACATCGGATTGCACGACCCTGGAGGGCATGTTCAGGGGATGCTCAAGCGTCACGGAGTTTTTTGATCTCGACCGTCTTGACACCTCGAACATCGAGAACACGTCCTACATGTTCCTCAACTGCCTGACGCTCAAGGCCGTCAGCATCTTGGGATGGGAGGCGTCCGGAATCACAGACGTCGACCAGATGCTCAGTGGCTGCTCTACCTACATCCTCGCAACCGAGGAGCAGCGCGAGTTCCTGAACAAAATCACCGGCTCCACGCAGCACGGAATTTGGACCCGCAACCTTTCTTAGCCCAGATCAAAATACCGGTTGTTTCCAGAAATCCTCCAGGCACCTTCTAGAGGATTTCTGGAAATGCAAATAGCTTTAGATTCCGAGCGTGTCGACCGGAGCAACAACGATGCCTTCGCCAGTTACGTGAGCTGGCATACCAAACCCGATGACGATGAGTTTCGCCGCAGGCGGCCTCTCCCCGCGATTGACCAGCTTTCGCTCGAGTCGAAGCAGATTTTCCACTGCCTCTGGGACTTGGGGGCTCCCAAGCTTGACCTCAACGGCAGCCCACGAGCCGTCACGACGATGGACAATCGCGTCGACCTCCAGGTCGTCAGCGTCGTGGTAGTGAGATACGGTCGCATCGCTGGCTGCCGCGTAAACCTTGAGATCGTGCAGCACGAGGGATTCGAAGAGCAAGCCAAGGGTCTTCGGATCGGATGACAACGACTCCGGGTCCGCGCCGATGAGGGCGACAGCGAGCGATGGGTCAGCAAGGTGCCGCTTTGCGCCCTGCCGCAACTTCACCGGCGACCTGAGAGCCGGATGCCACGCGGGGACGTCGTCGACGATATTGATACGGCGCAGCGCGCCCATGTAACCGGTAATCGTATTCTTTGAGACGTCAACGCCCAAATCCCTTTCGATGGACCTCATGCCGGCAAGGGTCGATTCATTGCGCGCAAGCGAGGAGAGCAAGGCCCTTACCTTAACCGGGTCACGTTTCACTCCATCCGCCCTCGAAACGTCAGACTCGCAAACACCGTCAATATAGGCAGCGGCTATCCGCATCGCGTCGGCAGTCGTCTTACCGACCGCTTGGGGCCAACCGCCGCGGCAGAGCAAATCAGCGATACCGGCGATACCGGCGATGGATCCGAGTGACGCCGCAACGGGATCGCCAGCGAGCAGCGCCCCAAGCGAGACCGCTCCCGACGAAATACCGAGCTCGAAAAGCGTCATGGTATCCATCCGCAAACGGGCGATTCGACCCACACCGCTGTGCATCGGCTGGTTCTCGGCTCGTGGCGTCGCAGATCCGGTGAGAATGAACTGTCCGGGCTCCCCTCCCCTGGCATCGCATTCGAATCGCACGGCATCCCATAGCTTCGGTTCCTCCTGCCATTCGTCGACAAGCCTCGGGGTCGGTCCGACAATTGCCTGGCCCGGATCGAGACGAGCGAGCTGGAGGGCCGCAAAACCGCCAGATGGGTCGGAGAGAGATAACGATGACTCGGCAAATCTCTGGGCTGTCGTTGTCTTTCCACACCATTTCGGCCCCTGAATGAGCACGGCACCGAAAATGCCAAGGTCGCGCTCGACCAAGCAGTCAACACAACGTCCTATATACCTATCCATCGGCTTTCCCTCCAATCATTCATTTGAAATTATAGCGTCTATCTGCGTCGTTGGGACAAATAACGATTACTTATTGGGACGATTGACGGTAATTTATTGGGACGATTGACGATAGCTCGTTGGGACGATTTCCATTTTCTTAAGGCACTAATCAACGAGACCCACTGTGAACTATGAGACGGATAAATTTAGCTGACGCCTCTCATGAGTTCAGCAATGCTGATTTGAAATCCGTCGGCAATCTTCTTGAGATTTGAGAGGCTGACATTGCGGCGGCCGACCTCAATGCTCGCGTAGTAGGAACGATCCATCTCAATCAAATTGGCGAACTGCTCCTGGCTGCACCCGAGTCCAGCGCGGAGTTCTTTGCATCTCAAGCCGAATGATTTCTGAAGCGTCTTCGTATCCATGACAAGAAGAGTCATGGATTGTTGTATTTATGCCAACGGACTATATACAACAATCCCAGTTGAGGAGCATAATTACCTTTATTGGAAAGAGCTCTGATGCCTAGTCGGATATAGCACGGAAAAGGAATGGAATAGCAATGACTCAGGGAAAGCACTTCGCTGCCGGTGGCGATCACTTCGCCGCACTGCCAAACAAAAAGATTCACACTCCGAAGGGGATCGCGCGTCTGACCGTCACCGCGGCGACCATGGCCGCCATGACCGGATCGAGCCTCATCTCACCGTTCACGGCATTCGCCCAGACCGGTGACGGGGGCACACAGCACCCCGCCGTGATGTCGCCGATCGCCGCCCACGCCGGCGCGGCATCCGGTACCGGCGCGAAATCCGCCGCACAGACCATCGCGGACCTGCAGAAGGCGGTCGACGAGGCGAAGGCGAAGGAGGACGCCGCCAAGGCATCCTACAATGAGGCCGCCGGCCCCTACAACGAGGCGGCTTCCGCCCGCGACCAGGCCAAGGCATCCTACGATTCTGCAGTCAATGCCGGTACGGCAGCCGACCGAGCGGCAATGGACGAGTACGCCCGTCAGGTCGCGGAGGGCAAGGACGCCGCCGATGCCGCCGGCAAGGACCTCGAGCAGGCGAAGGTGGGTCTCGCAGACGCCAAGGCGGATGCGTCCGAGAAGGACGAAGCGTACCAGTCCGCCCTCAAGGCGGCCCAGGATGCCAAGGATGCCCTCGATAAGGCCAAGGCAGATGCCGTAAGCGCCACCCCGGAGGCAATCAGTGCCGCCGAACAGGCCGTGCGCGACGCCCAGGCTGCCGTGGAAAGGGCACAGGCCAATCTCGCCAACGCCAACGCGACGCTTGCCGATGCCCAGTCCAAGCTGGTTGCGGCCCAGTCTGCAAAGGATTCCGCAGATACCGTCCTCGCCGCAGCCCAGCAGAACAAGGACACGGCGGATGCGAAGGCCGCAGCCGCCAGCGCCGCCTACGAGCAGGCGAAAGCCGACCTCGCCGCAGCGGAGGCCGGTGCCAGCGGTCCGGAGTACGATGCGGCAAAACAGAAGGTCGCGGACGCAGAGGCAACCCTCGCCGCCGCACGAGCGGTGCAGTCCCAGTGCGAGTCCGAGCTCGAGCAGGTGCAGTCCGCCGCGGCAACGGCACAGACCGAGCTAAATGATGCCCAGGCATCCCTCTCTGCGAAGCAGCAGGCCGCGGTCGATGCCGCGTCCGGCGTGAACGACGCCCAGTCCGCACTCGATGCCGCGAACTCCGACCTCGATGCGGCCAAGCAGGCGAACGCCGATGCCATCGCCAAGCTGGATGCCGCGAAGCAGGCTGTCAAGGACGCCGAGTCCGCCAAGGCAGCCGCCGACGAAGAGCTTGCGAACGCCAAGACCGCAAAGGATACCGCTGACGCGGCCGTGACCGCCGCCCAGCAGAAGGTCGACGAGGCACAGGCGAAACTCGATTCCGCCGACGCGCAGCTCAAGCAGGGAGCCATCGGCTTCTTCCGCGCCATGGGTGCCGATTCAGCCATCGAGATCATCCAGAACTGCACATACAAGGACTACACCGAGGTGGGGAACAGCCTCGACGCAACGGGCCTTGAAAACATGCTTTCGTCCATCACGGTCATGAAGAACGTGAACGCCTACCGTAAGTCCGTCGGCCTTTCCGAGCTTGAGGTAAGCTATAAGCTCATTGCGGCAGCGATTGCAGATGCAAACTATTCGACGAAAAATGTAGAGCATGCCCAGCAGTTCGATGTCGGTGAAAACCTTGCCTGGAGCTATCGCGACCCCTGCAAGGCCTGGATCTATCAGGAAAAGGATCTGTTTGACAAGACTGCAGCATCCCTTGGTGCGACAAATCTTTCCGGAAAGGACGCCTACGACTTCTGGTACGCCAACCAGGACAAGTTCGATTACTACCGTATCGGTCATTACATGAACATCATCAACCCTGACTATGCTGTCATGGGATGCGGTCTGAACGATGACACCCGTTTGACGTTCTCGCTCACGCTGCAATACGGCGGTTGGGCCGGTTCGGGCTGGAATACCGGAGCCATCTCCGTCGACGAGTACGAGCAGAAGCTGACCTCCTACATCAACGGCCTGAAGAACGCCAAGAGCGCACTCGACGCAGCCAAGGCCGATCTCGCAGCCAAGCAGCAGGCAGCCGCCGGCGCCGCAGCAACCGTCCAGCAGAAGCAGGATGCCTTCGATGCCGCACAGACAGGTGTCGATGCCGCGAAGCAGGATGTCACCGATGCCCAGCGTACCGTCGATGTAGCCAAGGCTGATGTCGCCGCCAAGCAGCAGGGCGTCACGGATGCCCAGACCGAGCTTGATGCGGCGAAATCGGACCTCGATGCCGCCAACGTAGCCGTCGATACGGCAAAGTCGACCGTCCAGCAGAAGCAGGTCGCCTTTAATGCCGCCAACGCAGCCGTAACGACCGCACAGTCCAAGCTGGACTCCGCCAAGGCGGACACCGCATCCAAGCAGCAGGGTGTCACGGATGCGAACGCCGACCTCGCGAAGTTCTTCCAGGACGTAGCCGACGCCAAGAAGGCGCTCGATACAGCAAAGAGTATCCATGACGCGGCGGTAGCCGATCAGGTCGAGAAGGCGGCGGTCCTCGCCGCCGCCGAGCAAAAGGCGGACGCCACCGCACGCGCCCTCGCGGATGCCCAGCGTGCCGTCGATGCCGCAAAGGCCGACACCGGCGTTGCCGCCGACAGGCTTACCGGCTCCCAGACCGATCTCGAGGACGCACAGTCGAACCTCGACATCCTCACCGGCCTTGCCGCGAAGCTCGCAGAGGCACAGCAGCGCGAGCAGGATGCAGCAAAGGCCGTCAATGACACCAAGGCCGCCCTCGATGCCGCGAAGGCGGATACCGCCGCCGCCGAGTCCCTGGTCTCCGCCGCCGAGCAGGCGAAGGCGCAGGCAGACGCCAAGATGTCGAAGCTGAACTCCATCGATGCCGGCGCGGCGATCGCTTCCGGCCATGATGTGAACGCGGATGACGCCCTCAACGCGCTTTTCGCCGCAGCAGTCGAGGCACGCGCCAAGATCGCGCCCGCCAAGGCCATCTTGGACGAGAAGCAGGCCGCGGTGGACGAGCTCCAGCCCGGCTACGATGCGGCACTCGCCGCCTACGAGTCGGCGAAGTCCGACCGCATCGCAGCGGAGCAGAAGCTTTCCGATGAGATTGCACAACAGGAGGCAGAGGAGGCGGCAAAGCAGCAGGCGGCATACACCCCGAAGCACCTCGCCGGCACGGATACCGCCCAGCCCGGCAGCCTCGCCCAGACCGGTGACCGCGCGGGACTCATCGGCGAGACGTTCGTCATCGGCGGTACCGTCCTCGTGGCAGCCGGCGTCTTCCTCGATCAAAAGAAGCGCCGCGAGCAGATGTAAAAGCGAGCCGGGCGTTGGATATCGGCTGGTGTCCAACGCCCGGTTTCATGGGCAGGGAGATCGGTGTGAGAACAAAGGCTATTATCGTTGCGCTTCTGGTGTGCCTTTCGGCACCTCAACTTGGATGTGCCAGCGTTGCAAAGCAAGGAAGCGGCTCTACGGAAAGGGCCGCCACAGCGGTAAAGAATAAAGACAAAAAGAAGCCAAGCGAAGAAAAGGCGGCGCAAACCTCTGGAACCAAGACCGAGGAGAAGAAAGAATCCGACGGCAAGGACCAGAAGTCCGATGACTCCAAGAAGGAGGACAACAAGTCCTCCGACTCGTCGAAGTCGGATAGCAAGGGAGATTCCTCCCAGTCTAAGCAGAATTCCGGCAATTCGCAGGGTTCCGGCAGCACTAACTCTTCTTCCAACAGCGGTAGCCAGAAGAAGTGGGTTGCCGAGCAGGGCCACTGGGAGACCGACTACGGCCAGGTCTGGGTCCCGAACGTCGTGTACGTGCGTCATGAGCGCTACTGGGTTGTTACCCCCAACGGTAACGTCGGGCCGTTCGATTCAAAGTCTGCTGCAAATACCTGGGTTTATAACGACATGGTTAGTGGTGGCAAGGGCGGCTCCCTGCTCGATGACTCCTACACCACCAGCGAGGACCAGGGGCATTACGAGCAGCAGGCGACCGGCAGGCACTGGATCGTCGACGTGGCCGGTCATTGGGAGTAATGGGCATCGTTCCTCTTCTCTTCCATTCGGTAAATGTTTATTTATTTGTGGGCGGCCGGTTCGGCCGCCTTTTTAGACGCCCAGTCTGGGAGCAAGCGATAGGAAAGCAATCAAACGAGAGGCCGTTCCAAAAGAATCCGGCGGTGCAGGATGCTTCGGGCAAAACCGTTCGCAAATCGGTAAGGTCTTCCATCAACTTGCTCCAGCCCTCGCCCGGAGTCCGCTGCGCGGGACTCATCGGCGAGACGTTCGCCATCGGCGGTACCGTCCTTGTGGCGGCCGGCGTCTTCCTCGACCAGAAGAAGCGCCGCGGGCAGATGTAGGACAAATCGCATAACGACTCGGAAAGGGGAATCCCGCAAAAGGGATTCCCCTTTTGCGTTTCGCCCGACACGGGTCGTTGAGGCAGCTTCAGCTTACGGACTGCGGATTAAACCGATCTACAGCTGTGACTATATGTCTGTGAGCACATGTTAGCCTGGTCTTATGGTCACATATTTTTAAGAGCGCCTATGTTTTACCGACCGTTTGTCAGTGCTTATTGAACAACCAGTCGAACCCGGGCTTACCGAGAGTCTGGCGCATCTGGCCGGTCTGAAACTCGGTATGGGTCCCGTCGGGGCCAATGACCGTGTTCATACCACCGGCTCACGGAACGACCGTCTTGGTCTCACCGGTCGTGAGGTCGATTCTCATGTTGCCGACCTGGTTCTCGACGTGCATCTGTCCGTCGCTGCCAAGTACGTTCTGGAGCATGTCCGCCTCCTTGAAATCGTCTTCTTGCCGACAGTATGCCCGAAACGAAAAGGGACGCAGCATGAGTTGAATCTATAATTCTTCTATAAGGTTTCTAGGGATTTTCTAGAAGAATTATAGAAATAAATTGTTGGCTTCCGGGTGTTGAGGCGTCTGGATTTGGCTATCTTCCTGCGGTAATACCGGTTAATAGACGAATTTTCAGGGTCTTTAGGTTAATAGTCGCTAATAGTCAGGTGCATGGGCACTATTAGGAACTATTAGGCTGAAGGCGAGCGATACACTTTGGATGGCGGCGCGGTGGGCGCCTGGTCATTTCCTTCCACCTTAATCTGCTTGTCTGCCGCGCCGTCGCTTCTCAAATAGCTAGGCCAAATCGAAGAACGCGCGGGGCGCCGGTGATCAACCCGAGAATGCCGATGGCACGGATAAGGCGGGGATGACGGCCGAAGTCGTTCGGCCATACGGTAAGGACCGTTGCAAAACCGAGGTGGCCCAGAAGTGCAAACACTTGCCAAAAGCCAGTCACCACAACCCCCTCCCTCTCCCAACTGAGTCTTCATTTATCGTATCAAGGCGCAAACCAGAAAGGTACGCGTGATCGTGATTGTATCTAGAAATCTTCTAGTAAGTTTCTATAAAACTTCTAGAGTATTTCTAGATTTGCAGGGATTCATGGGTCATGGAGCATTGCGGTGCGGTAAAATGAATCTAGAAGGTTTCTAGAAATGTTCTAGAAGAATTATGGAAAGGACCGGTGCAAAAATGATCGTTTCGCTGATCAATCTGAAGGGCGGTGTGGGCAAGACGACGAGCTGCATCGCGCTCGCGACGGCCGCCGCTCGCGACGGCAAGGAAGTCGTCGTACTCGACGCGGACCCGCAAGGATCGGCCACCTTCTGGGCCGATAACGCCGAGGACAACGGCGAGGAACTTCCCTTCGCCGTCGACGCCGCGAACCCCGCAACCGTCAAACGGGCGGCGAAGAAGTTCAAAGGCGATCCGGGCCGCTGGGCCTTCATCGATTGCCCACCCAATGGGGCCATCTTGGACGCGGCGCAGGACGCGTCGGACTTCGTCATCGTGCCGACTGGCACCGGCAACGCAGACCTCGTGAAAACGGCCGAGACCGTGAAAACGATGGAAGCGAACGGGAGGCCGTACGCCGTGCTTCTTACCCGCGTGCTGACGAACACCAACGGTTTCAAGGCTGCGCAGGAAAACCTTGCCGCCGGCGGTATTTCCTACTTCGACACGGCGATCCGCCAGAAGGAGGACCTGAAGGGCTACTTCGGGCTGCCGTTCGGATCGGCACTCTACGGATACGATGACGTCTACAGCGAGCTCAGGGAGGCCCTGAATGGCCGTTAAAAATAACTTCAATGCATTTGCCAACAACAACACCAAGCCGGCCAAAAAGCGCCTCATGGACAACCAGGACACCGCACACAAGGGTGATGCCGGGACCGACGAGCGCAAGATGATTACGTTTTACGTGTCGGCAAAGAAGCACGCAGCCCTGAAGGCCTACTGCAAGCAGGAGGGCAGGACGATGACAGCTGTGATGCAGAACGCTGTCGATGAACTGCTTAAAGAGGCGGAAAACGAAGACCGATAGGTTAGTTTCGGAATCGATGAGAAAAGGAGCCGATATGACTCAAAGCGAGAAACGCAGGAAGCTCAGCGGCGACATCACCACGGAGCTCTGTGGGCTCAGCGGGCTTTCGCAGGTGATGAACACATCCGAAAACGAAGCCCTGTTCGCGCTGGCCGACCTTCTCGGCCCAGCCGTAAACCGATTGCTCGGCCTGCTCGAAGAGAGCGACAATATTGATTCGTTCACCATCCCAGAGGATGCCATCGAAGACTCGACGAAAACGGCCGAGGAGACGCGCGCCGAAATTTACGACAAGTTCGCCATCGAGCTTCATGGCCTAAAGGGCCTCGCAATGGCAATGGAGGAATCAGGGAGTGAAATCACGCTCGCTCTTTCAGACCTTCTAGGACCAGCCGTAAACCGATTGCTCAATCTGATTGAAGAATTGGAACAAGCATCCTGATATCGCATTTCGCGAACATATCTTAATCAAACGTCAGTCAAGAAGAGCACTGGAAGGTGCTTTTTCTTTCTTGTAGGCTCTCAGATCAGATTTAAGGCATCGAAATAATGCAGTCTGAGGAATACGGTCGAATTGGTTCCAAAGTGTCAGATATTCGATTCTGTGGCCGTTTCCGTGGTCTAGACGTGAGGTCGACTGAATGTCGGAATGGATAGCAGCTGAAAAAGATGCCCTATCTGTAGTCACCTCACGATTGCAAAAAGACGTTCGTCTTTCAGTGAGTTTCAAGCAAGGGTTCTAGGCCACTTGTGGCCCTCTCTCTTAATTCTCAATTCTCTTTTCTCTACATATATAGGGACATGTACTCATGCAACGTTAACCCCTATTTATCACGTACTGATGCAACATAAATGTGTACTCATGCAACGCTATGTGCGTACTCATGCAACGTTATGTACTGATGCAACGTTGCATCAGTACGCGTTAAGGGGTTATGACAACGCATTCAACCGTGAAGAAATAGATTTGAACATCGTGATATATACGGATATACTATTTGCAATGTAAATTCGGCCAGAAAGGTATTTGAGATGGAATCCAAGAAGGACGCAACTCCGTCCAAGAAGCGCGTGTTGCTCACCCTTCCCGTTGAGCTCGTGGATTATCTTACCGAGGTTACCGAGCAGACCGGAATGAACAAGTCCGGGTATATCGGCGTGCTTTTGCGCAACCAGATGCTTCATGAGCGCGAGGATCGGGCTGGCGATGAGGAAAAATAGGCAGAAAAAAAGACTCGCAGCCGCCAAGCAAATGAGTCTTTCTTTCCGACGTGATATCGATTTGTCAAGGACATCATACCATAGTACCTTCGGTTCTACCGCTGGTTTTTGTGGATGTACCTTGGCAGATGATGCTGTCGGCTAGAGGTCGTGATAATCATGACCAGCTTGGCCAACGCTCTGGCTGCCGCCGTCGGCAGTCAATCTGAAAAATCGAATGATGCCCCTGCGCCGTTCGTGTTCCAAACCGAGCTTTCGGTTGGTGGAGGCAATCTGGGTACTTCCGCTGCAGCGCCTGTGCTGCAGCGCCCCGTCGCAACCCGTGAGCTCAAGGACTATCCATGGCTTCTTGTGCGCCTCGGTCTCGTTTCGGTGGTTGGCAAGACGATGCCGAATGGGCGCAAATGCTCGATCGGAACCGTTATCCTGCTCTCGCATATCGGATCTGGTCTTTCCGAGCTTCGTGAGTCAACGGCCGTCGAACTTGATATCGATCGGTGCCGAGTGAGTACAACCATCAACGAGATGGTTGGTTGGGGATGGGTCGTGCGCTCGGAAAGCGGGGCTCTTTCGGTTGACTTTGATGAAATCGGTAACTTTGTCGGCATGTCCAAAAGCGAATTGATTAGCGGTCAGTTCCTTCACGTGCCGAGATTCATGCTTGCAAGTGATGCGTTCCACGATGCAGCCTGTGTCGTGTTCGGCGACCTCGTGTCCCAAAGTCTGCTGGACCACCCCCGCGGCGCGATGAAGAACCCGGAGCTGGCAGAGCTTCTGGGTATTTCCGTCTCCGCGCTCCAAAAGGCTAGGAAGCATCTTGCCGAGCAAGGTTTCATTGAGCTCAAGAAGCAGGGAAAGCAGGTCGTGCCGGAAATCGCGTCGGGGGCCGCTGTTGCTGCGGTCCGTCTCGAAGATGACCGCACACGAGCACTGGAAGCGATTCTCAAGAAGTCGAGAAAGAGAAACAAGTAAATGCGCACTGATGCAACGTTGCATCAGTGCGCATTAAGGGATAAATCTAGATATTTTCTAGAAAATATCTAGAAAATAGCAAATTATTCAACTGCGTACCAATGCGACGTTGCATTGGTACGCAGTAGGAAGGCCAAATATGCCGTTACCAACGAAACTCCCGTCCAACATCGAAGCAGAAAAGAAAGTGCTGGCCGCCGCCATGACGAACCGCGTTTCACGCGTGGAAATCGTGGCAAGTTGCACGGAGTCAGATTTTTTCTCTCCGTCGAACAGGACGATCTTCAAGGCGATTTGCGATCTTGATGCGAAGGGTATCGGGGCCGACTGCGTCTCCGTCATCGATGGGCTTCGGAGCAGCGGAAAGCTCGCTGCCGTCGGTGGCGAGGCATACGTCATCGAACTCATCTCGGACGACTTTGCTCAGGCGTCGTATGAGCACTACGTTGACATCCTGCGCCGTGACACCGCTCGCCGTAATGTCATCGCCGCGACCGCTGAAGTAACGTCGCTAACCAATAACCCGCCGATAGACACCGCGGAATACATCTCCGCAGTCCAGGACACCTTTCTCGCCGCGACCGAGCAATCCGTCCCAAGCGATTACAAGAGCATGGAAAGCGCTTTACGCCTCGTCCTCGATTCCGCCGAGGCGACCAGGACGGGCGGAGCGACGGACCATGTCAAAACTGGATTCTCCAAGCTCGATGAGCTTATCGGTTCGTTCGAGCCTGGACAGCTCATCGTCCTCGGCGCTCGGCCAGCGGTCGGTAAGAGTGCTTTCGCAATCAATCTGGCAACATCGATCGCAAGCGTTGGTACGAAGGTATGCCTCTTCTCGCTGGAGATGACTGCTACCGAAATAGGACAGCGCATACTCGCGAGCGCGTCGGCCGGCGCTTCAAGTGGCTTGACCATCGGAGCCATCAGGGATGGGCTTATCAAGGAGGGCGACCGCGCCCTGGCTGAGAACATCGTGGCATCCGTGAGTGCTCTGCCAATCGACATCGACGACACGCCCGGAACGACCGTCGCGTCCATTCGCGCCAAGGCGAGGCGCATGCTTCGCGGGCAAGGAAAGGGAATCATCATCGTCGACTACCTGCAGCTGGTTGATGATCCCAAGGGAAGCAAGTTCGAGAGCAGGAACGTTCAGATCGGCAAGATCTCCCGTTCGCTCAAGATCCTCGCAAAGGAGCTTAACGTTCCCGTCATTGCGTTATCCCAGCTTTCTCGGCAGGTTGAGAATCGCGTCGGAAAAGTGCCCCAGTTGTCTGATCTTCGCGACTCCGGCTCGATCGAACAGGACGCCGATATCGTTATGTTCTTGGACCGTTCAGCCGACGATCGAGAGGCGAACATGGATGGACGTCCGGCCAAGGGCATCGCGAATGTCATCGTTGCTAAAAACCGAATGGGGGCGACCGGGACTGTTGAGTTCGTCTTCAAGCCGGAGTACTGCCGGTTCTACGTTGCCGCAAGAAACGTAGCGCGATAATGCGGTGTATTGTGTACTCATGCAACGTTGCATGAGTACGATTTTGCCCAATTTCTAGAAGATCCATCGCAATATATGGATTGAAAAAGGGGGATCCATATGTATGGACCGGTGAGCAAGGACGGGCCGTCGATGGAGTTTGGCGAGGTCGGCGAGGAGATCAAAGATGAGGCACGGCGCCGGGTGGTGAAAGAAATCGTCGCAAAGCTCAAGGTCGATGCCGACGATGTCACCGAGATCACTGGAACCCCGGTCGAGGAGATTGATCCTTTCTGGAGCAAAGAGAACCAGAAACACCTAGAGGTAGCTGCAGAAAGGCTTGATTCCGGTAAGGGAGAGATGCACGAGCTCATCCCTTTAAATGACTGAAGCCGCCCCTACTAGGGCGGCTTCAGCTGCTGGGAGAAAACCCCAAACTGTTTCCATCCGCGCAGGGCGCCGGCTCTGCCAAGCCTATAAGCGCTCCCGTGCGCTATATGCATCCTACATTCTTATAGGCTTTCTTTTAGTACAAGCTTCATAGTTCAACCTGCAATTGTCCCAATGAATTACATGCAATTGTCCCAATGAATTACCTGCAATTGTCCCAACGCAGCAGATAAACAGTATAATTTCTCTGTTTAAGAAGTGGGGTGCACTAGTGAATAGATATATAGACCGATGCGTCGATCGGCTGATCGAACGAGACCTCGTCATTTTCGGCGCGGTACTTGTTCAGGGACCGAAATGGTGCGGGAAGACGACGACGGCGCACCGCTTTGCGGAGTCATCGCTTTCTCTCTCCGATCCCGCTGGCGGCTTCGCGGCGCTTCAACTCGCTCGCCTCGACCCGGCTCAGGCGATAACCGGTGCGGCGCCGCGACTCATCGACGAGTGGCAGGAGGAGCCGAAGCTATGGGACGCAGTGCGTTTCGAGTGCGATGCGAGGGGAGGGGAACCAGGGCAGTTTATCCTTACCGGCTCGGCGACGCCGAACGATGCGGACCGACCGATGCACAGCGGCGTCGGGCGCATCTCCCGCCTGCGGATGGACACCATGACGCTTTCCGAACTTGGCGTCTCGTCTGGTGCGGTTTCGATCGGTGCGCTGTTTGCAGGCGATCCCGTTAAAACATCGCTCGGGTCCATCGATGGCATCAGCGGTGTTGCCGATATTCTCTGCCGCGGCGGTTGGCCTCAGGCGGTCGGTAGGACGACCGCCGAAGCGATGCGGATATCGGCTGCCTATATCGATGGCGTGTGCGAATCCGATGTCTCAAGAATCGACGGAGTGAGACGCGACCCGGAAAAGGTCAGGTCCCTGCTCTGCTCGCTCGCTCGCAACGAGTCGACTCTTTCCGGCACGAAAGCCATTGAAAGGGATCTGGACGGCGACATATCGAAGAACACAATTGCGAGTTACATGGACGCGCTGCGACGGATCAATATCGTCGACGACATCCCGGCGTGGCACCCGGCGCTCAGATCCCCGGTGAGGTTGCGCCAGGGCGCTAAGCGACATCTCGCGGACCCCTCGCTCGCCGTGGCGCTGCTCGGCGCGAATCCCAAGTCGTTGACGGCCGACCCGAAGACCCTCGGCCTGCTCTTCGAGTCCATCGTCCTGCACGATCTCAAGGTCTATGCGGCGGTCAACGACGCCTCCGTCTCGCATTACCACGACGCCGACGATCTGGAAGTCGATGCCATCGTCCACAGGCGCGACGGGTCATGGATCGCGGTCGAGGTCAAGCTAGGAAGCCCGCAGGTGCCGGAGGCATCCGAGAACCTGCTTCGCCTAGAGCGGAAGCTGGTCGAGCGCGGGGAAAGACCGCCTGCGGCTAAGCTCATCGTCATCGGGTTCGGGATGCCTACCCACACGACGCCGGACGGCATCACCATCGCACCCATCGACACGATCGGCATCTAGCGCGCAGCGTATCGGCAGCCTCTCCTGCCATACCTTTCGGTACACGCGGGTGATTTGCAAGTACCGACTATTAGCTGTATCGTCCGCAAGTCCTGTCTAATAGTCACTAATAGTGACGGTCGGGCAACGAGTTCGGGCTATTAGCCTTAATGTCTCCTATCCTCGGCCTGCTTCTTCTTGCATTGAAGCCTGAACCAGGTTCAGTTGGCATGGTTAAAAACGAGGGGCGACGCTTTTGCGTCACCCCTCGTCCCGGCCGGGTTGCTTTAGTTGTACACACGGTAGTTACACTTGAACTGGGTTATGTGTCCATA
>ERZ1106963.807-NODE-807-length-42647-cov-7.001127_pt1 | contig 42647 bp, 61 predicted proteins | sample MGYA00403681_ERZ1106963 | MGnify/ENA primary metagenome ERZ1106963 (study PRJEB35170, sample SAMEA104062407) | human gut metagenome | biome: human gut; feature: human-associated habitat; material: faeces | place: Denmark | collected 2012-05-03 ...
ATTCGTATTACAGCGCCGGAAACAGCAAGGTCAAATACAATCACAGCGCGACAAGCACAGCCGTTGTTTGGTGGCTCCGTTCCCCGTTTGCCGGCAGTTCCACGTATTTCACGCTTGTGATTCCTGACGGCGCGGTCAGCAACGACGACGCGCACTACTCGATTGGCTTTGCCCCCGGCTTTTGCGTATAGGGAGGCATTATGGACTACATCACATACAAACGCTTCAAGGGAAAATCCATCTCTGGGGAGGTCAATATCCCATACGGCACGATTTTGCAGGAGCATGACGGGATGCTATACCTCAATAGCAAAATGGTTTGCTATGCGACTTCAGAAAACGGCTGGAATCATTTTCGACCACTGACTGATGAGGGGCAGAGACGGCAAGAGACGCTGGAAAAGCTCTATCGATGGTACGAGAAGCATGGTTGTGGTGAAGATTTCACCGATGAGAACTGGCCGGGACAGGAGAACGGCTACTGGAAGAATCGGCTGCGGACGGCCAGCACGGAACGATTGGAGAAAATCTATCAAGAGAAATTTGGAGGGACACCATGTATGCAGTAAAAAAAGAGGGTGCGTTTGCCGGGTATGCGGACAGTATTGTGCTCATCCGACTGCACGGCAACGGTTGCTATGTACCGTGCAAGGAAGATCAGGCCGAGGGCTTTTGTGCGAAGATGGCCGTGACGCTGACTGACGAGGACGGGAAGGCGTATCAGGCACTTTCTGACACGGTGTTCCGACTGGCGGGCAAGCTGCTGAAAGGCACGGAGCCAGAGGGCAGCTATGAAGAGATGGGCGCGGCACTGCCACTGACGGATGCAGAAACAGCGGCGAAAATTTTACTTGGGGAGGCGGAATGACGATGACCTACACAGAAAGAGCTAGAGCATTGCGCCCCTATATCGTAAAAGCGAGCGCCAGTCTGACGGACGCGGACGCCTTAAAGGCGATGGAGCTTTACCGACGCTGGGAACCTGGTCTGGTTATCAAAGCGGGCGACCGACTTGTGTTCCCGGTCAATGGCACGGACAGGCTGTTCCGCGTCAACGAAGGACAGGCGCACACGACGCAGGAAGGTTGGGAGCCGGACAAGACACCGGCAATGTTTACGGTCATCGACGAGGAGCACGCAGGCACACAGGACGACCCCATCCCCGCCGCGAAGGGCATGGAGTACACCTATGGCCTCTATTACGCCGACCAGGAGGACGGCAAGCTCTACCGCTGCGAACGGACAGGCGAGCAGCCGGGCGGCAAGGTGACGCTGCAGTTCCTGCCTCATGAGCTGGTGGGGCTGTATTTTACCGAAGTATAAAGGAGAAAAGAGATGGACGATGGAATTCAGGCAAAGATCGCCGAAATCGAAGCCCGCAGCAAGAGCAACACGCACCGCATCAACGACCTAGAGGAGGATAACCGGGCGCTGCATCAGCTGGCGACCTCGGTAGAGGTGCTGGCGACGAAGCAGGAGACGATCGAGGCCAATATCAGCGAGATCAAGGATGATGTGAAGAGCCTCAAGGCCATTCCGGGCGGGAAATGGGAGGCGCTGGTCAAGGCAGTCCTCACGGCCATTGTGGGGGCGCTGGTCGGCTTTGCGATGGCTCATGCGGGGGTTGTGTAATGGAGACTTCAAAAAAGCTGCTGATTGGCAGCGCGGCGGCAAGCGTCGTTTGCATTATCCTGAATGTGCTCGGCGTGCTGAGTGTGGAGGTCACGCTGGCAGTCATCGGATTTGCGACGGCGATTGGGATGTTTTACCTGTGGAAGGCCAAGAACGAGAACCGAAGCAAATACGCAATCAAGTACATCGAGCGCCTGCCGGAAACGTATACGGCAGAGGAAAAGGCACGGTTTTTGGAGATCGTGCTGAAGGATTGAAAGGAGTTACTTATGAAAAAACTGTTTATCTCTCAGCCCATGAAGGGCAAGAGCAAAGAAGAAATACTTGCAGATCGCAAAGATGCACTCCGGTGCGCGAGGGAGATTGTCGGGGATGAGATAGAAGTTATTGATACATATTTCGAGACGCACCCGGACGTGCAGAACACGGCGCTCTGGTGTCTCGGTCGGTCTTTGGAGCTGCTGGCGACGGCTGACGTTGCGTACTTTGCCCCCGGGTGGAAGAACGCCCGCGGCTGCAAGATTGAGCATATCTGCGCGGAGCAGTACGGTATCAACATCGTAGAAGCGTGAAAGGAGTACATAACATGGAAAAGATCATGAAACGGCTGTCGAATCTGCTGAGCGTGAAGTCGCTGGTGACGCTGCTGCTGACGGTGGTGTTTACGGTGCTGGCGCTCCGGGGCGACATCACGGGCAAGGATTTCCTGACGATCTTCCTGATGGTCATCACGTTCTATTTCGGGACGCAGAGCCAGAAGGCACAGGACGCGATGGATGCGAAGGGTGAAGACAATGGCACTGAAAATTAACGATAACATTAGGGCAACGAGAGTGGGCGGCAGGCGTCCGCTCTCGGCTATCCGAGCCATCGTGTTCCACTACACGGCCAACACCGGCCTGCACGCGACGGCGCTCGGCAATGCCAGGTATTTTGCAAACGGCTCCGAGGGACGCGCTGCGTCGGCACATTTCGTGGTCGACGAGGGCGATACCGTTTACCAGTGTGTGCCGCTGGACGTGGTGGCGTGGGCCGTGGGCGACGGCCAGAGCGGAAAATTTGGCAAGGTGTACGGCAACTACAACACGGTATCTATCGAGATGGTGAGCCACACAGACGCTTCTGGCAAGTACTACATCCCGGAGGCGACGATGAAAAATGCGGCGCGGCTCTATCAGATGCTGCTGAAGCGGCTGCCGAACGTGCAGGCCGCAATCCGGCACTATGATATTTCGATGAAGCTGTGTCCGCTGCCGCTCATTGATGAAACGAAGTGGGAAGCATTCAAGAAGCTCTTGGAGGAGGTGGACGAAGTGGTAACAAAAGCAAAGATGATCATTGACGGCAAGGAGATCGAGGTCGAACGCATTTTGAAGGACGGCACGAATTACATTAAAATTCGCGACATCGCAAAGGCGCTGGATCTTGAAGTGTCGAACAAGGGAAATGTCCCGATCCTGAATCATAAGCAGTAAAGCCCCGTGTGCCGCGCCACCCGGATTGGAGGTGGTGACGATCAGCGCGAGGGTGCGGATTCCGGATGACTTGACCGGCCTGCTGCAAGGCGAGTGGGAGCAGATCATAGAACAGGCAGGCTACAGTGAGCAGGACGCGGAGATCGTCCGGCGCTATGTCATGGACAAAACACCGCAGATCGAAGTCGCGGTGGAGCTGGACATGGCGCGCAGCACGATCACCCGCAGACTGCCGCAGATCTACGCACGAGCGCGGCACACGGCAGCAAAGCTGCAGATGATAAACGAGTAACAGATACAAGATATTGTGACGGTACAAAAGCCCCCGGCAGGAGTGATCCTGTCGGGGAGTTTCCTCATGTTGTGTTAAGAAAACAAGAACATTTTATTAAATTTTTCTGAACATATTGACATTTCGTAATATGAAGTATATATTGATGGTGCAGGCAGAGATGCACTGTATACCCGTGTAACCGAATTGACGTTTAAGCGATATGTAATATCGTCGGCCACGGGGAAGCCGCCTTCGGGCGGCTTTTTTTGCATGAGGTGTCGAATTATGAATATATTCGTCTACTCGGATGAATCAGGTGTCTTAGATAAAGCACACAATGAAATATTCGCGTTTGGTGGACTGGTGTTTTTGTCGAAAGATGAAAAGGACATCGCATCGAGAAAATACCATGCAACAGAACGCTGTGTCAGAAAACATGGCGGGTATTGGGACATGGAAATAAAGGCGTCCACGGTTGAGGCCAACGAAAAACGGAAATTGTACCGATCTCTGAACAAGTTTTATAAGTTCGGTGTGGTAGTCGATCAGCAGACTGTTCAGGACGAAATTATGAAAGACAAGAAGTCGAAGCAACGCTATCTTGATTATGTATTCAAGATCGGCGTGAAGCGACTGCTTGAGGAACTGATTAGAAGAAATCGAATCGAGCAAGGAACTGTGGAAAATATGTATTTCTTTGCCGATGAACATTCGACATCTACAAACGGATTTTATGAATTAAGAGAATCACTCGAAGAGGAATTCAAGAGGGGGATGTTCGCACGAGATTATTCAAGATTTTTTCCACCTCTTTTCCCGGAAGTGCAAACAGTTTCGTTAGAGTTTTGTAATTCCGCAAGCGTAATCTTGGTAAGGGCTGCGGATATAATCGCAAATAGGATATATCATGACGCGATAAGCGGAAAGTGCCAGAACAATTTTGATGACGATTCTAACAAATTGTTTATTACAAGACTTCCACCGCAAAAAGACTAATAGTGTTTACATAGCCCATGCAGTTCACCGCTGCATGGGCTTTTTCTATTTGCGTCAGAAATGCTACATAAATGCGTCACTCATGCTACCTTCGTGCGTCCCTTAGAAATTTGAAATCCCTCATACTGAACGTAGGAACTGGCCAGTTCACTACATTTTTTGGAGGGAACCACTATGGAATACGCAAGCAACGGCAAGGCCAATGCGGCCCTGACCACTGGCATCATCGGCACGGCGGGCGTCGGCCTCGGCCTGCTGGGCAACCTGCTCGGCGGAGGCTGGAACGGCTGGGGTGTAAATCCGGCTGCGGGGTGCAGCGAGAACATGCCGGTCACGCGCTATGAGCTTGATCGTGAGCAGAAGCTGGCCGCGAAGGACAGCGAGATCGCGATGCTCAAGGCCAACACCTACAACGATCAGAAGTCGTTGGAGATGTACGCCTACATCGACGGACAGCTCAAGGACATCCGCAAGTCGATCTGCGATCAGGCAGTCCACAACCAGCGCACCGAGGACAGCTTCGTCCTTGCCCGTCAGGACATTGCATCGGTCAAGTCCGAGCTGCACCGCGAGATCGAGACGGAGGCCGAACGGCGCTGCTGCGGCGACAACTCGATTGTCACCTATGCCAATGCGACCTTTTATCCCAAGCAGGTCGCCGACGTCACCACCGGCACCGCAACCACGGCGCAGACGCTCTACAATCCACTCCCGAAGTGCGGCTGCTGCAACAAGTAAACGCAAGGGGCGGCAATAGCCGCCCCGCCTTAAAATGGAGGTAACCTTATGGTGACAATAGATCAGGCCATGCGCGGCGTGGCGCAGTATGCCGACAATGAGATCATCCCGCATCTTCCGACCGGCAAGGGCATTGGAGCCGGGATCGCGCTGGCGCTCATCATGGACGGCGGCAAAAGCCGCATCCTCGCGCTGAAGGATCACCCGGCAGTGCAGATGATGGGCATTATGGATGAGGAGGGCAACATCGACCTTGAACGGCTCTACAACGCCGCCAGGGCGCGCGTGGACGGCAAGAAGATCCCGCTGACCATTCCGGTCATTGGGGAACTGCGGTTCGACGTGAACGACGTCGACCGGCTTTACAAATACATTCAGGAGGCGTGATATGGGAAAAGAACATTACATCGAAGAACTGAAACGGCAGCTGCATGAGATCATGGAGCGCCCGGTGACGCTTGGCCGCGCGGAAGAAGTCACGGTGTACGCGGACGCCATCTGTGCGCTGCGCCGCATGGACGGGCACGACGAGGCCGAGGGATTTACCGAGGACGACGCCAAAGCATGGACGGCCCGCATGGAGAACGAGGACGGCACGACCGGCCCGCACTGGACAATGGGCCAGACGGACGCCGTGGCCAATATCACAGGTGTCAGCGTGAAGTCCTGCGTCTGGTGGGCGGCAATGAACATGATGTACTCGGACTATTACGGCGTAGCTGCCAAGTACGGCCTAGACCGGCCAGAATTTTACGCAGATCTCGCCAAAGCTTTCCTCATGGATAAGGACGCCGGAGGCCCGGAGGCGAAGATGGCCGGGTATTATCATGGAATTGTGCTGAGAAAGTGATTTCAAATATTATAGCAAGATGGAGTATGGTGGGCCATACTCCATCTTGCTACAATAGAGAGCATCAGAAAATGAATTTATAAGAGATCGCGAGGAGCATCTGGGATTTGTCGAACGTGCAGCGGTCGATGATGGACATGGCGGATTCGTACTTTTGCGCGACGGTGGCTGTTGGACTACGGAGCGTTTCAAGGACTGCGGCGATGGCATTTCGAAGCAGCGCGGCGGTATCGACGACGGGGACGGATGCGGATTCGGCGATTTGCGCGTCGAGGTCGTCAAGCTGCGCTTGCATTTGCTGCCGGGCGGCTTTATAGGTTTCCAGCGTCTCGACGCCGTCTAAGTAAGATTCACGAAGGCGATCAATACGGGAGACGATACGGGCACGCTGCTGCTGCAAGCGCTGGTCGGAATGAGCGGGTTTTGCGGCTTGAACAACGCAAGCGACAGACTCCGCGAACGTCAAATCGTGCTGAAGCTGGGCAAGGAAGGATTCTTCCAGTGCCTCGACGGCAATATGCTGGGTGGTCGTGCAGCGTCCGTGCGCATAGTTGTTACATTTCATAAAATGCGGACTTACCCAAATGAGCGTCGCGCCGCAGACAGAGCAGCGGACAACACCGCACAGCCAGTGCTTGCGCTCAGAGGAAGGCTTGCCGTAGCGCTTATAGGACTTTTTCAGTTCGGCACAGCGAGACTGCGCCGCGTCCCACGTTTCGGCATCGATGATCGGTTCGTGCAGCGCGTCGGCGATGATGCTGTCCTCGTTCTTGAAATTTCGGCATGTCCTGCCGGTCGGCGTCCAGCGGAGCTTGCCGAGGTAGACGGGGTTATTCAGGATATAATCAATGGTACGGTTTTCAAAGGGATTCCCACGGTGCGTGCGGATGCCACGGGAACTCAGATCTTTCGCGATGCAAAACATGGCATCACCGGAGATGAAGCGCCGGAAGATCTCCCGGATGATCTCGGCTTCTTCCGGGACGATGACCAGCTGCCGGTTTTCTACGCGGTAGCCGAAGGATGGTGTAGCTTGCAGGGAGCCATTCTTTGCATTGACGGTCATGGAGCGCTTGACTTCCTCCGCAAGGCGGACGGAGTAGAATTCGTCCATCCACTCAATGATCCGCTCGATCAGGCTGCCGAAGGGGCCAGCGATCAGCGGCTCGGAGACGGACACAACATCGACCTTGCACTTGCTGCGCAGGATGGATTTATAGAAAATGGACTCCTCTTGATTGCGGGCAAAGCGGGAGAACTTCCAGACGATGATGACATCAAACGGATGGGACGGGTCTTTGGCGGTGGCGATCATCTGCTGGAAGCCGGGGCGCTTTTCAGCAGCCCGGCCGGAAATGCCGTCGTCGTGGAAGATGTATTCCGAGAGCAGGAGCAGGCCGTTCTTCGCGGCGTATTCCCGGATCTTCTCCATCTGGGAATCCGGGGACAGCTCCATTTGGTCATCGGTTGAGACGCGGATATAGGCAGCTGCAATGCGTGGTTCAGGCATAGACGGAAACCTCCCGTAAAGTGGACATGGTATCGCGAATCCAGCCGACATAGGGGTCGAGAAGATCGACGACCAACGAGATCACGACAAGGGCGAGGATGGGAACGAGGATGAGGGTGACGATGCGGTGCGTGCGAAGGGAGCGTTTATACAGCTCGATCTCACGCTTGTAGTGGTCGCGCTCCAAGCGAACGGCCTGCAAAGCGTCAGAAGAAGGCGCGGGATGCTCGATCCCTAGGTAGTCGTCGACGGAGACGCCAAGCATTTTACAGATCGGGCCAAACGTGGAGAGCGGCGCGTTCGGCGTTTCGCCGCGGAGATATTGCCCGACGGCGTTCTGGGACAGGCTGGATCGTTCGGCCAGCTGCTGGTTGGTGATACGCGGATTTGCGGAATCTTTCTTGTCACGGCATAGCTCCCATAGTTCTTGTTTCAAATTTTCTCCCTCTTTCATTGATTTCCCAACGGACATGGACACGGAAGCCCATGGCCGATGGTCGACAAATTTGGTGCGTTCGTGGTAGGCTAAACCTGCAAGCAGCTCCCACACGCTTGCAGCGGCCCAAAGTCCCGCCGCCGGGAACATGGCGGCGGGGCATCCCTTGATACTTCCAGTATATGACGAATCTGGAAACGATTCAAGTTAGGATGTTGCACAAAAAATCGACCATGTTTTTTGGAAAGAGAAAGGCGAAGGAATGGAAAAGATGACGAAAACCGTAGACGAGGAAATGCAGAAGCTATGGAAACAGGCCACGCCGGAGCAGAAGTACATCATTGTTGGGTTTATGCGGAACATCGTGAAGACAGAATAAACGCCCGGAGCGAATCACCGCTTCGGGCGTTTGAATCGTCATAGCAAGCCAAATTCCTGCCCAGTAAAATCTAGGACGCGATTTGCAGCGTCGGTAAAAGGGGCTTCATAATCATCATACCAACGATCAAGATATGTGTCCTCACTGTCCTTGGTTTCAAAGGCGTCGTATTCGGCGGTCATAAAAAGGAACGGCATGGAGTCTGGATCATAGCGGGTATACAATTTCGTGTAATGAGCGACATACGTATAAAACAGTTTGGATAAATCGGAGGAGTTTTGAAATTTTCGAAGAAACTGGCGTAGAGCATCAAGGAAATAATCGTTTGCATCAAATTGGATAAGAAAATCTTGAACTAGCACGTAAAACGCAGCGTGCAGGATAATGACGGCACGAATCGAAAAAGAAAGAAAATTGATAGTAATGAGCCAATCTATTTGAGTTAAGATATAACCGTAAATTCGTTCTGCGGAAATCTGCTGCGGAGGTTTCTTTTTCTTGAAGAAAGAGAACATAATCGGCACACCTCAAATATTAAGATATGCTTATTGTAAAAAACAAATAGTATAGACTTCAAGTTGGAATATTGCACAAAAAATACCGGAAGCATTTTACTTGCTTCCGGTGATTTTTTTCGCGTATTCGAGAATGTTGTCCCAGAACTCCGGGGGCATTTCGAGAGCGGCTGCGATGCCGCGTTTGCGGGTGGATTCGTCGGCTTCGGCCAGCACGTCGTTGAACAGCATGGCCATACGCTCATTCTCGCTGCGCTGGACGTACATCGGCTCCGTGCCGTCGCGCAGCCACGCTTCGGAAACACCGAATACGCGGCAGATGTCAGAGATGGTGCGGTCGCTCGGTTCGCGTGCGCCCATTTCAATCATTGCGATATAGTTTCGGGACAAACCAATTTTTTCTGCGAACTGCATTTGCGTCAATTCCAATTCAACACGGAGCTGCTTAATTCGTTCGTTCATATTGCATCACCTCCAGAACGCAACTGTACAATACCACGAAAAGCGAACTCTGTCAACAGAGTTAGAAAATATTTTTTGAAAACGTGTTGACATAGAGACCTAAATGTGCTATGTTGTGCTTACAAAGCCAACTAAGCAATGGAACAATGCCAACAAAAAGAGTGAGGTGAAGTCAATGAAAAAACGCAGAGATCTTTTCGATAAGCTCAGCGGCGTGAGCGATGAGGAACTCGAGGACAAAGATTACAAGCGGTACAAGCGCAGCTACTATTGCTACATTCTTGTCAGCTCTGTGGTGGCGCTCCTGCTTGGCCTCCTTTACGGACGCCTCATGGAGACGTTGGCTCTGCTCCAGAGATTCCTTTCGTAGAGAAAGAAGCAATTCCGCGCCGGACTGCTCCAACTGGACGTAGGAGCCAGACGAGAAGCTGCCGGAAATGAGACGCTGGCCGCGCATGGTTTGCAGAAGGACTTTCGTCTGGACAGCATCGAGGCCGGAAAGCGAGATGGTCTGATTCATCAGGTCGACAAATTGCATACGCCCGCCGACGCCGGAGAGCAGGGCCAGCGGGATATAACGGGAATCTGTTACATGCTCTAACATGCGATCGCCTCCATTTGACTGTATTTTACCATGCGGGCGGGAGGTGTCAAGAAGGAATAAAACGAGTGAGGTGAGGGATATGTCGGAAGAACAGAAGAAGAAAGTCGAGGGTGTGCTGCACGAGATGAAGCACATGAACGCGCAGCAGATCGAGGTCATGATCGCCTATATGCAGGGCGTGGCCGCGGCGGCAAAGCTGATGGGCGCAGGAAAGGAGCAGTAATCGCTCCGGCGGAATAGAATACACGGAAAGGGAGGGACGCAGGATGCGGAAAAAACAGGTGATCCGAACGGAGAGCTATGTGACGAAAAACGGGCAGTTGGTTCGCTTTGACGATTTGACGCTCGAGGAAAAGCGGATCGCAGCGACGGAGCTGAAGCTGCGGTATCTGCGGGCGATGTTCCCGGGCGTGGAGTTCTATGTGAAGAAAGAGAGGGAGGCAGATGCACTACACGCTGCGGGTGAATGAGCAACAATTTGGCGACCTGATCGCCGCGATCATCTGTGCGGAGGCTGCGGAGGCCGAGGCCATTGAACTGTTCCACGACAAGAAAGAGATGCGGGAGCGGGCGGCGGAGAGCATGACGCGGCTTGGGAAGCTGCGGTATTACTTACAAAAGGAAAAGGAGCGGGATGAGGTATGATCTCGAAAAAAGAACATGATGCCGCGCTGCGGCGGGTTTTGCGGCGGCTGGCAATCTTCATGGGCGGCGCGTTTTTGATGGCGGCGGCGTTCTACCTCGCCATGGGGAACTTGCAGGGCGCGGCGGCGCTGGGCGTGGCGACCACGCTCTGCGTTGGCTACGGCCTTGCGGACTGAGGGCGAGCAATGCGGCAGAATGAGATACCGGGCGAGTGCCGGAGGAAGCCGGAGATCGTCCGGCAGCCGGAATACACCGGAAAGAAATACTTTCGCGTGCAATACGCAGGGCAGACCGTGGATGTGCGGTGCGCGGATGAGACGGCGGCGCTGTTTCTCGCGGCGAAGCACTGGGGCTTCAAGTGGACGCGGCCGGAATACCACCAGACGGCGAAGGTCACGCCGCTGCGGATGAATCCGGAGCTGGTGATCGGATAAGGAAAGGACAGGAGACCATGGGCGGATTGCGATTTGACAGCATGGCGGACATGCCTGCCGGGATGCGAGATCTGTACGCGAAGAAGGTGCTGGGGAGTTCCACTCCCCCAGTCAGCAGAGCTGACAGCCCCCTCTCCGCAGAGGGGGCCAAGCGAAAGACGGCCAAGTATGAGAACCAGAAGGCGGAGCGCGGGGGGATTCACTTTGACAGCCAGAAGGAAGCGCGGCGCTATGACGAGCTGCTGCTGATGCTGCGCGCCGGGGAGATTCGAGATCTACGGCTGCAACCGCAATTCACAATTCAGGAATCATACATCACAGAGACCGGGGAGCGGGTACGCGCGATCCGGTACACGGCGGACTTTTCATACATCCGGGAAGTGTCCGGCGAGAAGATCGTGGAGGACGTGAAGAGCGGGCCGACACGGACGAAGGAGTATTTGCGGAACAGGAAGTTTATGCGGTCGATGTATGGAATCGACGTGCGGGAGGTGTAGACAATGGGAATGAAACCGCTGGAACAGCTGGATCACTGCCTGTTGGGGAAAGACGCAAGATTTGCAGAGTGCAGGATGGAGTGTGCGCACTGCGGCTGGAACGACGAGGAGGCGGAGCGGCGGAGACACATTCCGCTGAAATGGTGCGAGGACGGGCTGCGGCGGAAGATTTTGCCGCCGAGACCGCGCACTGATGAACTGGGCAACTGAGCCGGATCTACATTTTTTTGTGGGCATATGCGCAGGCCGCGCCGCCATTCGCGGTCTGCGAAGGATCAACCGGCTTTTTGCTGCGCGTCCGGAGCATGGACAAGTCAGACGGCCAAATGCTCCGGGCAGCGTATGAACTCGTGTGAGACGTGCGGGAAAGGAACGTCATCCAATGCGCCGAAGATCCACGGCGCACGGCATCTGGCCTCCTAGGAGAAGCTGCGCGACGCAGATAGACGCGGCTCGCCCGGGATTTTTGGGAACACTGGGCGCAGACGGGGAAGGGCCGTCTCTGCTGCCACGGCGCGAAGGGAACCGCGCCGTGGCATGACCATATACCAAACGCCCGGGAGGGCGAAAAAATAAAGGAGACGAGGCTATGGGAAGAATTATGACGGTATTTGACATTGATTTTGGAAAATACGAAGAGAAATGTCACGCGCAGCACATGGAAGTCGAGTTCAACAGTGACGTCTATCCGCCGCGGATCGTCCTGACACAGGAACAGACGTTGTTCGACGTTGGGACGCAACAGGAGCAGACGCGGGAGACGGAGATCGTGGTCGTGGGCGGCGTGGAGCCGCAGATCACGGTGAAGGGCGCATGGGAGACCACGCGGAAGCGGCTGAACAAGATGGTGACAGGGGCGCTGAAGCTGCTGGAACTCTATCTGCACGCCTATATGCAAGATCACATGGAGTATGAAGCGGCCAGAGAAGGAGGCCGGGAAGCATGAAGTGCAGGCAGTGCGGGAAAGAAATTCTGCGCAAGGGCGCGATCTTCAATTCCTTTTGCAGCGAACAGTGTTCGGAGGAATGGTACAAGGATGACAACATTGCCGTCACGGTGATCTGCGTGAAGGTTCCGAGGATCTACAAGGAACTGCGGCCGCGGCTCGGCGAGATGATCCACGCGGTGAAGCGGAAGAGCTATAACAGCACGGGTTACATCTTTGAGCGGGACGGGAAAAAGGTGCTGCTGCGGGCGGATGAGGTTGTGGAGGTAAACGGATGAGTAAAGCAGTTTTAATCAGCATTCGCCCGGAGTGGGTGAGGAAGATCCTGAACGGGAGTAAAACGGTCGAAATCCGCAAGACCGTGCCGAAGTGCGGTGTGCCGTTTAAGTGCTATATCTACTGTACCGCAGGCGGAAAGGGGGCGCTCATGGTGAAAGCCAACGCAGGGGCTCCGGCTATTACGGCGGAATCGGCCTGCGAGCGCGAACAGGCGGAGGCGTTTGGATATGAGGCCGCCAGCGGGAAAGTCGTTGCGGAATTTACTTGCAATAAGATCGGCACGGTCTCCCCGCTTTGCATGATCCCCAAATGGGCGACGGTGGATGCCTGCCTCACCCGCGAGGACATATACAAGTATCTGGGCACGGAGCACGGATACGGCATGCAGATCGATGATCTTAAAATTTACGACACCCCGCGCAAACTGCGGGAATTTTACGCTGTGCCAAATGAGGCAGAGGTAGCGTTCAAGGTAAAACCCAAGCCAATCACCCGCCCGCCGCAGGGCTGGCGGTATGTGGAGGAATTGCCGTGAAGCCGCCGTGCGAACGGGACTGCCCGAGACGGACAGCGGAATGTCACACAAAGTGTGCGCCGTATCTGGCCTATGAGGAAGCGAAACAGGCGGAATATCGGGCAAATTGGGCTGAAAGAGACCGGAACGATTACACTGCGGACGCGAAGAAGCGGTGTAAGAGCGTGGAGAGATTACGGAAAGCGGGGCTGCTGTAATGGACTTGGAAAAGAGCGCGTTTGAGGCGCTGCGGTTTGCGTCAGCGCAGAGCTTGAAGCTCTACAAGCAGCCGCTTGTGATTACCTACTCGGGCGGAAAAGACAGCGATGTGCTGCTCCGGCTGGCGATCAACAGCGGTATTCCGTTCGAGGTTTTGCATTCCTTGACCACGGCAGATGCGCCGGAAACGGTCTATCATGTGCGAAAGACCTTTCGGTTATTGGAAGAAAAGGGCGTAAAGTGCGTTATCGACGCGCATGTCCAGCCGGACGGGAAGCGGATCACCATGTGGAATCTGATCCCCCAGAAGCTCATGCCGCCGACACGCCTTGTCCGCTACTGCTGCGCGATCCTCAAAGAGGGCGGCGGAAAAGGGCGATTTATTGCAACAGGCGTAAGGTGGGCCGAATCAGTAAAGCGTAAAAACAGTCGTGGTTTAATCGAGGTATCCCACAGCGATAAAAACAAGCGCCTGATCCTGATGGACGATAACGATGAGGCCCGGATGCAGTTTGAAACGTGCCAGCTCAAGGGACGGCGGATGGTGAACCACATCATCGGATGGTCGGCGGCTGATGTGTGGGACTACGTCACGGCGGAGCATATCCCTATGAATCCGCTTTATCGCTGCGGCTTTTGCCGCGTGGGGTGTATCGGCTGCCCGATGGCTGGAAAGCACCGGAAGATGGAATTTGAGAGATACCCAAAGATCAAGCTGGCGTATATCCGGACATTTGATCGGATGCTGGAGGCACGCCGCGGGAAGATGGTTGGCGGGATGCGATGTGGCGATAATGGATTGGACGTGTTCAACTGGTGGATGGAAAACGGCGTATTGCCGGGACAGGAAGTATTAGAAGAATTTCGGGAGGATTTGATATGAATTTGAAACCGGAAGAACTGGTCAAGGCGCTGCGGTATTGCAGCAACGATTATCCGTGCAAAACGTGCCCGGTAGAGTTGCAAAAGGATGAATCGACCTGCATCGGTGTGCTATTCAAGCATTGCATTGACCAGATCGAGCGCGACCAGAAGGAGATTACCGAGCTGCGGGAGAAAATTGAGTGGCTGGCACGGAGGGCGTATAGGCCGCATCCTGCGATAACATCGACGCTATGAGGAGGACACACCATGAGATCGGCTCAGGGGCGTGAGCTATTTGACAAGCTGGTGAGAGCGGCCATCGACAAAAAGGATGTACGGAAAATGGTGCAAGGAATGGCAGTCCTTGCGAGAATCAGGGGGATAAACGACAGGAGCGCGGAGATTCCGCCGCTGAGCCCGTACCAGTATCCGGATCTTGGAATCGCGGAAAGAATCGAAAAGAAGAAAGCGGGCGGTGATTATAGCCCGTATTTCACTTGTGATGACTGCCCGGAATGGCACAAGATCGTATGCACAGGAAATTGCTTCGGAAATGTGCATGAGTGGATCGAGCAGTATAGACACGGAAGTCGTAAGGAGGATGGATAATGGAGCGCATGACGAGCTGGGAACACGGAAGTGTGAAGATAAACGGACATTGGCTGTCGGACATAGCACTGACTGAACTCTACCAGATGGCGGATCGCCTTGCACGCTATGAGGATGCGGATAGCCCGATGATGCGCATTCGACCGGGCGATACGGTCTGGCTGTCTCCAATGCTTTACGAGCGCAGCAAAAAGCCGCGACCGTTTACGGTTGACGCCATACGGATTGATCGGGAGGGCGTGATGCTTATCACAGGGCGACGGAGATTTTCGGCGGAAGCCATTGGAAAGAGCGTGTTTCTTTCCAAAGAGGAAGCGGAAAATGCTTTGCAGGGGATGGAGGAATGACGATGAAACGTCTGACCTTTGAGGGAAACTTCTGCGAGATTGCGCGGTGCGGGTATCCAACGTGCCCATACAAGGATGGTTGCAGCCAAAAGCAGGTCTGGGAGAGGCTGAAACAGTATGAGGACACGGGCTTATCGCCCATCGCGTGCGAAGAGAGCGCGAAAATCGAAAAAGGACTTTCGAAGGGCGGCTATTCGACCTCGCGCATGGTGGAGCTGATGTGCGCCGACAAAGAGGGGCGAGTGATTGTCCTGCCGTGCAAGGTGGGGCATCGGGTGTTTGCCCTGCTGGACACGGATAAGCATATAAGCGAGTGCGAGGTCAAGCAGATCGGCCTCGGTAATGAGATCGGATTTGTTGGACTTGAGCCAATAGGCGCAAGAGGGCGGGAGTATGGCGTATCGCTAAATGGATTTGGCAAAACCGTATTCCTGACGCGAGAAGAAGCTGAAAAGGCGCTGGCGGAAATGGAGGAATGATGATGAAACGACTGACAACGGATACCCCAAAGGACAATTTTGAAATGGCGCTCAACCTGTTTTACGTCAAGGACAAAGAAGTTTGGGTGCGCGGATACGGGAAGGACGGCGCAGACATCAGCCTGTTCGACCTGTCGCGGGATCTGACCAGATGGAACTGCCCGTATGTGGACTTGGATATCTCGGATGATTCCTTCTCGATGATGATGGCCGAATGGCTCTGGGAAGATGTTGAATCGTTCGAGCACGTTTTGGCTCTGCTCTATCAGGCAGCGTGGGTGTGTGCAGAACTGCGCGAACACTTGAAACAGTTTGAGGACAAGGAGGCCACCGATGGAACGACTGACTGAATGGAATGACGAACAAACCCGTCATGCCTATTATCCGCGCTGCTTCGAAGAACCGTGCTACGGCGGAGGGTGCAAAATCAATGATTGCCCGTTTGAAACAGCGGTGTGTGATCGACTTGCGGCCTATGAGGACACGGGGCTGACGCCGGAGGAAATCAAGGCTCCGTTTACGGAGGACGCGATGATAAATCTGGCAGCGCAGGCGCTGGGAGTGGAACCTAGCCGCCTGCGGGAGCTGGCCGTGGCCGACAAGGACGGGCGGTGCGTCGTGCTGCCGTGTAAGGTGGGCGATATTTTGTGGATAACCGGAAGTATTCGGAGACTGTATTCCGCAAAAGTACGGACGTTTTTCATCGGGCATCCTTCAGGCGTGCGCGGGGGAGACAACGATGGTGGAACACAAATGATCCGCACAACAGAATGCGATGTGCCTATGCGTGACTTTGGCAAAACCGTCTTTTTGACGCGCGAAGAAGCTGAAAAGGCGCTGGCGGAAATGGAGGGAAAGAAGGATGGCTAAATCGATATTCCTTCTTGTCGTATGCCATTTGATTGGGGACTATTGCTTGCAGAACGATTTCCTCGCAAGAACAAAAGGCCAGAATTGGTATCACCTGTTTGCACACTGCGCCCTCTACGTTGTTCCTTTCTATGTAGTTTTCGGCTGGTGCTGGCAATTAGGGGCGGTATTCGTTTCCCACATGATCGTCGATGCGCTGAAAGCGAGATATTATAAGATTTCGTACCACCTCGATCAGATCATTCATTATGCCGTATTGTCTGTATTTTTGATTTGGAGGTAAGATGGATGGCTAAGTACATAACAAAAGCGCAATTTGGGAAACTCATGCATACCCAGTTATTCGACAACGATGAGTACTTGAGACTTTTAGCAGAGCTTGCAGGGATAGAATCACGGCCAACCACAGAGTACAACCACTACGACGAAAATGGTGATTTCATTGGCAGCAGCGTGGACACCGACCTTTCTGAATTGCTGGAAGCGGCTGGCGTGGAGGTGCTGGATGGATAAGTTAAAGCCGTGCCCGTTCTGCGGCGGCACAAAACTCAAGATAGAACGAAAGTCGCGGCTTGCCGGGTGGAATGGGCTTGATATGCGCGTAGAAATGCACACCTATTCTGTCCGATGCAACACCTGCCACGCGCGTGGAGGCGCTATTGGTGGTCGTGTTATGAATGACCCGTGGACACGCTGCTCTCAGCTTCCAGACTGGGCTACGACGGACAAAACTCTAGAAGCAAAAGCCGCTGAGGCATGGAACAGGAGGGTAAATGATGTTTGAAAATCGTGTGTGTTTTAGCGTCAGAGGCGAGTTTGGGGCAGAAATGAAATTCGATTCCGAGGCAGAGATTCCACGCGAAGAACTGGAACGTAGCATTGATAAGAATGTATTGCTCGAAATGATGTGTCTTGATCAGCTCGGCTATACAGGCGAGGACGTTACGTTTATTTCGCCAGAGGAATACGACAAACAGTATGGAGATGATGACGATGGCTGACGAATATATCAGGCGCAGCGATGCGCTAAAGGGCGCCGAACTGTTTCAATGCGGCTGGGCAGAGATCGAAGCCGTACAGACGGATTATATTGAGCGATTGCCCGCCGCTGACGTTGCGCCGGTGCGGCATGGACACTGGATCGGAGAGGGCGACGGCTATGCCGATGGCGAGCTGGTTTTCGATGTGTGGCACTGCTCCGAGTGCGACTACTGCATCGACGACGGGACGGATGATCCGGAGCGCCTGCCGAAATATTGCCCCGGATGCGGCGCTCTGATGGATGGAGGGAATGGCAATGGCTGACGAATATATCCTGAGAAGCATTGCAATTGCGAAGCTGACAGCACTGGAAGTTACTAACCCATTCGCCACGATTGCCGATGCAAAGCGGGTGCTTGCGGATATGGCTGCTGCAGACGTTGCGAAGGTTGTGCATGGGAAGTGGGGTGACAATGGGATCGCGGGTTCGATGCTGGTGAAATGCTCTTTATGTGGCTTTGACTGCGGAGCAAACAGCTTTTCTTACTGCCCGAACTGCGGGGCGCGGATGGATGGAGGGAAAGACAATGGCTGACGAATATATCGGGCGCGAGGATGCGCTGCGCGCCGTGCAAAGGCAAAGAGGCGCGAACAGAAGCCCTGCGCAAAATGAAATGCTCAACAGAATTAAGACTGATATAATTCGTGCGCCAGCCGCCGACGTTGCGCCGGTGGTGCGTGGGAAGCCTATAACAAAAATTCGTGAGGTGACAATTACCGAATACCACGAAGCGCGCGGGGTATTTGCATCGGACGGTTCTAACGTTTATATCAAAAATATGGTATATGCGAAAGTTCCATATGACCATTGTCCGGTGTGCGGCGCTGTTCTCTGCTCCCGCTGGCACAATTACTGCGGCAAATGCGGGGCGAAGATAGATGGGGGGAACGAAGGTGAATGAAAGCGCCGCTGACTGGGGCCTTGTTTTCGATACGCTGCTGCTGATAGCGTTTCTTCGGTCAGATGCGGAAACGCCGGAGGCTGCGGCGGAGAAATTCGCGAAGAAACTCCTTGACATTCCGGAGAATGTAGACCTTTTCGCGGAAACGCCGGAAGAACGGCGCGCACGGAGTGACAAGTGGTATGCTCAAGAATGGGAGAAGTTGGAGATCGATAGGAATGACGGCTGAACGGAGCGCCGGACGACCGGCGCTGCTTTGAACCGGCAAAAAAGGTGAAAGGGTGAGCGGGGATGCGCAGAGTGAAGCAGAGAATCTTCTGCGGCGCGGTTTGCGAGCAGATCATATACAACATCGGAGACAGCGCGGACATCAGGACGGCGAAGCCGAGAAAGCCGCGCTTTGAAAATGAAGAAGACCGGGCTGCGCACCGCGAGGCGATCAGCCGCCGGAAAAATGCGCGGCTTGTCAATGCGAACTTCTCACCCGCCTCGCTTTATTCGACGGTTACCTTTGATCTGGACAGCGAGGTACATACCGTCGCGGAGTGCAAGCGGGAACGGGACAATTTTTACCGCCGCATACTATATAAATATCCGGCGGCGAAGATCTATCTGGTCTATGGCAAGGGCAAGCACACGGGGCGCTTCCACCTGCACATGATCTCTGACGGCGTGCCGGAGGAGGAAATTGGGAAGCTCTGGGGACGCGGCAGCGTGATCGACGTGAAGCCGCTGCGCAAGCACAACTATTATAAAAATGAGAGCGGGCAGCTCGTCGACCACGGGCAGGACTATACGGCGCTGGCAAATTATCTCTTTGACCACTGGCGGGAGGAGTTTGGCGGGCACCGCTGGAAGGCAAGCCGGACGTGCCGGATGCCGGAGGCGGAGATGCCGACGGAGGCCGTGCGCGAGTACAGCCCGAAGCGGCCGCCGGTGGCGCCACGCGGATATGTGCTGGCAGAGTGCCGGGCGACGAAGTACGGATATCAATATTATAAATATGTATGTGTGCCGGAAAAAGAGCAGGAACGCAAGCGGACGGGACGCCGCTTAGATTGAGCCTTGTAAATGTGTAAAGTTTTACGACGAAGGAGGCAGAGCATGAGCGACTACTGGCACAGGGCGTACATCTGCCCATTTTGGGCGGCAGCTGGCAAAAAGACGATCAAGTGCGAAGACGGCTGCATGCTCTGCTTCCGGGAGAGCTGTGACACGGCAGAGTACATCAGCCGGTATTGCGCAAGCTATGATTACCGGAAGTGCAGCGTCGCGGCGGCAAAGCTGCGATATTTCGACCGGCAGGCATAAAGATATTGGCACAGAGGAAGCGCGCGGGGGTGCCCGGGCGCTCTTTTGGCGTGGGGTGAAAAGCCAAAAAGCATGGTTTATGCTTAAAAGCGAAGGGAGGGGACACCGGATGGGACGGAAACCGACATTCACATCGGCAGAGGAAATGCAGGAGAAGATCGACGCCTATTTTGCAAGCTGCGAGCCGGAGCTGCTGCGGGATACAGCCGGGAACCCGGTACTGAACAAGAACGGCGAGCCGGTATACGTCGGCGGAAGGCCGATGACCATTCAGGGGCTTGCGCTGGCGCTCGGGTTTACCTCGCGGCAGAGCTTGCTCAACTACAAGGCAAAGCGCGAATTTGTGGACACGGTGACGCGCGCGCGCCTGCGCGTGGAACAATACGCAGCCGAACGGCTCTTTGACCGGGATGCACAGCGCGGCGCACAGTTCACATTGGCCTATGGCTTCGGATATGCGAAGGAAACTGACGAGAAGAAAGACGAAGGCGGCGTGCGGCTGGTGTTGGAGCGGGACGCAGAGGAAGGCAGCGAATGAAGACGCTGAACATTGGGAAGGCGCAGCCGAAGCAATGGCAGTTCCTGACGGATAAGCACCGGCACATTGCATACGGCGGAGCACGCGGGGGCGGGAAGAGCTGGGCCGTGCGGGCAAAGGCAAAGATGCTGGCGATGCGCTATCCGGGGATCAAGATCCTAATTGTACGCAAGACATACATGGAATTGCGGAACAACCACATCGAGATTCTTCAGGTGGAACTGGAAGGATTCGCAAAGTACAACAAGTCGGAAAAGGTCTTCCGGTTCCCGAACGGAAGCAGCATCGCATTTGGCTACTGCAAAAGCGACGCGGATCTCGGCCAGTATCAGGGCGCAGAGTACGACGTGATATTCCTCGACGAAGCCGGACAGCTTCGTGAGGAATGGATCAAGAAGATCAATGCCTGTGTGCGCGGCGCGAACGGGTTTCCGAAGCGGACATACTACACGCTGAATCCCGGTGGGCCGAGCCACGGCTATTTTAAGCGGCTGTTTGTCGACCGGGTTTTTAACCCGGACGAGCACCCGGAGGATTATTCCTTCATCCAGGCGAAGGTCACGGACAACAAGGCGCTGCTGCGGGAGCAGCCGGACTATATCCGCAGTTTGGAGAATCTGCCGCCGACACTGCGGGCAGCGTGGCTCGACGGGCGATGGGACGTCTATGAGGGACAGTTCTTTGAGGATTTCGTCAACAACCCGGACGGCTACCAGACGCGGCAAGGCACGCACGTCATCGATCCGTTCGAGATTCCGAGCGGGTGGACGATCTGCCGGAGCTACGATTTCGGCTATGGGAAACCGTTCTCCTGCGCATGGTGGGCGGTGGACTACGACGGCGTGATCTACCGCATTTTGGAGCTGTACGGCTGCACGCAGACGCCGAACGAGGGTGTGAAGTGGATACCGGACAAACAGTTTGCGGAGATCGCGAAGATCGAGCGGCAGCACCCATGGCTCAAGGGAAAGGACATCACAGGCATTGCAGATCCGGCAATCTGGGACGCGAGCCGCGGCGAGAGCATCGAGCAGACAGCGGCACGGTACGGCGTGTACTTCTCAAAGGGCGACAACGAGCGGATTGCGGGCTGGATGCAATGCCACTACCGGCTGCAATTTGATGAGAACGGATACCCGCGGATGTACGTCTTCCGCAACTGCGAGGCGTTTATCCGCACGATTCCGATTTTGGTATACGACGAGCACAAGGTTGAAGATCTCGATACAAGCATGGAGGATCATGTGGCGGACGAATGGCGGTACTTCTGCATGAGTAGGCCGATTCGCCCGATGCAGACGACTCCGGCGCAGCCGATTTGGGCTGATCCGCTGAACCAGATGAAAAAACAATGAGAAATATGCACAGAAAAGCGAATGAATATGCGAGAAGGCACAAAAATTCCCGGGGGAAAGACCGGAGAATGGGCGCATAACGGTGAATATATGAATGAAAGGGGTGGGGCCGATGCTGATGCCAGCATTGACAGATACCGAGAAAAGCTCGGTGACAACCGAAGCCTTCGGAGGGTACAACCACAATCTCGAAATCGGAGATGGGGAGTTCTTCGACATGAAGAACCTGACGGCGGACAACTATCCGCTGCTCAGCCAGCGGCAGAAGCGGAGCTTCGACCGGCAGCTGAACAGCCCGCAGGCGCTTATCTCGCGGGATGCGCTCTGCTGGATTGACAACCAACAGCTCTACATCTCTGGCTATTCGATGGCCGAGTATATGACGGCGGTGCAGATCACGAGCGGGAAGAAGCAGATCGTGTCGATGGGCGCGTATCTCTGCATCTTCCCGGACGGCATTTACTTTAACACGGAAAAGTATTCGGACAACGGCTACATGGGGCACGCAAACAGCGTGGCGCTTGGCGCGAGCCGGAAGCTCGGCATTTCGCTCTGCACGGTGGACGGCACGGCAATCACGGTGAGCTATACGCAGAGCAATCAGCCGGAGAACGCGACAAACGGCCAATACTGGATCGACACGAGCGGAAGCATGCACACGCTGAAGCAGTATGCGGCGACAACCTCGCAATGGGTGTCGGTGCCGACGAGCTATCTCAAGCTCGCGGCGGACGGCATCGGACAGGGATTTTCCAAGTACGATGGAATCCAGCTGAGCGGGCTGACCGGAAGTGAGCAGGTGAAAGCGCTCAACGGCTCGCACATTCTCTACGACGTGGCGGAGAGCTACATCGTGATTGTGGGCCTTGTCGACCAGACAACGGAGCTGACGAGCGGGACGGTAAAGACCGAGCGGCGCGTGCCGGACATGGACTATGTGACCGAGAGCGGAAACCGGCTCTGGGGCTGCAAGTACGGCGTGGTGGACGGCGAGACCGTGAACGAGCTTTATTGCTGCAAGCTCGGGGACTTCAAGAACTGGGAGTGCTATGAGGGCGTGGCGACGGACAGCTGGAGGGCAAGCTGCGGCACGGATGGGAGATGGACGGGCGCGGCGACGCTGGCCGACAGCCCGATCTTCTTCAAGGAGGACTGCTTCCACCGGGTATACCCATCTGCACAGGGCGCACATCAGGTCGTCGTGCAGAAATGTGAGGGCGTGCAGCGCGGATCGGAAAAGAGCCTCGTTGTGGTAGATGACCGGCTCTATTACAAGTCGCGCATGGGCGTCTGCGTCTATACGGGCGGGATGCCGGAGAACATCGGCAGCGCGTTTGGAAACACACTCTACTATGAGGCCGTGGCCGGAGGGGTGCGCGGGAAGTATTACATCTCGATGCGGGATGGAGAAAACGTATGGGCGCTCTTCTGCTACGACACGCGGCGCGGACTTTGGCACAAGGAGGACAGCCTGCACGCGGCAGAGTTTGCCCGCGTGGACGATGAGCTTTACTGCCTGGACAGCGAGAAGCACGTAGACTGTCTGTATGGGTCGGCGGGACAGCTGGAAGGGGCCGTCGAGTGGATGGCGGAAACCGGAATGATGACCTATGGACTTGCCGGGAAGAAGTACATCACGCGGCTGGATCTGCGGATGCAGCTGCCGAAGGGAAGCAGCATGGATTTCTGGATTCAGTACGATTCGGACGGACAGTGGCGGCACAGCGGACATCTGGACGGGAAAGGACTGCGGACATTCCTGCTTCCAATCCGGCCTTGCCGGTGTGACCATCTGCAATTCCGCATGACGGGCAAGGGCGAGATCAAGCTATACGGCCTGACGCGCGTACTGGAAGCGGGAAGCGACGCATGAGAAAGGAGGTGCGACGATGGGCAGCATGAAATTGGCGTACCCATCCATTGCCGGAAAGACAAGCGGGGAGCAGCTGGAATCCATGCGGCGCTACCTCTGCACGCTGACGGATCAGCTCAACCTCGCGGACTGGTCGGCGGGCGCGGTGCTGCAGGAAGTGTCGCGGGCCATTGATGCGGACAGCCTGCCGGACGCGGAGCGGAAGACGCAGCTTGGGAATTTTGGGCAGCTCAAGGCGCTGATTATCAAGACGGCGGACTACGCCGCGGCGAACAGCGAGAGCTTCAAGACGAAGCTCTCGGGCAATTATGTCGCGGTATCGGACTTCGGGAAGTACTGGCAGGAAGCCACGATGACCATTGACGGAAACGAATTTGGCATCCGGCAGCTCTACGACTACGCAGCGGGCATCAACAATGATTTCACGGTGAAGTCACAGCAATATGTTAAGACCGGGCTGCTCTACTACAACGGCGCGGTGCCGGTCTACGGCGTGGGCGTCGGAAACATCGAAACCACGGTGACAAAAGACGGCGAGACCGTGGTAGACCAGAAGAAAAATGAGCTGGTGACCGTGACGCCGGGGCGCGTGTCCTTCTGGCAGGGAGGCGACGAGATCGCATATCTGTCGGCCAAGAAGCTGCACTTCCCGTCCGGAACGCTGGAAGCGACAAATGCGGTACTATCCGGGACGCTGACGGCGGCGAGCGGATCGACGATCGGGCCGTGGACGGTATCGGACAGTAGCATCTACCGTACCCACAACACATGGGGCGCGACCGGTGGACTGTATTTCGGAACGAGCGGGCTGAGCCTCGGCAGCAATTTCAAGGTCGACGAGAGCGGAAATCTGACGGCGAGCGGCGCAAGCATTTCGGGAACCATTACGGCAAGCAGTTTGTATGTCGGTGGGAACGAGATCGCGACACAGCTGAACTATCTGACACAAACGGTGTATTCGCAGCTGAGCGCGCTGATGGGCTATGTTACAGCGCAGGGGCAGTACAGCGGGAATCTGGCGGGGAACACGGTCACGGTTGGGTCGCAAGGGATTTTGTATGGAAGTTATAACTCACAGGGAAACCCGGGAATGGAAGTGTACGGTTCGAACGGACTGAGACTGACGTCTGCTGGAAACGTATATCTTGGCGCACAGGGCGGCGGAGCGAATGGATCGATCACCATTGGCGGCGGGAAGGTCAGCATCTACGCTGAATCCGGGCTATACGTTAACGGAACGAAGGTTACATAAGGAGGAGCAACATGGGAATTGGAATGGCGATCGGAGCGCTGCGGGAGAAGCTGATCAAGGACATCAATGAATCCGGCCTGCCGCCTGTGGTGGTGGAACTGGTGCTGCAGCCGCTCATGGCAGAGCTGCACGGGATGGCGATTGGGCAGATCCAAGCGGAGCAGATCCAGAAAAAAGAGGAAAAGGAGAAAGCCGATGCAGGAACAGAACATGCAGACGATGGAGAATGAACAGATGGCGCCGGTGCTGACGCAGCCAATCGGTGAAGCGCAGGTGCGGCAGGCGTTTGCCACGCTGCAAAAATACAAGGCGGGCAAGGCAAACCTCGAAGCGCGCGTGACGGCGAGCGAAAACTGGTGGCGGCTCAAGAGCTGGCGGCAGATTCAAAAGGGAAACCCGATGGACGATAAGTGGGCGAGCGCATGGCTCTTTAACGTCATCATTGGAAAGCACGCGGACGCGGTCGCGGCATACCCCGCGCCCGCCGTCCGGCCCAGGGAGCCGGATGACCGGGGAGAAGCAAAGCGGCTCTCGTCCATCCTGCCGGTGATCCTGGAACAGAACGATTTCGAGGAAGTCTACTCGGACAGCCAGTGGACGAAGCTGAAGCAGGGGACGCTGGTCTGGCACGTGAGCTGGGACAGCTCCAAGCTGAACGGGATTGGCGACATCGCCGTGAACGCGGTAGACATTCTGAGCTTTTTCTGGGAGCCGGGGATCACAGACATTCAGAAATCGAAAAACGTCTTTGTGACGGAGCTGGTCGACAACGACATCCTGACGGCCAAGTACCCGGAGCTGGAAGGGAAGCTGAAATCGACCGGCAACATCATGCAGCAGTACAACACAGATGACACCGTGCCGACGGACAACAAAAGCATGGTGGTGGACTGGTACTACAAGAAGTGGCGGGGCGGCAAGAGTGTGCTGCATTTCTGCAAATTCGTCGGAGACAACGTACTGCTGGCGACCGAGAACGACGGCGAGCAGAAATATAGCACGCAGCAGATGCCGGACGGCTCCGTGGTGCAGACGCCGGTCGGAAGCCCCATGGCGGAGACGGGCCTTTACGACGACGGGGATTATCCGTTTGTGGTGGATGCGCTGTTCCCGGTGGAGGGCAGCATCGCAGGCTACGGATACATCGACATCGGCAAGAGCGCGCAGGAGCAGATCGACCGGATGAATCAGGCGATCATCAAGAACGCAATTATGGCGGCGTCGCCCCGGTGGTTTCGGCGCAGCGACGGCGCGGTAAACGAGGAAGAATTTGCGGACTGGACGAAGCCTTTTGTGCACGTGGACGGCAATCTCAGTCAGGATTCGCTGATGCAGATCCAGGTGAATCCACTGAGCGGGAATTACATCACGATTTTGCAGAACAAGATCGAAGAACTGAAATGGACGACCGGAAACACGGACGTCAACAACGGCGCGACAAGCTCCGGAGTGACGGCGGCCTCCGCGATTGCGGCGCTGCAAGAAGCATCGGGCCGGTCGAGCAAGGACAGCACGAAGTCGGCATACCGGGCATATGCACGGCTCATCCGCATGGTGATTGAGCGAATTCGGCAATTCTACGATCTGCCGCGTCAGTTCCGCATTGTGGGGCAGCGCGGCGCGGAAGAATTCGTGCAGTATTCCAACCAAGGGCTGCAGATGCAGCCGCTCTATGGCAAGGACGGGCAGCCGGACGGGATGCGGAAGCCGGTATTTGATATCGAAGTTTCGGCACAGAAGGCGAGCGAATATACGGCGATGGCGCAGAACGAGCTGGCGCTGCAATTTTTCCAGCTTGGGTTCTTCCATCCGCAGATGGTGGATCAGGCGCTCGCGACGCTGGACATGATGGACTTCGACGGGAAGGACAGCATCGTGCAGAAGATTCAGGAGAACGCCGACCTTGCGGAGCGTCTGGCGCAGTGGCAGCAGATGGCGCTTGCCGTGGCAGATCGATATGATCCTTCGCTCGGGCAGGCGCTGGCCGAACAGGTATTGATGGAGGGCGGACAAGCCGTGCAGGCTCCGCAGGATGAAAAGCTGGCAGAGATCAAAACCGGCGAGCAGCAGGAGCCGACAAAGGTACAAAACGCGCGGGAGCAGGCGCAGAAGGCCACGCAGCCGGAATAAAAAACCGATCTGCAAACACTTCAATGGTTTGCAGATCGTTTCTTTCGGCGTGGGGTGAAATCACAAAAAACGCATGGTAGACTGAAATTAGAAAGTCAGAAAGGACTTGCTTTATGGATGAACTTATGGCAGGAGCGCCCCAGGCGGGCGCGGCTGACGTCGCCGGTCAGCAGATGAGCGGGCAGGCAGCCCCGGCGCAGGCGCAAGCGCCGCAGCAGCAGGCCAACGTCCCGGACGCTCAGGGACAGCAGGAGGAGACCTTTGAGAGCTTGATCGCGGGAAAGTACAAGCAGCAGTACGACAGCGCAGTCGGTGCGGCGGTGCAGAAGGCCGTGAAACAGCGGCTCAAAGGGCAAGGGGCGATGAAGGCGCAGATCGAAGCGATGGCCCCGGTGGTCGACCGGCTGGGCGTGCTCTATGGCATTGATACCTCAGACCCTAGAAAGATCGACTATGCGGCGCTGGCGCAGAAGTTTGGTGCGGATAACCGTCTCTACGAAGCTGAAGCAATGGAACGCGGCTCGACGGCGGACGCGGTACGCAGCGAGTATGCTTCTCGCGCGGAAACCGCAGGGATGCGCCGCCAGCTGCAGGAGTACCAGCTTCAAGAGCAGTTCAACGGCATTCGGTCGGCATTTGACCGGGATGTTGCCGGGCAGTACGGGACGAGCTTTGAAGCCGAGATGGCGAACGAAGACTTCGCCCGGCTGATCGCGGCGAACGTCCCACCGAAGACAGCCTACGAAGTGGTACACATGGCAGAGATCCAGGCGGCGCAAGCGCAGGTGGTGGCAGCACAGGCGAGAAACAACGTCATGCAGACCATTCAGGCGCAGGGCGCAAGACCGCCAGAGATCGGCGGGAACGCCAACGGCGGGCAATTCACAAACACAGACCCGCGCAGCTGGTCGAAGCAGCAGCGCGAGGACATCATCAGAAGGGTTCAGAGGGGGGAAAAAATCGTCCTCTGAGCAGAAGGAGGAAAAGAACTATGCTTAACATTGGATTCCAGTTTTTCGCGGATGCGGGCACGCTGGTCAACGCGACCGGCAACTACGTGAACGCATACACCGGCACGACTACGGCGTTTGACACGACCAACAAGCTGACGCCGACAATGAAAACGTTCTACGACACGCAGCTTTTGGAAAATGCGCGCCCGGAACTGATCTTTGCACAGCTTGCCAAGAAGCAGGCGCTTCCGCGCAACCACGGCAAGAGCGTGGAATGGCGCAAGTGGAACACGCTGCCGGAGGCGGAGACGCTGACCGAAGGCGTCATCCCGACCGGCCAGAAGCTCGGCATGTCCAGCATGACGCAGGACATCGTGCAGAAGGGCCTGTACGTCACGATCTCCGACCAGCTGGAACTGCACGCGATTGACAACGCGATTCTCGGCGCGACCGAAGAACTCGGCGCGTCCGGCGGCATGAGCATTGACAAGATGGTGCGAAACGAGGTCGTGGGCGGCACGGTGAAGCAGCTCTGCGACAAAGTGAACGCCACGACCGGCGAACATACCGAGGTGACAGAAAGAAGCGGCATGGACACAACTTGCGTGCTGACGCCGACCGAGGTCAACAAGGCCGTGACCACGCTGAAAAAGGCGCACGCGCCGACGATCAACGGCAAGTACGTCGGTATCATCCATCCGTCTGTCGAGTTCGATCTGCGGCAGAGCAAGGAATGGATCGAGGCGCACAAGTATGCGGCGGTCACGGAGCTGTTCAACGGCGAGATCGGCGAGCTGCACGGCGTGCGCTTTATCGAATCGACGAACCAGAAGATCTGGAACGACAGCACCTGCCCGGTCAAGACGGCTGCTGCGAGCGGCAACCCGGCGGTCTATTACAGCGTGTATGCGACGATCATCATGGGCAAGGACGCCTTTGCCATGATCGACCCGGACGGTGGCACGATGGAAATGATCGTAAAGACCAAGGGCGAAGCGGGCGGCCCGCTGGAACAGTTCAGCACCGTCGGCTATAAGTACGAAGGCGCAGCAAAGCGGCTCTACGAGGAGCGCATGGTGCGCATTGAGAGCACGAGCGCATACTCCGCGACCGACCCGGCAAACTAAGGAAGGAGAATCCACATGGCAAAGACAGAAGAAACCGCAGTTGTGACCGCGACAACCGAACAGGCATATGACCCATGGAAGGATATGCGGGAGATTATGCTGCCGAGAGCGGGCAACAACGAACAGCAGTTCCAGTATGTCGGCGTGAACGGCAGAACGTTTCAGGTGCCGAGGGGCAAGCGGACGGAGGTTCCGCGCCCGGTCTACGAGTGCCTGATGGAAGCACAGCAGCAGGCGCAGGAAGCCTTTGAAGCCAACCGCGCAAGCGAGCCGAAATAACAACATAGTGCCCTTTGCGGCATGACGAGAGGGAGCGTGTGCCGCTCCCTCTTTTTCGTAGGAGGTGGAGTATGAGAATTCGAGAAGCGATTGAGATGATCGACCGGCTGATGCCGAATCAGTACGGCGAGGACGACAAGGTGCACTGGCTCGGGGAGCTGGACGGCATTGCAGACCGCGAGGTCTTCCGGGCGCATGAGCGGGAGGAGGATATGGGCGAGTTTACCGGCTATCCGCCGGGCGTGGATCTCGACACGATTTTGATGATCCCGTTTCCCTACGAGGACATCTACCGCTGGTATCTGGAAATGAAGATCTGCGACGCGAACGGCGAGCTGACGAAGTACAACAACGCCGCTGCAAAGTACAACAGCTACTGGCAGGGATTTTGGAACGCATACAATCAGGATCACATGCCGCAGCAGGCGGCGACGTATTTCAAACTGTAAAGGGGTGAAGACATGGCAATTTATCGCGTAGAAAACGGAAAGGCGCCGGCCGGCCTTTCGGCTGGCGACGAGGTCGTGACCGGCGGCGGAACATACCGAATCACAGGCGTCAACGCGGACGGCAGCTACCAGAGCCAGGTGAGCAACAAGAAACAGACGACCTACAACTACAAGGGGCAATATACGCAGCGGCAAAGTCCGCTGCTCTCGCAGGGCGTGAGCGGGTATACGCAAAATCGGCTCAATGGGCTGGAAGGCGGTTACACGCCGGGTTCTGCCGTGCAGCAAGCGCAGGCGTATCTCAATCAGGTGCAGTCCCGCAGACCGGGAGAATATCAAAGCCAGTGGGACGGCGAGCTGACGGAGCTTTACAACCGGATCGCGAACCGGAAGCCGTTCAGCTATGACATCGGGACAGACCCGGTATATCAGCAGTACCGTGAGCAGTACCAGCGGCAGGGGCGGCTTGCCATGCAGGACACGATGGGCCAGGCGGCGGTGCTGACCGGCGGCTATGGCAGCACCTACGGCGAGCAGGTGGGGCAGCAGGCGTACAATGCCTATCTGCAAAACCTGAACGACATTGTGCCGAATCTTTACAATTCGGCATACAACCGCTACCGCGACGAGGGCACAGACCTCTACAACCAGTATGGATTGCTCAGCGACCGCGAGAATCAGGCGTACAGCCGGTACCGCGATACGGTGAACGACTATTACTCCGACCTCTCCGACGCGCGCAGCGCCTACGACAGCGCCTATTCGCGGGACTACAACCAGTGGAGCGACCAGCTCAGCTATTGGTCGCAGAAGGCGGCGAACGAGAACAGCGCATACTTGCAGCAGCTCGCGGCGCAGAGCAGGGCGAGAGGCGGATCGGGCGGCGGCTCCGGTGGGAGCGCATCCGGACTGACGGATCGGACACTCATCAATGGGTACGGTGATTTCGAGAGCAACAAGGCGATGCTGGATGCCAGCTATCGCGGTGTGAAGAAGACCATTGAGATGCAGATCGCACAGGGAAATCTCAGTGCGGCGTATCAGACGGCGGTCAACGCGCAAAGCCAGATGAGCTATCAGCAGTGGTCGGACATTTCGCGCCGGATCTTCGAGCTGACCGGCAAGAAGATCGATGACGCCGTGAACTATTACAACAGCGGAACGGGAACGGCGGGGACTGCGGCTACAAGGAAAAAATAAGGAGCGACGATATGGCGATCATTTCGGAAAAGAGTTTTGTGAACGGTGCGCTGAAGAACCAGAACAAGAAGACAAAAAGACCGCAGACGTCCATCGTGAACGAAGCTGATTTTTTGTCACGCGGAGGCGAGGAAATGGATCGGAGCCGGACAGCCTTTGAAAACTACAAGGCTGCCCGCGCGGCGATGCAGCAACAGGCGCAGCGGCAGGTGACGCAGGGCTATGAGCGCCGGGCGGACGCGATGGGGACTGTGGCGAGGGGGTATGGGCAGTCGAACATGCCGACGGTGGCGAAGCAGACGGCATACCAGAATTACACCTATGCGCTCAAGCAGAAGGAGCTTCGGCAGAAACAGATGAGCGGGAAACCGCTGACCCCGGCAGAGCAGAAGATTCTGAACACGACAGTCTATCGAGACCCGGCACAGGCCGCGAACGCCGAAAACAACAAGTATCAGAATCAGGCCGTAAAGAACGTGGAGAGCGAAGAACAAATCACCAAGCACCAGTTCGATCATACGCCGGAAATGGTCAAACAGTACGGCTCCTACGAAAACTACAAACGCGGCCTTTACGACAATGAATATGTCGGCGTCCTGAAAGAGCGGGAGGACGAGCTGGGCGGCCAGATCAAGGAGCTGGAACAGCAGATCCGGACGCGGCAGGCGGAAGCGGAGACAGCGACCGAGGAAGGCGTGCGCCGGGAGAATGAGCGGAAAGAGCTGATCAAGCAGGGCAAACTGGAAGGGATCAGCGACATGGAGTCCAGGCTTGCGCAGCTTCAGCAGGAGCAGATGCAGCTGCAAAGCGAACGCGCGATGAAGCGCAGCCACATGGCGATCGATCCGCTGGATGACGAGACGAAGGCGCTGCTGCGGGAATATAATGCGGGCGGTATGTACACGAGGGACTATTCCAGACAGAACGGCGGGAGCGGGCTCTCGAAGATGGAGGCCCATGCCGATCTGCGGGCGAAGGGATACAGCGAAGACGAGATCAAAAGCCTCGCGGAATACGAACAGCGGCTGCGGGACTATGAGAACGCGATGACACAGGCGGAGCAGTCCTATCAATTCGGGCAGGAGCATCCGTACATTTCAACGGCGGCATCTGCGCTGATGGCTCCGGCAAAGGCGCTGGGCAATATCGAATCGCTGCGCGGCGTGCTGCCGAAGGGGTTAGGCGGGTATCAGAACGCGGATATGCCGACGAATATTTACAGTCCACTGTATAATGCGAGCCGCGTGTCGGGAAGCATCCGCAGCGGCGTCATGGAGGGCATGGGAAACGTCGGACAGTTTCTCTACCAGGCTGGAACCAGCGCCCTGGACAGCGCGGTCAACATGGCGGCCTCGATTGGCTTGGTCGGTGCGGCGGGGTTAGGAACCGGAGCGGCGGCGCAGGGCGCCGTGGCGAATACGATGAACTTCGTGATGGGGTCACAGGTCGCAGCAGATTCGGTCTATGAGGGAATCCAGAACGGCAAAAGCAACGTCGACGCGCTGATCGACGGTATTGTCGAGGGCGCGATCGAGGGAATTACCGAGAAATATTCCGTGGGCGATATCATCGAGACGATGCTGTCCGGCAAGGCGGCGTGGCGAAAGGTCATCCGGGCGTTCGCTTCGGAGGGCGCAGAGGAAATTGCAAGCAACTGGCTCAACCGCATCTATGACGTGACCGCGAAGCGCGGGCGCGGCGAAGTGGAAGCGGCGTACCGCGCCTATCTTGCGAAGGGAATGAGCGAGCGGGATGCGATGGCTGCGATGGTGAAGGATTTCGCAGAGGAAGATGGCCTTTCGTTCCTCGCGGGCGGCCTTTCCGGCTGGGCGATGTCCGGTACATACGCGGCGTTGGGAAAGGGCGCGTCGGAGGCGAACATCCAGTGGACGGCGGCGCAGGCCATCCAGCGCGGCGAGGTACAGGATGTGATCGACCTCGGGCTGGCACAGGGCAAAGGAGCGGCCTTCGACCGCGCGGCAGCCTTGCAGGGCGATCTGATGCGAGGCGGAGAGCCGACGCAGAAGGACGTGGCCGGTGTGCTGCGCGAGTACGTAAAAGAACAGCGTGACGCCGCAGAGGAAGCGCAGAGCGGAGATCAGACGCAGGAGAACCAGACATACCAGAACTTCAAAAACGCCGCGCAGAGCGTGGAGCAGCCGCAGACAGAGCAAGAACAGGCACAGCGGCAGCAGGAACAGCAGGGCGTCGACATGTACGACGAGGACGGCAGTTTGCTGGATGTGGGCGAAGGATGGGCCGAGATCGACCCGGAGCAGTATGCCGGGCAGCAGACCGCGCAGGCCGAGGCGGAGATGGACAAAGCAGCGGCTGCGGCGGACAATGCCTATCTGGAACGTCAGGTACAGAAGAACGGCTATGACGATCTGACAGCGGCGTATTTTGTAAACGGCAACACGACAGATCTCTCCTTGGAAGAGTATGCCGCAAAATTCCAGAAGGCATACGAGCGGGGGCAGATGGGCGTATCGAAGGAATGGACGGTCGGAGCGGCGGTCGGGATGAACCGGGATGTGGCGACGGCGGCATGGGAGGCCGGACGCAAGGCGGCGCAGCAGAGCGGCGCGGCAACCGAAAAATATAGCATCAATGACACCAGAAATCTCAGCCAGAAAGAGCAGTTCAAGGAATACCGGGCGGGGAGATTCAAGGCAAAGGATGAATTTGCATTCGGAGCAGCGCCGGAAAGCGTGCAGAAGATCGGACTGACCGGCGAGATCGTTATGTCACAGACGGACTATAAGAAAGCAAAAACTGCGAAACACAACGTTCCGCAGCGCGTTTTTAATAATCTGAAATCGATTATGGATTCGGCTGTACTGTCCTTTGAAAAGGGAGATGAGGTCGGCGTGCTGACGTCGGAGATCGATGCAGACGGAAAACCGCTCTTGCTTGCCTTCCGGAAAAATGTTAATCTGGATGGAGAGACAGTGACCAGAATGAAAAGCGCCTATGGACTGGATACTCCGTCTGCGTGGGTGCAGAACCAGATCAAGGATGGAAAAACGCTTCGGATTCTGGACAACAAAAAAGCCGACAATTTCCTGAACAGCGTTGGCTACAAGGCCGAGCGAACAGGAAACTATCAGCTTGGTGACACTGTATCAGAAATTCAGAAAAATGTCAAGGGAGGAAATGAACATGGAAAGAACATATCTGCTGAAAGACAGGAACGGAATGATGGTGCGCGTACCGGAGAGCAAGCTCAGCGAGTGGAGCAAGCAGCAGGAGGGCGAAGCGAAAGCGCCCGCCGAGGACGAGAAAGAGCGGATCAGGCAAGAAATCTATCAAAAACTTGGCCTGAAGTAACGAACGCGGAGCTGATCGGCGAGGGCGGCAGCGAGAACACGGTGCGCGTGATGCCGCGGGCGGATATTTTGAAAAACGCGGACGCGAAGAAGGCGGCAGAGTTCTTCCGCACGGCGGGAATCAAGCGCTACCAATTCGTCGTCGGGCAGTTGGAAACCACGGTCGACGGGCGGACGTTCCGCGCGGACGGCGTGACGCTGGCCGATGGAACGGTGCTGGTGCGGCTGGACAGCGAGGAATATACCGCGACGCAGCTTGCCAAGCACGAAGGGTATCACATCATTGCACAGCGAAACAATGAGATGGCACAGCGCATCCGCAAGCGGCTGGTGGCCGAGGGAAAGATCAGCGCGGCGCAGATCGACAGCTACATCGACGCCTACAACGCGATCTACGGAGACAACACGGACGCCTACGTTGAGGAAATCGTAGCGGACGCCTACGCCGGAATCAACCGCACGGACTACGGCACGAACAACATCCGAGCCGAGGTGACGATGGAGGCCGGGCAGTGGATGAAGAAGTCCGGCAGCGCGAGGGCACCGCCGGAAGGACGGTTCTCGGCTAGTGCGGAGCAGACGGAAAACGAGCAGACAGAAACGGAAGCCTTTAAGAAATGGTTTGGCGATTGGCAGAATCACCCGGAGAGCGCAAGCAAGGTAGTTAATGCGGACGGAACGCCGAAGGTAGTCTATCATGGGACAAATGCAGTGTTCAACACTTTCCGACAGAAGAACGGTGTGTATTTCTTCTCGGAAAGCCGTGACTATGCGGAGAGCATGGCGGAAGAACGCGGCGGAACGCGCGTGGTGGAGACATATCTGAACATCCGTAACCCGCTTTACGTCAGGATGCAGGAGGGGGATTTTACAGACCCGACGAAGGAAGCACGTTATATCCGGCAGGCGAAGGCGAAGGGACACGACGGCGTGGTATTTGTGCTGGATAGTGGAAACGAACTGGTTGACGACACCTTCTATGCAGCGTTCATGCCGGAGCAGATCAAGAGCGCGACGGACAACGTCGGGACGTTTGACAGGAATAACTCGGACATCCGATTCTCGGCCAGTGCGGAGCAGATCAGCGAGCAGGACAGAGAGAATCTGAACAAAGTGCTGGAAATGATGGACGCGGAAGGTGACGGCATTTTCCGGGACGCGGTGCTACTGCGAAATCCGAAAATGCTGCAAAAGCTTGTGGCGGAACGCGGAAAAACGGAAAGCGCTGCATTCACGCGGTGGTTTGGGAACAGCAAAGCGGTCAACCGGAACGGCGAGCCGATGCTGGTGTTCCATGGAGCGGGCGCAAGGTTTACCACGTTCGATGCGGGCGGAAAGCCGATTTGGCTGACAGCGAACATCCAGTATGCAGAAAAGTATTCCACGGCGAATAGAGCTGCTGAGAAACTGCTGCCAAGCTCGTCAATTTATGCGGGGAACGTTGACAGGGTGATCCCAGCGTATATCCGTGTCGAAAATCCGGCGAACGTTGGGGACACGGACGGCGGGTTTGATGGAAACTATATGGATCTAGCGAAACGGATCGGCGTGCGCCCGAGTGAACTGCGGCAGGCATGGGAAGGAGCCGGAAGACCGGAAATGTTGTGGCAAGCGGTCAACTCGAAGCAGATGTCAGAGCTGCTGAAACGGCATGGGTATGATGGAATCCAAGCGATTGAGAACGGTGTAGCAACATGGGCAGTGCTGGAACCGACGCAAATCAAATCTGCCGTGGCAAACAACGGCGTATTCAGTCTGAAAAGCGCAGACATCCGATATGCTTCGGCGCCGCAGCGGTTCCGGGATGCACTGCCGGAGCGGGCGGCGGAATATGTGGCGCGGACGGAAAACACACTGGTGCGGCGGCTGGCAGACAATCTGAGCGTGCCGGAGACGGCCAAGCGCGAGACGCTGCGGCCAATCGCCGACGAGATCATCTACGACGTACTGCGCGGCGGCGAGATGGACAGCGCGAAGCTGAACCGACTCTTTGACCAGGCATGGGACGCCGGGCGGGAAGCCGACACGGAATACTATGAGCAGTACAAGGATGTGCGCGAGAAAATCCGCACGCAGAAGCTTTTCATCTCGGCGAAAGACCGGGCGGACATTGCGGACTTTAACCTGTTCCGCAAGCAGACCATGGGAACGCTGCGCCTTTCCAGCGATGGATTGCCGGTCGACACGTTCTATCAGGAGATGCGGGACATGGCGCCGGAGCTGTTCCCGGCGAGCATCACCGCACCGAGCGACCAGCTCTTGCAGCTCTATGAGGTGGCGCAGAGCATCCAGAAGCGCGAAAAGACGCTGAACGAAGCGTTTGGCGCACAGGCGGAGAGCTTCAAGACGTGGGCGCGGAATGACTTTGATGAATCCGTACAGCGGCTTGCGGAAGGAATCCGCATTGCGAAACGCTATCAGGAAGCGCAGGAGCGCAGGAAGGAGAAGCTGGGCGTGCCGCAGACGGCAGAGGAAGCCATGGAGCTTGCGAAGGAGGTCAAAGCCGAGAAGAAGAAATTTCAGAAGGTGCAGAGCCGGTATTTGCTGACGGACGCAGACCAGAAGATCGTGAATATGCTGCTGCGTGGAGACACGACGCCGGAAGCGGTACAGAACCGGGAGAACGCGGAAGCGATCCTGAAAACCTACGAAGCGAAAGCGGACTATGATCTGCTGGCGCTGCGGCTGAAAGCATGGAACAACACGCGCAAGCAGGGACTGCGCGATCAGGCGGAGAACGCGCTGAACGCGGCGGAAGCCGAGAAGTGGGTAGACAAGGGGAGCGGACTTGCGTATATGCGCGAGACCATGGAGCGGAACATCCGGGACATTGCAAAAAAAGGCAAGGTTGCGGATGAGAAGGCCGAGGCGTTCAACAACGAGTATTTCCACCCGGTACACAAGAACGAGAGCGACCGAAAGAGCTACGTCGTCGGCTTGCAGGACAGGATCAAAGCGCTGAATCTCGGCCGGAAGGTGGAAAACGGGAATCTGGTTTCAGAGAGCTATGCAGTGCAGTGGCTCGGGGAAGCGGAATTCAACCGGAAGTATCTGGCGGAGCATCCGCGCGTGAAGCAGCGCGGCGGATTTGGCTACGAGGAATGGAACGCGGCAATTCAAAAATTCCACGAGGAAAACCCGAAGCTGGACTATGCGAAGATCGAACACGCCGTGAAGGAATTCAGAAGCATCTATGATCAGCTCTATCAGGACATGAACCGCGTGCGGATGGAAAACGGCTATGAGCCGGTCGATTATATGCAGGGATATTTCCCGCATTTTCAGGAGAACGACAAGGACGGGAGCTTGCTGACACGATTCGGACGGCATCTCGGCATTACGGACGAGGTGACGCCGCTGCCCGCGACGATCAACGGCCTGACGCAGACCTTCCGCCCCGGAATCCGGTATATGGCGAACATCCAGCAGCGGCTCGGCTATGCGACGGCATATGACGCGCTGCAAGGCTTCGACCGGTACATTGAGGTTGCATCGGACGTCATCTACCACACGGGCGATATTCAGCGGCTCCGGGCGCTGGCCACACAGATCCGCTACCGCGCGAGCGACGAGGGCGTGCGCAAGCAGATCGACCGCATCCTGCAAGACCCGACGCTGACGCCGGATGAAGCAAACGAGCGGGTGGCGCAGGCAATGAAGGACGCACCGTTTGCACTCTCAAACTTCGTGGCGGAGCTGGACGAATACACGAATCTGCTTGCCGGGAAGAAGTCGCGGCTTGACAGAAAAATGGAGGCGATGTTCAAGCGAAATTTTTACAATGTTGTGAAGGCGTTTGAATCCCGCGTGGGCGCAAACATGGTGGCGGCGAACATCGGCTCGGCGCTGACGAACTTCATTCCGCTGACGCAGGCATGGAGCCAGGTGTCATCGGCGGATATGCTGCACGGGATGTGGCAGACGCTGCAAAACTACAAGACGGCGGACGGATTGGACACGGCTTCAACCTTCATCCACAACCGCAGCGGCTATGGGCGGCTCGCGATGTCGACCATGGACAAGGTTTCGGAAAAGGCGGCATTTTTGATGGAAGCCGTCGACGGATTCACGACCGGAAGCGTCGTCCGGGCACGGTATCTGCAAAACCTCCGGCTTGGCATGAGCGAGGTGAACGCGATGCAGGAGGCAGACCAGTTCGCGGCAAACATCATGGCTGACCGCAGCAAAGGCGCGACGCCGACGCTTTACTCGTCCAGAGACCCAATTATCAAGCTCTTCACGAAGTTCCAGTTGGAGGTCAACAACGAACTGAGCTGGATCTTCAAGGACATGATCCCGCAGGAGCGGAAGAAGGGCGTAGCGCAGCTGGCAAAGGCACTCTTTAAGTTTTTGATCGGCGCGTGGCTCTACAATGAGGTCTATGAAGCCATTGCCGGAAGACGCGCGGCGCTCGATCCGCTGGACATCCTCAATGACAGCGTGGGTGACTTCACAGGGTATCAGCTGCCGAACACGGTGCAGTCGGCGCTCTCGGGCCGGTGGGAGTTCACGAAGGAGAAGCCGGGGACGTATCAGGCGATCAAAAATCTCGGCGGAAACCTCGTCAGCGAACTGCCGGGGACGCAGGTGCTCACGGCGCTCGGACTGGATGAGAAGTGGGGATTGGAGATCGACGGCGGACGCATTGCGGTTTCGTCGGCCATTCCGAACATCGGGAACATCGAAAAGGCATTGCTTGCCAGCAACGAGGACATTGCCCCGAAGAAGAAAGTGCAGACGGTGGTGAACGAGCTGGCAAACCCGGCGGCCTATCTTGCGCTGCCATTCGGCGGCGGGCAGATCAAGAAGATGGCACAGGGCGCGCAGGCCGTCGTGCAGGGCGGCAGCTACAAGGCGGACAACGAGGGACGCGACATCCTGCAATATCCAATCTACAATGACAAGCCGGGCGAGATGGCAAAGAATATGGCGCAGGCGCTGCTCTTTGGCAAGACGGCGACGGAGGAAGCGCAGGGATGGATCGAGAGCGGATTCAAGAATCTGAGCGCGAAGGAGACGGCGGCCTATCAGGAGATGACCGCAGCCGGAGCGGATCAGCGGGACAGCTATACCTTCGTCGGAGCGATGAAGAAGCTGGATAGCAAGGAAGCGAAGCTCACGATGCTGTTCGCCTACGATCTGCCGGAGGAAGGGAAGACGGCGTATTATTATAATGCGCTGGCCGACGATACGGAGCGCGGGAAGATGGATGCACTGGAAGAACAGGGCGTTTCCCATTCGGACTATGTCGCGTTCCGAAAGGCGTACTTCGGCGCATACGGGACGCAGAGCGTGTCGCAGGAGCGGGTGAACACGGCGCTCGATCAGTTGGACATTCCGAAGGCAGAGAAAGCGGCCATTTGGCGAAGCTGCAACAAGGACTGGAAGGAAGAAAACAATCCGTACAAGTAACAAAAGACCGGAGCGGGATGACCGCTCCGGTTTTTTACTGGGCTTTTTTTAGTTCAGCGATCTGCTCGCTGTGCAGCTTGATAATGGATTTCAGGAAATCGACCTCTTCCTCCAGCTCTTCCACGCGGCTTTTCGGGGCGAGCTTTTCAAGCAGAGTCTGTTGGCCTTCGGCGAGAAGATTGAATTTCGGCATAATTGAAGATTCGATAAGAACGCGCGTGGCGGCGGCGGTCTCCTGAAGAATCTCTTTTTTCTGGGCCTCCATTGCATCCAGCATGCGGGCAGTCTGTGTGTCGAGCAAATCCTTAATGAGTGCCAAATCGTTCTTGTCCAGCATAAAATATTCTCCTCCTGTTTGAGATAAGAACAGTATAGCGCGCGGAGGGCGGAGCCGTCAAGTGCTGCGTGGGGTGAATCTGCCGGGTGGAGCTGTTACACTGAGGGAAAGGAGTTGATGAAAATGGGAATTCCAATTCCGGGGGCATACGCAAGCCCGCGAATCTCGAACGGCGTGCTGTGCTGGTATGCCGGAGATACATTCAGCGTCGTCATTCAGGCGGATCTTGTCGATCAGGACGGAGCGGCGGTGGACATTGGGGCGACGGACACGGTGAAAATCACGTTCCGAGATGACACGCGGGCGGAGGTTTGGAGCAAGACGTTTTCGAACGTCGAGAACAATCAGGTGACGCTTGTGGTCGATGCGGAGATCAGCGCGAAGTTCCCGAAGGGCAGATACACCTACGACGTGGAATTTTCGCACGGAGACCGGACGACGCTGGCGCGGGACAACAAACTCCGGGTGGAATGAGGTGAGACAGTGAAGGTTGAAATTCCGAACAGTATTTTGGTCACATTGAGCGGGCAGACGTCGCGCGGCGTGAAGGGCATTGAAGTCCGCGAGGCGGACGGCCATCTGATCTTTACGCTGACAGACGGAAAAGAGCTGGATATGGGTTCCGTCATGGGGCCGCAGGGGCCGAAGGGAGACACTGGCGCGAAAGGCGAGAAGGGCGACCGAGGGGAGAAAGGTGACACTGGCGCAACGGGCGCAAAGGGCGAAACCGGCGCGACGGGCGCGACCGGCCCGCAGGGCATCACGCCCACCATCGGGGAGAATGAGAACTGGTATCTCGGAAATGTTGACACCGGGAAGCCATCCCGAGGCCGCCAAGGCGAGAAAGGCGAGAAAGGCGAGACCGGTGCCAAGGGCGAAACTGGCGCAACGGGAGCAACAGGCCCACAGGGCGAGACGGGGCCGAGAGGGCCGCAGGGCTTGCAGGGCGTCCAGGGCGAACCCGGAAAGGGATTGACCATCTCGGGCTACTACGCAACGGCGCAGGCGCTGGCCGCTGCGGTGACGAATCCAACGGCTGGCGACGCTTATGGTGTTGGCACGGCGGAGCCGTATGACATTTACATCTACGACGGCGTGACATCTGCGTGGGTCAACAACGGCCCCTTGCAGGGCGCGAAGGGTGAGAAGGGCGACAAGGGCGACAAGGGCGACACAGGCGCACAGGGAGAACCGGGCAAAGACGGCAGCCCCGGTGCGGCTGGCGCACCCGGCGCGACGGGCACGACGTTCACGCCGTCCGTATCAGCGGACGGGACGCTCAGCTGGACGAACGACGGCGGGAAGACCAATCCTGCCTCGGTGAACATCAAAGGCCCACAGGGCGAGACGGGGCCGAGAGGGCCGCAGGGGTTGCAGGGCGCGACCGGCGAGACCGGCCCGGAGGGGCCGCAGGGGCCAAAGGGCGCACAGGGGCCGCAGGGCGACCCCGGCGCGACCGGCCCGCAAGGCCCAGCTGGCAAGACGCCGGCGAAGGGGACGGATTACTGGACGGCGGCGGATCAGACGAGCATGGTCAATGACGTGCTGGCGGCGCTGCCGACGTGGAGCGGAGGTGCGTACTGATGGCATACGACAAGGTCGTTGATTCTGCGTCGCTAGATTCGAAGCTGACGCAGGTCGCGGACGCGATCCGGACAAAGGGCAACACCAGCGCCGATCTGCAATTCCCATCCGGTTTTATCTCCGCCATTCAGGCCATTCAGACCGGCACGGAATTGAAGATCGTCGTGTCTGTGACATCTGGTGCAACCGTCACTGCTACAAAAGGAAGCCTGTCTGTAAGCGGTACATCCGTCAACAATTCTTGTACGTTGACTGTTCCGGAAGCCGGTACATGGAATGTCAAGGCCACGCTGGGCGGGCTAACGTCCGATGCGAAAAGCATATCTATCACCGGCATCTATGACGTGACACTCTCTTTTGTGTCGTCCACACTGAACAATAACGATTGGGCGACCATCAAGGAGGTATCTGACAAAGGACAGGGCGCGAACTATTGGAGCGTTGGCGACTGTAAAGCGGTCACGCTGAACGGCACAGTTGGCACGTTGACGCTGTCAAACTATACGATCTACGCATTCATTCTGGGGTTTAATCACAATGCCGAGCTTGAAGGCCAAAACCGCATTCACTTCCAGCTGGGCAAAACCGCACTGTCCGGTGGAACGGACGTTGCGCTATGTGACAGCAAATATAATTCGCAAGCATCCGCGACGGGCTATTTTTCAATGAACAGCAATGCAACAAACTCCGGCGGATGGAACTCGTCGCAAATGCGAACAAACATTTGCGGGACGAGCCTCGCGAGCTATTCCGGAACGATTATTGCAGTCATTCCGGCGGCGCTCCGTGCCATCATCAAGTCCGTTACAAAGTACACGGACAACACAGGTGCCAGCAGCGACGCAAGCGCGGTGACAGCGACAACGGACTATTTCTTTTTGCTGGCTGAATACGAAGTATTCGGGACGATCAGCCGAGGGAATCCAAACGAATCCAGCAAACAGGCGCAGTATTCGTATTACAGCGCCGGAAACAGCAAGGTCAAATACAATCACAGCGCG
>ERZ1106963.814-NODE-814-length-42405-cov-16.476128_pt1 | contig 42405 bp, 37 predicted proteins | sample MGYA00403681_ERZ1106963 | MGnify/ENA primary metagenome ERZ1106963 (study PRJEB35170, sample SAMEA104062407) | human gut metagenome | biome: human gut; feature: human-associated habitat; material: faeces | place: Denmark | collected 2012-05-03 ...
CCCCGCCCTTCTGTCAACACTTTTTTGCATCTTTTTTGAGTTTTTTCTATATTTCTTGAATTTGTTTCATTGCCCCGGCCGGGTGTTTCTTTTTTATCCCATAAACAGCACAAAGCCCCGCGCGCAAACGCAGGGCTTTGAAATACAAATGATCACAGTTCTCCCCGGCCAGACAGCGCCCGATACAGGGTCGTCTCATCGGTATACTCCAGGCTGGCACCCACGGGCAGGCCATAGGCCAGACGGGTGGTCTTGATGCCCAGGGGCTTGATGAGCTTTGCCAGATACATGGCCGTTGCCTCACCTTCAACGGTGGGGTTCATGGCCATGATCACTTCCTTCACTTCACCGTCCCCCAGACGGGCCAGCAGTTCCTTGACCGTCAGCTGTTCGGCACCGATGCCATCCATGGGGCTGATGAGACCGTGGAGCACATGGTACATTCCATGGTACTCCCGGGTGCGCTCAAACGCCTGCACGTCACGGGGCGTTTCCACCACACAGATGACAGAGCGGTCCCGCTTGGCACTGGCACAGATGGGGCAGAGCTCGGCTTCGGTATAATTCTGGCAGACACGGCAGCGGTGGAGCTTGGTGTGGGCGTTCTGGATCGCACCCGCCAGTGCGGCGGCATCCTGATCCGACATGCTCAGTACCTGATAGGCCATCCGGGTCGCACCCTTCCGCCCAATGCCCGGGAACTTGCTGAATTCTTCGATCAGCTTTTCCAGCGGGGCTGCATTATAACCCATGGTGCTCCTCCACTTTGATCAAAGACCGGGAATGTTCAGACCGCCGGTCAGTTTACCCATTTCGGCCTCGGCAGTCTCATCCACCTGCTTGACGGTTGCATTGACAGCAGCAGCCACCAGGTCTTCCAGCATCTCAATATCATCGGGGTCCACGGCCTCAGGCTTAATGGTGATGCTCAGCACCTCGTGCTTGCCGTTCATCTTCACAGTGACCATCTCACCGGATGCACTGCCGGTGTACTCGGCAGCTTCCAGCTCTGCCTGCTTGGCCTTCATATCTTCCTGCATCTTCTGGGCCTGACGCATCAGGGAGTTCATATCGGGGCGGCCGAAGCCTGCGGGCATTCTTGCTTTCATGGTTGGTTCTCCTTTTATTTATCGTTTTTTGCGTTCACTATCCTCAATCGACACCTCCAGCCCCAGCTGTTCCAGCTTGCGGAGGGATTCCTCGGCGTTGGCCGAAGCGCGATTGACCGTCTTGGATTCATAGGGGCCGATGGGCACCGCCACACCGGACACCTGTGCGATCAGCTTTTTGATGAGCTTCTGGCTTTCCTTGTTGGCGCGGATAAAATCCCGGAAGGTCTTTCCGCCATCGATAAGCACCCGGGTACCATCAAAGTAGCCCTTGGACTTTTTCAGGTAGGTGTAGAGCATGGGATCCTGCTCCTGCAGGAGCTTGATGACCTCCGCCCACTGCGGGAAGGGATTGATTCCCTCTGCCGCCACCTTGCGGGGCTTGTTCAGCGCCGGGTCAGCCGTATATTCCGGCTTGGGCTCCGGCTGAGGCTGGACCGCAGGCACTTCCTGCGCAGGAGCCGGAGGTGCTTCTCTCTGCGGCGGCGCAGCCGGGGTCGGCTCGTCCCAGGGGGGCGGGGCCTCCGAAGTCACCGGCGGTTCCTCCGGCAGGGGCGGCAGCTCTTCTTCCGCAGAAGCTGCTGCTTCTGCCTTGGACGGTTCCGGCTCAGACTGCTGCATCGATGTCGGTTCCACAGAAGGTTCCTGCACGGGAGCCGATGCCGCCGGTGCACTTACAAAAGGTTTGACCGGTGCCGACGCAAACGGTCTGGGGGCCTCCTGTGCAGGGACCGCAGGCCTGGCGGCGGACACAGCCTGTACCGCCACCTGCTGGGGCGGCTCCGAAAGGCTGAACAGGGCCAGTTCCAGCTCTATCCGCTGGTCACTGCCACGGGTCATGTGCTCCAGAGCGTTGCCCAGAGCCCGGATGGCCCGGATCGCCTCCCGCTGCCCCATCCGGGGGCCTTTTTCCAGATAGAGCTTTTCCTCTTCCGGAGATACACCCGAGAGCAGTGCCTGCCCGCCGGGCAGGGCCGCCAGCATCAGCGCACGGTAATGGGCAATGAGCTCCTCGGTCAGCCGCTTCACATCCACCGACTGCTGGCGCAGTTGAGCCAGCTGTGCCAGTGCCGCGGCGGCATCCTGCGCTTCCAGCGCATCCGAAATATGGAACAGATAGCTCCGGTCGGTCACGCCTGCCATCCGGCGGACAACGTCCGCATCGATCTTTGCCGTGACACCGGCACAGGTATCCAGAATGGACAGCGCGTCTCGCATGGCACCATCGGCAAGGCGGGAGATGAGCTCCGCCCCCTCGCCGGACAGCTCCAGTCCCTCCTGCCCGGCGATGTACTCCACACGCTGGGCGATATCCTCGGGGCCGATGCGGGTAAAATCGTACCGCTGGCACCGGGAAAGGATGGTGGCGGGAACCTTCTGGATCTCCGTGGTCGCCAGAATAAAGATGACGTGGGCGGGCGGCTCCTCCAGCGTTTTCAGCAGGGCATTGAACGCTGCCGTGGAGAGCATGTGCACCTCGTCGATGATATATACCTTATAATGACAGGCGCTGGGGGTGTAGGCTGTTTCATCACGCAGATCACGGATATCGTCCACGCCGTTGTTGGAGGCCGCGTCCATCTCCACCACGTCCAGAATGCTGCCGTTGTCGATGCCCCTGCAGATCTCGCACTCACCGCAGGGGTCACCGTTCTGGGGATGCAGGCAGTTGACTGCCTTGGCAAAGATCTTGGCACAGGTGGTCTTGCCGGTGCCGCGCACGCCGGTAAACAGATAAGCGTGGCCCACACGGCCTGTGGCGATCTGGTTGCGCAGTGCGGTCACGATGCCGCGCTGGGCCACCACATCCTCAAACCGCTGGGGCCGCCACTTGCGGTACAGGGCTCGATACATCCGCTTCTCCCCTTTCAACAAAAAAGCCGGGCAGCGCTGACGGGGTTTGACCCCCGCCTTGCGTAACTCGGCATACGGATGCAGGCTGACTGAAACGCACGGGACACACCGCTTAAGGCTGCTTGGTTCCCCACCTGACCTGGTTCACAGCGGCCCCATCGTACAGGGCCCGCATCCGTATGCCGAACCACGCAGCAGGCGCTGTCCGGCATGGCACATTTTGTGCTTGATTATTATAGCATGTTTCGGGAGAGAATGCAAGCCCCGGCAGCGGGCTCACCCTCTCAGGCGCTTTGCGCCAGCTCCCCCAAAGGGGGAGCCTTTGGCAAAACCATCAAACAACATGCAAAACAAAAGCCCCTTCCGGCATTACACCAGAAGGGGCAGAGTGCTGAATAAAAGTTAGGACTGGCAGGCAGTGATCAGGCTCATCTTATAGACCTCGTCAGCGTTGCAGCCACGGGACAGGTCGTTGATGGGTGCGTTCAGGCCCTGCAGAATGGGGCCGTAGGCAGCGTAGCCACCCAGACGCTGAGCGATCTTATAGCCGATGTTGCCGGCCTCAATGCAGGGGAAGATGAAGGTGTTGGCCTGGCCAGCGACCTTGCTGCCCTTGCACTTGACCTGTGCAACTTCGGGAGCAACGGCAGCGTCAAACTGCAGCTCGCCGTCCACAGCCAGCTCGGGGTCCATCTCCTGAGCCTTGATGGTAGCGTCATGGCTCAGAGCAACGGTGCCGCCCTTGCCGGAACCCTTGGTGGAGAAGCTCAGAACTGCAACCTTCGGATCGATGCCGAACAGCTTTGCGGTCTTGGCAGTCTCAACGGCCACCTCAGCCAGCTTTGCGGATGCAGCGATCTTGACCTCGCCGGTAGCCTTATCAACGGTATCGGTGTAATCAATGTTGACAGCACAGTCGCCCATGGCAATGCGCTTCAGGCCCTCTTCGCCAAAGTCACGGTCCAGAATGAAGCAGGAGCTCACCAGGTGTGCGCCCTTCTTGGTCTTGACCAGCTGCAGAGCGGGGCGGATGGTATCGGCGGTGGAGTAAGTAGCACCGCCCAGCAGGCAGTCAGCCTTACCCATCTTGACCAGCATGGTGCCGAAGTAGTTGGACTTCTTCAGCATTGCGGTACACTCTTCAGCGGTCTGCTTGCCCTTGCGCAGCTCGACCATGGTGTTCACCATCTCGTCGAAACCTGCGTAGTTCTCAGGGTCAATGATCTCAGCAGCGGAAATATCAAAATTGCCTGCGGCAGCAGCGGCCTTGCACTCAGCCTCGTTGCCCACCATGACAACCTTCAGAACGCCCTCGGCCAGCAGCTTGCTGGCTGCCTCCAGGATGCGGGGGTCATTGCCCTCGGTAAAAACGATCGTCTTGGGGTTTGCCTTCAGCTGTGCTACCAGCGGTGCGAACATATCAGCCATTGTTGATTACCTCCGAATTAACTATCCAATATTCACATCCGGGTGCCTGTTGGACACAAGGATGCCTTTCTCTTTTATTCTAGCACACCCGGCAAAAAGTTCAAGACAAAATTGGCTTTTTGTGCTATTATTTTAGGAGAAAACCATTTTTTATTTGTGAATAAATTATCATTCAGTTGCAAGGAGATCAAACTGCTATGGATTGGGATACATTAAAGGCCGAGTGCCTTGCCTGCCGCAGATGTGAGCTGTGCACTGACCGCACCCATGTGGTGTTCGGGCAGGGTGTCCAGACTGCCGAGGTGCTGTTCGTGGGCGAAGGCCCGGGCCAGAGCGAGGACGAGCAGGGCCTGCCCTTTGTGGGCCGCAGCGGCCAGCTTCTGGACAAATACCTGTTTGCCATCGATCTGGACCGGAGCAAAAACTGCTACATTGCCAACATCGTCAAGTGCCGCCCGCCCCAGAACCGCGACCCGCTGCCCACCGAGAGCGAGGCCTGTATGCCATGGCTCCGGGAACAGTTCAAGCTGCTGCAGCCAAAGATCGTGGTCTGCCTGGGCCGCATCGCCTCCCAGCGGATGATCCGCACCGATTTCTCCGTGACCAAGGAGCACGGCACCTTTGTGCAAAAGAACGGCGTGTGGTTCATGGGCACCTTCCACCCCGCTGCCCTGCTCCGGCAGGCGCAGAACAAGCCCGCCGCCTTTGCGGATTTTGTGGCTCTGCGGGATAAAATAAACGAAGTCTGTCTGCATACCTATTAACCCCTCCGTCCAAGTATCATCTTCCTTCATTTTTGCATACCCTAAAGCAAAAGTGAGGTGTTCTGATATGAAAACGATCCAAAGCCGTTCCCCCGATTTCTTTCTGGGGGCCACCACACCGGCGGGCTTCAAGGGTTATTTTGAACCGCTGCGCCGGGAGCCCGGAATGCAGATGCTTCTCATCAAAAGCGGGCCGGGATGCGGCAAATCCACCTTGATGAAGCATCTGGCCCAGGCCGCCGAGCAGCAGGGCCAGCGCATCGAAAAGATCCACTGTGCCAGCGACCCGGACAGTCTGGACGGGGTCATCTTCCTCGACCAAAAGCGCGCCATCATCGATGCCACCGCGCCCCACGTGGTGGAGCCGGACGCGCCCGGGGCTGATGAGCTGGTGGTGAGCCTGTACCACACCATCGATGCCGGAAAGCTGGCTCCCCACCGGGACGAGGTCAAGGCCCTGTTTGCCCGGAATGCCGCTCTGCGGGGCCGGGCAGCCCGGTATATCGCATCGGCGGGCAGCCTGATGCTGGACAGCCGCCGGGCCGAGGCCTGCAGCGCCAACTTTGAAAAGGTGCGCCGCTACGTCAAGCGGCTCTGCACCCGGCTGCTTCCCCGCACCGAGGGCACCGCCAGCGAGGAGCTGCGGCTGCTCTCAGCCATCACCCCCAAGGGGATGGTATTCTACCGGGGCACGGTAGAAGCGCTGGCCGACCGGTATGTGGTATTCCGGGATGATTACGGGGCGGTCTCCCGCCTGCTGCTGGAACTCATCCGGGCCGAAGCGCTGGCCCGGGGCTACCACATCATCACCTGCCCCTGTGCCATGCACCCTGAAGATCAGATCGACCACATCTTCATCCCGGCCCTGCGGCTGGCTTTTTTGACCGACAACCTCTGGCATCCCATCCAGCTGCCCGGCGTACAGGCCGTGCGCTGCACCCGCTTTGTGGACCGGGAGAACCTGTCCGGCTTCCGCGCCCGCCTGCGCTTCAACGACCGTGCCGCCTCCGAGCTCATCGACCAGGCTGTCGCTCTGATGGCTCAGGCCAAGAACTGCCATGATGAGCTGGAAACTTATTACCGGGCCGCCGTGGATTTTGACCAGGTGAATGCTGTTGCAGCAAATTGTCAAAAGATCCTGGGTCTCGGGTAGGCCCTGCTGTTAAACCCCACCGTCAGCCCTTTGGGCTGCCACCGCCCCTAGTAGGGGCGGCCTTGGCAAAGCGATGTAGTTTGTGCGTAAAGGGGAACCCCAAAAAACTTTACGTAACGCCAGAGGCCCCACTATTAGGGGGGCTGGCGAGCGATAGCGAGACTGAGGGGTTTAGTTTCCCAACATACTGTGCACAACCTGAAAGGAAGTGAACCCCATGCCAACCATCCGTCTCTCTGTCCGGGAGCTGGTGGAGTTCCTGCTCCGCACCGGCAGCATTGACAGCCGCTTTACCGGCTTTGACCGTGCCAACGAGGGCGCACGCATCCACCGCAGGCTCCAGAAGGCGGCGGGTGAAGGCTACGCCGCTGAGGTATTCCTCACGGCAGAGCGGACGATGGAGGGAATCGGGTTCACCATCGAGGGCCGTGCCGACGGCATTTTTACCGATGAGGACGGCACGGTGGTCATCGACGAGATCAAGACCACCGCCGCGCCCGCCGATGCCATCACGGAGGACATGAACCCCTGCCACTGGGCGCAGGGCATGGTCTACGGGGCCATCTGCGCCGAACAGCGGGAGCTGGAAACACTGGATGTCCGGCTGACCTATTACCAGATCGACACCGATGAGATCATCCGCTATACCCGGCACTTCTCTGCCGCTGAGCTGGATGCGTTTCTCAACGACCTGCTGCGGCAGTATCTTCCCTGGGCACGGCGGCAGCTGGACTGGGTGGAAGCCCGGAACCGGAGCCTTGGGGCCCTGCAATTTCCGTTTCCGGCCTACCGTCCCGGGCAGCGTGCCCTTGCCGGGGAGGTCTATCGCGCCTGTGCTGCGGGCAAGGCAGAGCAGAGGGGCGGTACCCGGCTGTTCTGCCAGGCACCCACCGGCATCGGCAAAACGATGAGTGCCCTCTTCCCTGCCCTGAAAGCCATGGGCAAGGGCAAGGGGGAAAAGATCTTCTACCTGACCGCCCGCAACACGACACAGGCCGCTGCTGAGGATGCACTGGCCCGTCTGCGGGCGGCAGACCCGGCGCTTTCCCTGCGCAGCGTGACCCTTTCGGCCAAGGAGAAGGCCTGCCTGTGCAAGGATGCTGAGGGCCGTCCCGCCTGCCTGCCGGAAGCCTGTCCCTACGCCAACGGCTACTACGAGCGGCTGAAGGATGCGCTGGCCGACCTGCTGGACAGCGCCGTCCCCTATGACCGGGCCGCCCTGACTGAGACTGCCCGGCGGCACAGGGTCTGCCCTTTTGAGCTGGGGCTGGACCTGAGCGAGTGGTGTGACGTGGTCATCGGAGACTACAATTATCTGTTCGACCCCACCGTGCACCTGCGGCGCTTTTTCGATGCGGCGGGCGACTACATTTTTCTCATCGACGAGGCCCACAACCTGCCGGACCGGGCCAGAGCCATGTACTCGGCGCGGTTCTGCAAGAGCTGCCTGACCGATGCCAGACGGGCCATCGGCAAAGGAAAAAGCGCACTGAAAACCGCGTTGACAAAGGCAGACAAAGGTTTTCTGGAAGCACGGCGGGCGGTAAGGAAGCTGGCCCCCCGCCGGGGTTCAGCGCCCACCGAATCGCCGGCAGAGGATCTCACCCAACAGACCAGCCTTCTGGACACCGAACCGGCAGAAGCCGTCTTCCCGCTGCCGGAGCCTTTGCTGGCGCAGGATGGCACGGTCTTTTTGCAAGAGCTGCCGAAGGAGCTGCTCCGACTGCTGTTCAGCCTGCAGGCCCCCCTGCAGGACTGGCTGGAGGCCAACCCGGAGGCCGATGCCCACGCCCAGCTGCTCGAGCTCTACTTTGCGTTGCAGGATATCACCCGGGCAGCCGAGCGGTACGACGCGCATTTTGTCACCCAGCTGACAGCCCGGGGCAGCGAGCTGGAATGGGAGCTGCTTTGCCTTGACCCTGCCCCCTTTGTGGATGCCAGCCTTGCCGCCGGGCGGGCTGCGGCACTGTTCAGCGCAACGCTCACCCCGCCGGGCTACTACCGCTCCGTGCTGGGCTGTCCCGATGCCCGGGCCGTGGCTCTGGAAAGCCCATTTCCGCCCGAACATCTGGGGCTCTACTGCCTGCCCGGCATCTCCACCCGCTACCGGGACCGGGAGGCCAGTGTGCAGGCCGTCTCGGATGCACTGGCCGCACTGGCCCGGGCCAAGGTGGGCAACTATCTGGCCTTTTTTCCCAGCTACGCCTATCTGCGGCAGGTGCACGAGGACTTCACCGCCCGTTACCCGGACATCGGAACGCTGGCCCAGGAGAGTGGTCTGGACGACGCGGCCCGGGCGGCCTTTCTGGAACAGTTCAGCCCAAGCCCCGCAAAAACGCTGCTGGGCTTCGGGGTCATGGGCGGCATCTTCGGCGAGGGCGTGGATCTGGTGGGCGACCGGCTCATCGGGTGTGCCATCGTGGGGGTGGGCCTGCCTCAGGTAAACCCCCGGCAGGAGATCCTGCGCCGCTACTATGACGAGGCGGGCGGCACCGGTTTCGACTACGCCTACCGCTTTCCGGGCATGAACAAGGTGCTGCAGGCGGCGGGCCGGGTCATCCGCACGCAGGAAGACAGGGGTGTAGTGCTTCTGCTGGATGACCGCTTTGCCCGCGCCGAATACACCCGCCTGTTCCCCCGCCACTGGCACCAGCTCCAATACCTGCGCAGCACCACAGAGCTGGAGCAGCAGCTTGCCGCCTTCTGGGCACGGAACCAATAGAAAAAAGCCTGTCAGCGCAAAAACCGACAGGCTTTTTCTCATGCTCCGGACATTTTCCGGCTCTTACTTCTTTCTGGGCAGGGATCTGCGCAGTTCATCCCAGGCAGTCATCTCCACCAATGTGGTGGCGCGCAGGGCGGCAAACGCTTCATCCAGATACTGCATCTCGCTCACCGCACGCATGGCGTGATCCGAAATGCACCACTTCCCAACGACCGTCTGCGCCATCCAGTAGACCATCCGCTCGGTCTTTTTCCGCTGTTTGGTGCCCTCGCGGTAGCGGTCGGTGTTCTCCGCATCATTCACAGGTACACCTGCCGATTTCAGCATCTCACAGCACTCCCAGGCTGCATCCACGATCATCCTGCGCTGTTCCACTGTGGTGCGGGAAAGTTCCCCATCCACCGCATAGCAGGCATAGGCGCAGGGCAGGATAAAGGCGATGTGGCTCTTGAGCCACTCGTCCATATCGCTGTAATAGGTCAGCTTGTAATGAGTTCCCTCAAAGGCAGCCTGCAGCCGCAGGCGGAACGCGCCGGACAGGGGTGCGGTTGCTCCGCCGACGGTCATTCCCATCCCCATGTGCACACTGACCAGCCGGTCATGCTCCCGGCGGCCTGCATTGTTCTGGAAACCAAAGGCGATCTTATCCACCGGGCGCTGCATGGCCTGCAGCATCTCCTGCGCATAGGGATCATTGCCCACAAAGATGAAGTACTGGCTCCGGTTTGCCTTGAGGATGGGCAGCACATCGGCCAGCTGCCCGGCCTGCACCGTGACAAACACAAGGTCATACACATCCTCGGGGGCCAGCACATCTGTCGTCCGCATCCGATCCACCGTTGTTTTCCGCTGGAGCATGTGGCGGATGGTCAGGCCCTTCTGGTCGATGACCTCCTTCCACTCGCCCCGGGCCAGCAGGGTGACCACATTTTTCTTGTTCTGTGCCAGACTGTGGGCCAGCTGACAGCCCTGAACGCCTGCGCCGTACACCAAGATCCTCATAACGAGATACCTCCTGTTTTGCATGATCAGCCCGGCCAGAAACACCGGGCTGTTACTTTTTCAGGAACGAGAAGAAGCCCTTTTTCTCATAGGGCCTGGTCTGCACGCCTGTCACGGTGTAGCCCGTTTCGGCAATGGCAGCCTTCAGCGCCTCCACATCCACCGGCTCCTCCGAGACGATGACCGTCTCGCCCTTGGTGTGGGAAGAAGTCACCTTGTTCACCCGGGCGGTCTTGCGTACCACATCATTGATGTGGCTCTCGCACATACCGCACATCATGCCATCGACCCTCAGGATCGTTTCTACCATTGTTGTTCCCTCCATACTGTATCTGCGGGCACCCCTGTCAAACTGCACAAGTCCAGCCCGCTGTTTTCGTCATTTTGTTAGTTTTAGCTAACTCATTGCAGAAACAAAAAGGCTCCTGCCCCGCACAGCACTGCTCTGCGGAACTTTGCCGATCTGTTTTCAGTTTTATCATACCATACCGGTGGGCAAATTTCAAGCTGCCCGCAAAACCGGCCGGGGGACTTTATCAAAGGGTCAGTTCATGGAAAACAGCGCTGCTTTCCAGCTCTTTCCATTGCATCGTGTTTTCTTCCAGGGTCATGTAGCTGTGGGGGCTGTCCTCTTTGGGGATGCTCACAGAACCCGGATTCAGGTAAAGATTTCCCTGCCCGAACTCTGTCCAGGCCGGAACATGGGTATGCCCATGCAGCAGTACATCTCCCGGGGCCAGCGGCGGCAGATTTTTCACATGATAGATATGCCCGTGGGTCGCATAAATGAGTCGCTGCCCCACCGGAAGCACCGCGTAATCGGCCAGCACGGGGAATTCCAGCACCATCTGGTCCACCTCGGCATCACAGTTGCCCCGCACGCAGAGCAGCACCTCCTTTTTCCCGTTCAGCAGGGGGATGACCTCCTTGGGGGCGTACTCTCGAGGCAGGTCGTTGCGGGGGCCGTGGTAGAGCAGGTCGCCCAACAGGAACAGCCGGTCGGCTCCCTCCCGCTCAAAGGCCTCCAGCATTTTGCGGCAGTAGTAAGCCGACCCGTGCAGGTCTGACGCGATCATCCATTTCATGGCAGATCCTCCTTTTGTGCGTTCTGTTCTTATTTTACCGCCGCCGCGCCCCTTGTCAAGGGCAAGGGCCCACTGCAAAAAAGTCATACTTTTATTTTAAAAAGTCCTTGACAAGTATCCCTGTGATGTGGTATCTTTGAACCAATAAAATATCGTGTGGATTTTTACAGCATTCTGCAACTTTTCGCCACACAATGGTACAAAAGCCATTGTGTGGCTTTTGCTTTGCCTTCAAATCCAAATCTGACCCTCAGGAGCAATGAAAATGAACGATACTTTTATGAAAACCAGACCGGTATTCCCGCTGCTTCTCTCCATGGCCCTGCCCAACGTCATCTCGATGCTGGTGAACAGCCTGTACAACATCGTGGACAGCCTCTTTGTGGCCCAGATCAGCGAGCAGGCCATGACGGCGCTTTCGCTGGTGTTTCCCATCCAGAACTTTGTCAATGCAGTGGCCATCGGCTTCGGCATCGGCATCAATGCCCAGATCGCGCTCTACCTCGGCGCAGGCGACCACGAAAACGCCAACCGGGCCGCCACCCACGGCATGATGTTTTCCCTGCTGCACGGTGTGCTGGGCATGGTCCTCTGCATTGCCATTATGCCCGGCTTCCTGCGCCGCTTCACTACCGATCCCGCTCTGGTGGACATGGGTGTGACCTACTCCACCATCGTGTTCCTGTTCTCGCTGGTCAACATGGCAGACCTCGCCTTTGAGAAGATCTTCCAGTCCGTGGGCCGGATGAACGTTGCCATGGTGGCGCTGATCACCGGCTGCGTGACCAACATCGCCCTCGACCCTGTCCTCATCTTCGGCCTTGGGCCGGTGCCCGCCCTGGGCATTGCCGGTGCGGCCCTTGCCACCGGCATCGGGCAGGCCGTTTCCCTTGTGGTCTACCTCTATGTCTACTGCACCACCGAAGTCTCCGTCCGCTTCTCCCGCCGCTGCCTGCGGTTCGATGCCGCCCTTGACGGCAAGCTCTATGCCATCGGTGTACCGGCCATCCTGAATCTGGCCCTGCCCAGCCTGCTGGTCACCTTCCTGAACGGCCTGCTGGCGGTCTACTCCCAGAGCTATGTGACAGTGCTGGGCATCTACTACAAACTCCAGACCTTCCTTTACCTGCCGGCCAACGGCATCGTGCAGGGGATGCGCCCGCTGGTGGGCTACAACTACGGTGCCCGGGAGCATGGCCGTGTGTCCAGGCTCTACAACCTGACACTGGGCCTGAGCGCCGGGATCATGGCCATTGGCACCCTGCTCTGCCTGACCATTGCAGGCCCGCTGATGGGTCTGTTCACCTCCAACCCCAAGACCATCGCCATCGGCCAGGCCGCCCTGCGGATCATCTGCCTGGGCTTCATCGTCTCGGCAGTGTCTACCACCTCCTCCGGCGCACTGGAGGGTCTGGGCAAGGGCGTGCCCTCGCTGGTCATCTCCCTCTGCCGCTATATCATCTTCATCATGCCCATTGCGTGGGTGCTGTGCGGCCGCATGGGCCCTACCGGTGTCTGGCACGCCTTCTGGATCACAGAGGCCCTCTCTGCCGTGATTGCCTACGCGGTATATCACAAGGCAGTCCATCAGAAATAACCCTCTCTAGCAAAAATTCCCGCTCGATGGAGCGGGAATTTTTGTTATCATCTCTTCTTTTGTGGAAGGCTGCTCTCAGATCAGGCCCAGAGTTTTGAGCTCCCTTGCCACGCCGTCCTCCGTCACAGCCGGGCAGATGCGGTCGCAGAGCTTTTTCAGGTTGTCAGAGCCATTGGCCATGCAGACGCTGATGCCTACCACATCGGTCATCTGCAGGTCATTGTCGCTGTCGCCAAAGCCAATGGTATCGGCCAGCGAACACCCCAGATCATCACAGATGGCCTTGATGCCGGTGCCCTTGTTGAACTTGCGGTTGATGAGTTCCCCGTTGACGATGGCTGACGGGTTATCCCCCAGCCGGGACTCACAGAAGATGAACTGATCCTCATACAGCTGCTTTGCTTCAGCAAGGCAAGCCTCATTGGGGGCGATGAACACCACCTTGTAAACCGGCTCTCCGTGGTATTCCTCAATGGGCCGGATGGTCATGCCATACTCCATCGTTTTGCGCCAGCGCTCGGCCTCGCTGTTCAGCTGCCCCGGCTTGCGGGGGAACAAATGGGCGAACCGCTCGATCATCCTGATGCCGCCGTAAGTATCGTCCCGGGCTTCCAGTGTGCACTCGGCACCGGCACGCCCCAGCACCTCCCGCAGGCCCTCGACCTGCGCAGGCTCCATGGGAAGATCCACGAGAATTTTCCCATCACAGCCTACATAGCCGCCTGCAGAGCAGACAAAGCCATCGAAACCGTAGGCAAGCAGCGGTTTCGTCATGCGCAGGTTACGGCCGGTGCACAGAAACACCTTGTGGCCGTTTGCCCGGGCCTGCCGGATGGCCTCCACGGCACTGGCCGGAACGGTCATCTCACCGGGAGGCAGCAAAGTACCGTCAATATCCAGAAAAATCAGTTTTTGCTTCATAGTTTCCTCACTCTTTCACTGCCAGTTCATGGTAAAGCCGCGAATCAGCAGACCCACGGCCAGGATCGCCAGCAGTACCAGCAGAACGGTGCGGTTGGCCTGTTTCTGCTTCTGCCTGGCCCGGGCACGGCTGTTCCGGCTGCCGCCCTGCTTCCGGTTCTGGGATCTGCCGCCGGAGCTGCGGCCGCTTGTGTTCTGCTTTGCGCTGCTGCGGCGGGATGCGTTACCGGAAGCCCCCTCTTTTTTCCTGCCCGCAGTGCCCTGGCCGGACTTTGCCGCGCGAGGGGCTTTCTCTTCCGGGGCCGCCGACGCAATGGGCTTTTTGGCCCCGCAGCGGCTCAGATAATCCTCAGCCAGCCGGTAATACTGGCCCAGCTCACTGGTGCGCAGGGGCGCGCCTGCATATCCTTCTTCCAGTGCTTCCACGGCCTCGTTGAAGAGGATCGCCGCCTGCGCAGCCGCCGTGCGATCGGAGGCATGGGCCGCTTCATTGCGGGCAGTGCGCACCGCGTTGCAGGCCCGGCGGGCAGCAGCCGGGTGCTCCGTATTGCCCAGCAGATCCAGCTGGTGCGCAGCATCCTTTTCAGGGTCCAGCAGCACCCGCATACACAGGGTGGTATCCAGCTGCTGCCAGCTGTTTCGGCCCGCCAGATCGGGCAGACGGTCATAATATTCGGGGCTCTCCTGCTGGCGGGTGCGGATGTGATCCAGCAGGGCTCCCAGGCTGTGCTCCCCGGGCTTGTTCTCCCAGTGCCAGCGCAGCAGCTTGCGGCTGATCTCATCGCAGGTAGTTTTGATCTCAAAAGCGGTTTGCAGTGCTTCGTCGGGCATAACGTTTCTCCTTCGTACAACCAAAAAACGGAGGAAGCGCAGCCTCCTCCGTCATTCATTTACATCATAAACTGATAATAGACGAAGCCCCACAGCGCAATGCCTGCGCAGACGATGGCGGTGATGGGCGGGACCCAGCGGACGAGGGTCTCGGCAATGCCGTCGCGGCTCTCTTCCGCATCGTCCTCCTCATCGTACTGCTCCACCTCGGGTTCCGGCTGGCGGGCCGGGGCGGCACGGCGGGCAGCAGCAGGCATCACACGGGTGCCCTCGTCATCCACAGCCGCTGCACCGCTGCCGGGGAACGCCGCGCGGGTGGCGGCATCCATCACCCGGGTAGGCTCTGCTTCCGGAACAGGGGTGTGTTCCACCGGCGGTGCAAAGCTGGTCGGAGCGCCGACAGGCTCTGCCGGGCGGGCCGTCGGGATGACCCGGGTGGGCTCTGCCTGCACCGGCGCGCTGGCCACGATGCGGGTCGGCTCTTCCTGCGGGGCGGCGCTCACCACGCGGGTAGCCTCCGCCGCCGGGGCCTGCTCTGCAGGGGCGGCCTTCTGGCCGGGCTGCAGCAGGGTGTTCAGGGCGTTCTGCAGCAGGATGCGGTCACAGCCGCACTCGGTGCAGTAGACCGTGTCCTCTTCCTTCGGGTGGAAGGAACCGCAGGCACAGTACCAGCCGTTCTCGAACACCTGCGGCATATACTTGAGGCCGGTGCGGTTCATCCGGCTTTCCAGTGCCTTTTCCAGCTCCGGACTCAGGCGGCGCGGGGCCGGCAGACGGACGCGCTTGATTGCATCCAGATGCACGACCTTTTTTCCGCTGTATACATTCTTCAGGACCACATCCACGCTGGTGATGGCCTTCTGGGTCACGAACACGGCATCGTCCATGCCAAAGCTCTCACCGGGCTTGACCTCGATCTCGCGGTATTCAAAGGCATCCTCACACAGGATGATACCGTCCACACCCTTGCACTTGAAGTGGATTTCCAGTGCAGTCAGGGTAACCTTGGAGATGTTCTTGAAGGTCAGGCAGACTGCGTTCTCGCCGCTGAGTTCGCCCTTGAGCAGTTCCACACAGACGAACTGCACCGGGCTGCCCGGGGTATAATAGTTGGCCCGGGTGCGTGCGACCGGGTTAAAATTTTCCTCCACGACACTCGCTCCCTTCGATCATTCGTTTTCCTGCGGGGCATCCTGCGCCGGGTCGGGCATTTCCTCGCCCAGCACGGCCTGCTCCGCCTGTTCAGCGGGCTCTGCGCTCTCGGCAGGCTCTGCGGTCTCCACAGGGGCCGCCGGTGCGGCGGGTTCCTGTGCAGGCTCGTCACCGTCACGCGGGGGCAGCTTGCCGCCGGCCATCACGGTGTTGAACTCCTTCTCGTTGAGCTTTTCGCGTTCCATCAGAGCCTGTGCCAGCGCATGGAGCTGGTCGATGTGCTCCGTCAGGGTGCGGCGGCAGGTCTCGTAAGCCTCATCGATGATATCCCGCATCTCGCCGTCGATCTCGGCAGCGGTGCTCTCGCTGTAGCCCTTGCCCTGGGTGAAATCACGGCCCAGGAAGGTCTCCTCCTGCGAGGTGCCGTAGACCACAGGGCCCAGGCGCTCGGAGAAGCCGTACTTGGTGATCATCTGGCGGGCAATGTTGGTTGCCTGCTGCAGGTCGTTGGAGGCACCGGTGGAGATATCCTCCAGGATCAGCTGCTCGGCCACACGGCCGCCCAGGCTGGAAACGATATCCTCGAACATCTCACCCTTGGTCACATAGCTGCGATCCTTTTCAGGAAGATACATGGTGTAGCCGCCAGCCTGGCCGCGGGGAATGATGGTGATCTCGTGCACGCGGGGATGGTGCTTGCAATAGAAGCCTGCCACGGCGTGGCCCGCCTCATGGTAGGCGGTCAGCTTCTTTTCCTCGGCAGTCACAACACGGCTCTTCTTCTCAGGGCCTGCCATGACCTTCATGGAAGCTTCCTCGATGTCCTCCATGGTGATGGCCTTGCGGCTGCGGCGGGCAGCCAGCAGAGCGGCCTCATTGACCAGGTTCTCCAGGTCAGCACCCGCAAAGCCTGCGGTGCGCTGTGCGATGACCCTGAGGGAGACATCGGGAGCCAGAGGCTTGTTCTTGGTGTGGACCTTGAGGATCTCCTCGCGGCCCTTGACATCGGGCAGGCCCACATAGACCTGACGGTCAAAGCGGCCCGGACGGAGCAGTGCCTTATCCAGAATGTCGGCACGGTTGGTGGCTGCCATCACGATGACACCATCGTTGGCCTCAAAGCCGTCCATCTCGACCAGCAGCTGGTTCAGGGTCTGCTCCCGCTCGTCGTGGCCGCCGCCCAGACCTGCGCCGCGCTGACGGCCCACGGCATCGATCTCATCGATGAAGATGATGCAGGGCATGGTCTTTTTGGCCTTATCAAACAGGTCACGCACACGGGACGCGCCGACACCGACATACATTTCCACGAAGTCGGAGCCGGAAATGGAGTAGAAGGGCACCCCCGCCTCACCGGCGCAGGCACGGGCCAGCAGGGTCTTACCGGTACCCGGAGGGCCCACCAGCAGAACGCCGTGTGGGATGCGGGCACCCAGCGTGTTGAACTTGTCGGGGCTCTTGAGGAACTCCACGACCTCCTTCAGCTCTTCCTTTTCCTCGTCCTCACCGGCAACGTCGGCAAAGGTCGCGGTCTTTTTGTTCTCGTGCTCGTCCTTCACCTTGGCCTTGCCCACGTTCATAATACCGCCGCCGCCAGCGCCGCCGCGCATCATGGAGAAGAGCAGGAAGCCGGTGCAGCCCAGCATTCCCAGGTAGAACAGGATCTCCATCCAGGGGATGGACTCCTTCAGGGTGGTGTAATCGTACTCCATGGGCGCGGTCGGGTTGACTGCGTCGTAGGAATCGATATACTGCTGGACGTTCTCGATGAACACATAGGCGTAGGGCAGCTTGTAGCGCACCGTCACCGTGCCGTCATCGTTTCTGGTCGCCCCCACGGAAGAGGTGGAGGAGGAGAACATATTGCTCAGCAGACCGCCGGAGGCCTGTGTGGCAGCGGTGGCACCTGTGGTTTCGGGCAGCTCCTGCTTGCCCTCCTTCAGCGTCAGGGTGATGATGCTGGTGTTGCGGTCCAGCGTAAAGGCTGTGACCTGATTGTTCTCAAAGTAGTGCACCACAGTCGAGTAGCTCATGGTGGAGCCGCCGGTACTGCTGTCGCTGGTGCCCAGCACCGACCAGATCATCAGAACACCGGCCAGTGCCAGCGCCAGGATCAGGGGATTAAAGCGAGGTCGTTTCGGTTGCAAAAGGGATCAACTCCAGTTCTAATTCGTTTTTGTTATGCGTAGATTTCCGGTTTCAGCACACCCACATAGGGCAGGTTGCGGTATTTCTCATCGTAGTCCAGACCATAGCCCACCACAAACTCGTCCGGCACCTGGAAGCCCTCGTAATCGGGCTGGATGTCGGCCTTGCGGCGGCTGGGCTTGTCCAGAATGGTGCAGATCTTCACGGAATTCGGGTTGCGCATCTTGAGCATGGGCACCAGCTTGGAAAGGGTGACACCGGTATCCAGAATGTCCTCCACGATCAGCACGTCCTTGCCGGACAGGTCGCCGTCCAGATCCTTGATGATCTTGACCAGACCGCTGGTGGTGGTATTGCTGCCGCCGTAGCTGGACACGACCATAAAATCAATGCTGCAGGGGATGGTCACAGCCCGCATCAGGTCGGCCATAAAGACCACCGAACCCTTGAGGATGGAGACGAGGACAAGGTTTCTGCCCTCGTAATCCCTGCTGATCTGTGCACCCAGTTCGGCAACCTTGGCTTTCAGTGCTTCCTCACTGACCAGGATGTTCTTGATATCGTCATTCATGCTCATGGGTTGTTCCTCCATTTTCCAATTCCAACTGCAAGACCTGTTCGGTCTCCTCGTCCGGGGCCAGCCCCTCGGCAAAGCCCTCCCCACAGACCCACAGGATCTCACTGCCCGCCGCCAGCAGCGGCAGGCCCTCTCGTATTCCGGCAGGAATGCCTGCCTCATTCATCCATTTGCGCAGGGGCTTGCTCAGCCCCCGCCCCGCAGGCCGGAACCGGTCTCCCGGTTGACGGGTGCGCAGCGTAAGGGCAGAATATAACAAGGTTATTCTAGCATAATCCGCCCGATTTTTTAAGTCTTTTTTATGAACACCCTGTGTTTTTTCTCGAAAACCGCTTACAAAAAGCCGTGTTTTCAGGGTTTGGCCCCCGGGCAAGGCAAATTCTGCCCCATCGGCAGGGGCAAACGGCAGCGAAAACGCAGGAACCGCAGCCGCTTCCGGCCGGCCCTCTTCCTGCCAGAGCACCCCGCTGCCTGCGCAGAAGCGGACCGTATCGGTCAATTGCACCGCCCCGCTCCCCTGCTCCACCAGCTCTGCCAACAGGCGGATATACTTTTCCTCGGCATCCCGCACCGGAGCGACAAGGCTGTGGAGCGCTGCTTCCAGAATGAGCGGGTCAGCGCCCTGCAGCGGCTCCAGCCGCCATGCTGTCTTGGCTTCCGGGGCCTTGCGGGCAGTCTGGGCTGCATCCAGACGCGCGATGGAAAGCAGCTGTTCTGCCTGCCTGGCAAAGTAGGCATCCGCGCGGGCCGCCTTTTCACAGAAGTGAGCCAGATTTTCCTCTGCCGCGGCGTTGACGCTGCGCAGGGCCGGAACGGCCCCATGGCGCAGGCGGTTGCGGGCGTAGGCATCGGACTCGTTCGTCTCGTCCGTCACCCAGCCCTGCCCGAAAGCGGCGCAGAGCGCTTCGATCTCGACCCGGGTCAGGCCCAACAGCGGGCGGCAGTAGCCGGGCCGCCTGGGCCGGATGCCCCCTGCCCCGTGCAGCCCGGTGCCCCGGGCCAGCCGGAACAGCAGGGTCTCGGCCTGGTCAGTAGCAGTATGGGCCGTTGCAATGCAGTCTATCCCGCCTGCCAGCAGTTGGGCAAAGCAGGCATAGCGGAGTTTGCGGGCCCAGTCCTCCCCGGCATGGGGCGGCACAGCCATTCCCACATCTGCCGGGCGGAAGACTATCAGCGGCACCCCCAGCCGGGCACACTCGGCCCGAACAAAGGCTTCGTCCCGGTCCGCAGTCTCACCCCGCAGGCCGTGGTTGACGTGGCAGGCAGAAAGAGTATACCCAAAAGCTTCCCGCAGTTCCAGCAGCACCCGCAGCAGCGCCATGCTGTCGGCTCCGCCCGAAACGGCGGCGCACAGGTGCAGAGCCCGGCCCGGCTCCACAGCCGCAAACAGCTGCTCCTGCCGGGCAAAGCGTTCTACTTTTGCGATCAATTTTGATGTTTCGTCGTTCATCAGCGTTTGAAGTCCACATCCATAAAGCGGGTGTGTGCGCCATCCCAGCCCAGCGGCACCGTGCTGGTCTCGCCGTGGCGGTTCTTTGCCACGATGCACTCCGCGGTATCGGCATCCACCTCGGCCCCATCGGGGTTCTGGCTGGCGTAGTAGGAATCACGGTAAAGGAAGAGGACGCAGTCGGCATCCTGCTCGATGGAACCGGAGTCACGCAGGTCCGACAGCTGGGGCCGGTGAGAAGAGTTGTTGCCCTGCTTCTCCACCGCACGGGACAGCTGAGAAAGTGCGATGATGGGCACATTCATTTCCTTAGCCATGATCTTCAGGTTTCGGGTGATGGAGCTGATTTCCTGCACACGGTTCTCGCTGCGCTGGCCGGTGGTCATCAGCTGCAGGTAGTCGATAACAATCAGGCCCACATTGGGGCGTGTGGGGTCCTGATTGACCCGGCGGATCTTCGCCTTCATCTCGGTGATGGTGATGCCTGAGGTGTCGTCCATATAGATGGGGGCATCGTGGAGCTTTTCCGTTGCCAGTGCCAGATACTCCCAGTCCTCACTGCGGAGGGCACCGGTGCGGAAAGCCTGGCTGTCGATGCCAGCTTCCGCCGAAAGAATGCGGTTGGTCAGCTGCTCCTTGGTCATTTCCAGGCTGAAAATGGCCACCGGGACCTTTTGCTGCATAGCAACTCGGGTGGCGATGTTCAGCGCAAAACTGGTCTTGCCCATACCGGGGCGGGCGGCCAGAATGATGAGGTCGCCGCGGCCCAGGCCGGTCAGAACAGTATCCAGCAGACGGAAGCCGGTGGGGATGCCCTTGTACTTGTCGGCATCCGGGCCGCTGATCTTCTGCAGGTTGGTCAGCGTCTCCACCATGCTGGAGGAAAGCGGGGTCAACGCGCTGGAATCCCGCCCGGAGCGGATCTCGTAGATGCGCTGCTCGGCGTTTTCCAGCAGCAGGTCAGCGTCCGGCTCATCGCCCGCGTCCTGCAGAATGTCCTTGGCAACGCCCATCAGCTGACGCACCAGATACTTTTCCTGCACGATCTGGGCATAGGCCTTCACATTGGAGATGCTGGGCACCGTCTCGGCCAGACCGGTCAGGTAGACCTTTGCCTCGTCCGCACTGGGGAACACGCCATCGGAGATGACGGCATCCAGCAGGGTGACAAAGTCGATGGTCTGGTCTGCCGTAAACAGGCGCAGCATCTCAGAATAGATCTGGGCATTCTGCCGGGTGTAGAACATTTCCGGCCGGATGATCTCCACCAGATCGGTCAGGGTCTCAGGCTTGAGCAGCACCGCGCCCAGCACGCTCTGCTCGGCCTGCATATTGTAGGGCAGATTGATGCCCACACTCTCCAGATTCAGTTCATTGGAATAATGTCGTTGTTCGTTGGGCATGGTTCATCCCCCTCCATACTGGGCCAGCTTCCCAAAACGCCAAAAACGCCCCCTGAAGGCAGGGGGCGCAGATGGCATTTCAATCAGGCCTGTTCTACTTCCACCATGATCTTGAAGGAAGCCACGACACCGACATACAGGCGCACCTTTGCGTTGAACACACCGGCATCCTTGATGTCCTTGGTCTCCAGCTCGATCTTCTTTTTATCAATGGGAGAACCGGCCAGCTGGGCCAGAGCCTCGGCAACTTCCTTGCCGGTGACCTTGCCGTGCAGGCGGCCGGATGCGCCGCCCTTGGCCTTGATGGTCACGGTCTTGCCCTCGATCTTTGCAGCCACAGCCTGTGCGGCGGCCACAGTTTCAGCCTCGTGGAAATCCGCAGCGGCCTCCTTGCCGCGTGCGATATTCACCGCAGAAGCATCGGCCACAGCGGCCAGCTTGCGCGGGAACAGAAAGTTGCGGGCGTAGCCGTCGGAGACCTCATGGATCTCATCCTTCTTGCCAATGCCCTTTACGTCCTGCTTCAGAATCACTTTCATGGTGTTATCCCTCACTTCTCACCGGGGAACCGGTGGATTTCTATGGTTAGTATACAGCATTCAGACCGTTGCGTCAACGCCTTCGATGACAGTGGGGTTACCCCAGCTCCCGTGCCGCCGCATCCAATGCTGCTTCGATCACCTTATCCATATCATAATACTTGTACTCGCCCAACCGGCCGCCAAAAATGACCTTTGTCTCGGCATCGGCAAGCGCTTTGTATTTTGCGTAAAGCGCGCCATTCTTTTCATCGTTTACAGGGTAATAGGGCTCATCGCCCTGATGCCACTCGGTGCTGTACTCCCGGCTGATCACCGTTTTGGGCTGGGTGCCAAACGCAAAATGCTTGTGCTCGATGATCCGGGTATAGGGCGTATCCGCATCGGTATAGTTCACCACCGCGTTGCCCTGATAGTTGTCGGTATCCAGCACCTCGGTCTCAAAGCGGACGCTGCGGTACTGCAGCGCGCCCAGACGGTAACCGAAGTAGGCATCCACCGGGCCGGTATAGACCACCTTGTCGGCCAGTGCGTTCAGGTTCTCCCGGTCGGCCAGATAATCCACATTCAGCCGCACCTCGATGCCCTCCAGCATCTTTTCCACCATGGCGGTATAGCCGCCATCGGGGATGCCCTGATACAGCGCGTTGAAATAGTTGTTGTCGTAGGTAAAGCGGACCGGCAGGCGTTTGATGATGAAAGCCGGCAGCTCGGTGCAGGGGCGGCCCCACTGCTTGCCGGTGTAGCCTTTGATGAGCTTTTCGTAAATGTCCGTGCCCACTAGACTGATGGCCTGCTCCTCAAGATTTTTCGGGTCGGTGATGCCCGCTTCCCGCTTCTGCTCCTCGATCTTTGCCTTGGCCTCGGCGGGGGTCACCACACCCCACATCTTATTGAAGGTGTTCATATTGAAGGGCAGATTGTAGATCTCGCCGTGATAATTGGCAACGGGACTGTTGGTGTAGCGGTTGAACTCCGCAAACTGGTTCACATACTGCCACACTGCCTTGCTGCTGGTGTGGAAGATGTGGGCCCCATAGCGGTGGACCTGTATGCCCTCCACTTCCTCGGTGTAGATATTCCCGGCAATGTGGCCGCGCTTATCAATCACAAGGCACGTTTTGCCCGCCTTTTTTGCTTCCTGGGCAAACACCGCACCGTAAAGGCCTGCGCCTACGATGAGATAATCGTAATGGTTCATCCCTGCTTCTCCTTTTTTCTGGATTCAGGTTCATTTTTGGAGAGCGGCTTCTTCTGGCTCTCACGGTACTGGTCGATTGCGGTCTGGATGCGTGCCCGGGCTGCCTCGGGGGTGATATGCTTGAGCTGGGCCGCCGCCATGGTCTGGTGGCCGCCGCCGCCCAGACTTTCCATGATGACCTGAACATTGACCGCTCCCAGACTGCGGGCGGAAATATTCACACCGCTCCCCACCTGCACGGCCACAAAGCTGGCCTCCACATTCTGGATGGTCAGCAGGTCGTTGGCAGCCTGCGCAATGGCCACACGGGCCTCGGGGGGCACCTCGCCGCTCACCGAGATGGCGCAGTTGCGGTACATCTGGGCAGCCTCCACAAGGTCTGCCTTGGCGTTGTACTCCACCATGGTCACATCAAAGAGCTGGCGCACCCGCTCCGTCTCCGCACCGTAGCGGCGCAGAGCGGCGGCGGCTTCAAACGTGCGCACACCGGTGTGCAGGGTGAAGTCCCGGGTATCCAGCATAATGCCCGAGAGCAGGCCCTCTGCCTCCACCCGGCTGGGCTTGTCGTCCCGGTCGCCCACATACTGCAAAAGCTCCGTGACCAGCTCACTGGCCGAGGAGGAATAGGGCTCGTGGCAGACAAGGTCTGCGTGCTCGATGAAGCCCACGCCCTTGCGGTGGTGGTCGATGACAGCCACCTTGCCGCACCTTTCCAGGATCTCCTTACTTTCCACAAGGCCCAGCTGGTATGTATCCACCACCACGCAGAGCGTTTTCTTGGAGATAATGGGCAAAGCCCCCTTGGGGTCGATAAAATCATCTGCCTGCCCGGCCCGGCACAGGGCATCGATCAGACTGCCCGCCAGCGTGGCATCCCGCCTGACGGCGATCACCGCCGGGACATCGCAGATCTTGCAGATGCGCAGCACGCCCTCGGCAGCGCCGATGGCATCCAGATCGCTCATCCGGTGGCCCATGATGACCACATGGTCCGCCTCCTTGACGAGCCTGACCAGCTGGTCGGCCACGATGCGGCTGCGCACCTTGCTGCGCTTTTCCACGCCGTGGCTCACGCCGCCATAAAAGGTGAAGCCGTCCGGGGTCATCTCAGCGGCCTGATCGCCGCCGCGGCCCTGCGCCATATCCAGCGCCTGCACGGCCATGTCCTGGGCTTCCCGCAGGGTCTTGGCCCCGCGCCCGATGCCAATGGAGATGGACAGGTTCACGCTGGGGTCCAGGGCACGGATCTTATCCAGCACATCGTAGCCGCGCTGGGCATACTGCTCCAGATGGCGCTCTTCCACCACGGCGATATAGCGGCCGCTGGCAACGCGGCGCAGAAAGCCAGTGCCTCGGCCGATCATATCCTCCAGCACCCGGTTGATGCCCTCCAGCAGGCGGGCGCGCTCACTGTCCAGCATATCGCTGAACACATCGTCGTAGCCGTCCACCAGGAACACCATGTAACCCGGGCGGCTGGCCTTGTACTCCGTTTCGATCCTGCGCAGGGCGGTCTCCTCATTGAACACGAGCAGCGTCATGCTCTCGCTGCCTCCCGGCACGGTACTGCTGTGCACATTCCACACACCGTCGGCCAGATTGAGCTGCTGCCCCTCCGGGGTGCGGGCCTGTGCGGTGTCCAGGCCGGGCAGCAGCTTCTGTGCCCTGCCTGCAAGCCGGTCCTCGCCGCCCAGCAGCGCCGTGCGGAAGCGGCTGTTATACCACAGCACCGTCTCGCCAGAAAGCAGAGCCGCCGGCTGAGAGAGGGATTCCAGGCTGTATTGGGTCCTGGAATTTTCAAAGCTGCCGCCAGCCACCCACTTGGCGGTCCAGCGCCGCAGCTGATACCGGAAAACGCAGATGCCGATGCCCCACAGCACCACCAGCACTGCCAGCGCAGGCCAGCCCGCGGGCCGCTGCACCAGAAGCGCCAGTGTCAGCAGTGCACACAGCACTGCCAGCGCGGCGATCAGCATTTCCAACGTCCATCTCGGTTTTTGTTTCATGGAATCTTCTGCCTCCTGGTCTGCCTGCCCCGGCGGGGCGGCTTCCGGCTTATACCTCCATCAGAATGGGGAGGATCATCGGGCTGCGCTTGGTGCGGCGGTAGATATAGCTGCTCAGCGCCTCACGCACCCGGGTCTTGACGCTGTTCCAGTCGCGCACATGCTCTTCCACGCAGCGATCCAGCGCGTTTTCCACAATGCTCTGGGCCCCGTCCATCAGGCTCTCATTCTCGCGCACATAGACAAAGCCGCGGCTCACAAGATCAGGCCCCGCCAGCACCTTTCCGGTCTTGCTGTCCACGGTGGCCACAATGATGACCAGACCGTCCTCAGAGAGATGCTTGCGGTCACGCAGGACCACATTGCCCACATCGCCCACGCCCAGGCCGTCCACCATCACGGCACCGGCGGTGACAGGCTCGCCCAGCTTGATCTCGTCCCGGCTCAGGATGACGTTGGAGCCGTTCTCGGCAATGAGGATGTTGCTGGTGGGAATGCCCAGAGACGCGGCGGTCAGGGCATGCTTTTTCAGCTGCTTGTACTCGCCGTGCACGGGCAGGAAATACTTGGGTCTGGTCAGGGTGAGCATCAGCTTCTGCTCCTCCTGGCAGGCGTGGCCGGAAACATGGACATCATACATGCTCTCGTAGATGACCTCCGCACCCAGCAGGAGCAGACCGTTGACGATCTTGGTCACGCTCTTCTCGTTGCCGGGAATGGGGTTGGCGGAGATGATGATGAAGTCGCCGGGGCCCACCCGCACCTGGCGGTGGCTGCAGGAGGCCATGCGGGAAAGGGCACTCAGGGGCTCGCCCTGGCTGCCGGTGGTGATCAGCACCACCTGCTCCGGCGGGTACTGGTTCAGCTCATCCACACTGATAAGGGTGCCCTCGGGGATGTGCATATAACCCAGCTCCTGCGCCATGGCAGTGTTATTGACCATGCTGCGGCCGCTGAACGCCACCTTGCGGCCATCCTCCACGGCCAGATCAATGATCTGCTGGACGCGGTAGATGTTGGACGCAAAGGTCGCAATGATGATGCGCTTGTTCCGGGCACGGGCAAACAGGTTGCGGACACCGGCGGCCACCTTCTGCTCTGTGGCGGTAAAGCCCGGACGCTCGGCGTTGGTGGAATCGCTCAGCAGGGCCAGCACACCCTTCTGACCATACTCCGAAAGGGTGGTCAGGTCGGTCACGCCGCAGGCCAGCGGGGTATAATCGATCTTGAAGTCGCCGGTCTGGATGATCGTTCCGGCGGGGCTGTCAATGGCAAAGGCCACGGAATCGGGGATGGAGTGGTTGACATGGATGGGCTCCACGGTAAAGCAGCCCAGCTTGATCTTCTGTTTGGGGGTGATCTCCACGAACTTGGTCTTGCCCGCCAGGCCAAACTCCTCCAGCTTGTTCCGGATGAGGCCGCAGGTCAGCCGGGTGCCGTAGATGGGCAGATCAAACTTCTGCAGCAGGTAGGGAATGCTGCCGATGTGGTCTTCGTGGCCGTGGGTGATGAGCAGGCCCTTGATCTTGTCCTTATTCTGCACCACAAAGGTAAAGTCGGGGATGACCATGTCCACGCCGTACATCTCACTGTCCGGGAATACAAGGCCGCAGTCCACAATGATCATATCCCCGTTGCACTCATACACGGTCATGTTCTTGCCCACTTCACCCAGACCGCCCAGCGGGTAGATGTGGATGGGCACAGCGGCCTCCTTGGGCTGCTGTGCGCGGCGGGGCCGCCGGTTATAATAAGGGCGGCGGGTGCGGGTACGCTTTTCCCCGCCGGATTCACTGTTTCTGTTCGGATTGTTCTGAGCCTGAGCCGGGTTCTGTTCTTTGACCTGTGCCATGCGGTACCTCCAAAATCAATTACAAAACGCAGGCACACCCCTTTGCGAGCGGCCTGTCTGCTGTGAAGGAGCAGCAAACGCACCGCCGCTCCCATCGAAACCATCGTATAGAATTTTTCGCTTCCATGCCCGTTTTCGGCACTGGGATGGCCGGAACGGAGTAATTTCTGCCCTGTCAGTCCATCTGTTCGATGCGACCGCGGCACTGCCCCGTTCCGGCCGGACACACCGCATCGGTGCGCCCCTATACGCATTTTGTTACAAACAGTATAGTATTTCTTGTCCACTTTGTCAATTCAAAGCTTTGCCGGAAAAGCCGGGGATGATACGTTTTCCTCTTGACAGAACCGGAAAAATAGCTCTAAATAGAGGTATCCAAAAATTCAAGTTCCGGGAGAAACAGATGAAACAAGTCGAAGTTTACACCGATGGCGCGTGCAGCGGCAACCCCGGCCCGGGCGGCTGGGGTGCAGTGCTGCGCTACCGCTTCAACGGCAAGGTCTACGAAAAAGAGCTCAGCGGCGGCGATGCTTCCACCACCAACAACCGGATGGAGCTGACCGCCTTTATCGAGGCCCTGCGCCAGCTCAAGGAGCCCTGTGAGGTGCGGCTGTGCTCTGACAGCCAGTACGTCATCAATGGGCTGGAAAAGGGCTGGGCCAGGGGCTGGAAGCGCCGGGGCTGGAAAAAGTCCGACGGCTCCCCTGCCCTGAACCCCGACCTGTGGGAACAGGCATTGGAGCAGGAAGCCCGGCACAAAATCACCTATGTCTGGGTCAAGGGCCATGCAGGCCACCCGGAAAACGAACGCTGCGACCAGCTGGCCGTGGCACAAAGTCAGGCACACGGAGGGAGACAGGGACGATGAGCGATACATTTCTGCCCGGCAGCGGGTTCGATACCTACGAACAGCAGGACAAGGTGCTGGTGGGCCTGTGCGGCGGCACGGGCTGCAAAGCAGCTGTCCGCATTTTACAGCAGCAGGGCTTTGCAGTGATGGGCGCTGTGGTGCGTCTGTGCACCGATGACCCCGTTGTGGATGCCGCCAAGGAAGCCGCCAAGGCTCTGGGCATCGAGTGCATCACCCTGAATGCCAGCGAACTGGCCAGCCAGCTGGCCGAAGAGACCGCTGCCCCGGCCGACCTGCGCTTCCCCGCCCTGCTGGCGGCGGCTGACCGGCTGGGCATCCAGTACATTGCCACCGGCCACCGCGCCCGGGTAGAGACCGGTGTGGACGGCGTGCACATCCTCTGCCCTGCCGAAATTGCGGACGAGAGTGCCCGGCTTGCCGCCCTGCCGCAGGAAACGCTGGGTCGGCTCATCCTGCCCTTGGGCGATTTCAGCCCCGAGGATGTGGCTGAGATGGCAGCAGAATAAAAAAAACAAAAGAGATGCACTCCGCCTTCCTGAAACCGGTTCAGGGAGCGGGGTGCATCTCTTTTTGCTCTGTTTTATTTCATCGTACAACGCTCAATGGAAGTCATCCGCTTACTTTGCGAAGATCTGGATCCAGTTGTGGCCCCACTGAGAATTGGCATCGTAGTTGTAGCCAAGGCACATATACTTGGCGGCGGGGTCCATGATATTGACACGGTGGCCTTCCGAAGCCATCCAGTCTGCAACGACTTTTTCGGGCGTGGTCTCGCCCCAGGCGGCATTCTCGCCGGTGGCGGTATCAGACACGCCGTACTCCTTCAGCACGGTGAAGCAGTTGGTGCCATCGGGGCGGGTGTGGGAAGCGACCTTTGCCACTTCCTTTGCGCGCTCATCGGCGGCGGCCTGCAGCTTGGCATCGCCCATGGCCAGAGGTGCCAGATTTTCCTTTGCGCGCTCAGCGTTGACCAGCGCCAGCACCTCCTGTGCGAAACCGTTCTCACTGGTGCCGCGGGCGTAGGTGAAGATCATCACCCAGTAATTGCCGTACTCGCCGCCCTCGTAGTAGCCAATGCCAACGGAGGTGGCATCCTTGTCCAGCATCCGCTCCTTGAAGAAATCGTAGCGATTCCAGGCGGCGACCACGTCCGAAGCATTCTCAGCAGCTGCCCAGTAGTTCTCGCCCACAGAAACATCGTCCACACCGTACTCCGGCAGGATGGTGAACTCGCGGCTGCCATTGGGGCGGTTGTAGGAGTAATTGACGGTAAGTTCTTTTGCACGAGCCTGTGCAGCGGCATTCAGTGCGCTGCTGCCCATGCTCAGAGGAGCCACACCAGCCTGTGCACGCTCTGCGTTGACGAGCTGCAGCAGCTCATCGGCCTTGGAAGCTGCGTGTGCGGGCATTGCCAGAACAAACATCAGGCAGATGAATGCGGCGCAGCAGACCAGATTCTTCAGGACTTTCATCGAAGCGTTACGCATGGTGTTGAACCTCTTTTGTGTTGCCCCATGAAAAAAGGTGTCGATTGCTGGTATACTCGGCAATCGACACCTGATGCTTCAGATGAAGGTCACTCAACACCCAATCTCCGCTGCGGAGACCCTCAGGTGATGAGAAGCAACTGGCTGCCATTTTACAGGCCCTATAGCTTTGCGTCACAGCCTTTCGACTGCTTTGCCGAGGATATTCAGTTTTGCGTGCCTTTCTTCTTTTGGGAAGAAATTTGAGAACGAAAAAAGGTGTTGTTCTGCAATACACTCAGCAAAACAACACCTAGAAAATCTAAGCAGGTCGCCCAAAGAAAGATTTCTTTGAGAAGCAGCTGGCTGCCATTTTACAGGCCCTGTAGCTTTGCGTCACAGCCTTTCGACTGTTTTGCCGAGAATATTCAATTCACCTTGAGGAGCCGTTTCCATTTCCTCGACGCTATCCTACCACATCGGACAGAACCTGTCAACTGTTTTGGAGCAGCTTTCTCAAAAAATCTGCTTTTTTGAAGAGTTCTTCCGTTATGCCTGCACCTCTGCCGCCTTTTTGCGCAGCAGGTCGAGGTCTGCGGCATCCGGGTGAGCCAGCGCCTTGTCAAAGTTCTCGATCAGCATCTCGAGGTTGGGTGCATGGTTGGGCTGCTGCAGCATCTTTTCGTACTGCTGGCGCACAATCATGGGCATCTTGCCCTGGCACATATAGGTTCCAATGACCGTGTTGCTCTCATCCAGCGATTTCTGCACCGCTGCCAGGATCTGCTCGAAATATTCCGCACTGCCGCCAAAGCCTGCGGTGCCGAACAAAAAGACCCGCTTCCCCTTCAGGGTCTGCAAAAAGGCGGTGAGGGTGTCATCGGCATGGCCCTTGTCCGTCCAGAAGCCGATGTAAAGGGTCTCAGCCTCCAGTGCCTCCGGGGCCGGTGCTCCGAAGTAGGTGCACTCATTCTGGGGCAAGCTTGCGCGAAGGGTGTCGGCCAGCAGGCGGGTGTTGCCGGTCTTGCTGCTGAAAACGATGGCGTAGCTCATGGTCATTCTCCTTTATTATGTTTGAGATCAGATGCTTCCCTGTTCTTTTGCGTTCAGGGCATCATAGATACAGCGGGTGCCCTGATGGGCGATCAGGCCGCCCAGGCACTTTTTGTTGCAGCGGACACAGCGGTGGATCTTTGCCGCATTGCCGCTCTGCAGTTTGTTGACCCAGTTGGGGTCGGCCAGCAGCTGGCGGCACATTGCTGCGCACTGGATGCGGCCGCTGGCAAGCTGCTGCTCCACAAAATCGGGGTCGTTCAGGCCGCCCACACCGCAGAGCGGCACACTGGTATACCGGCGCACCTCATCGCAGAACTTGAGGAAGCAGCCGGTCTCCTTGAACTCGGGGTGGCTGGCCGGCGGGATGGTGTTTTCCAGCGCAGAGTGGTTGGCCAGTGTCACATGGAAGCTGGTCACGCCTGCCTGCACCAGCAGGGGCACGAACACGGCCAGTTCCTCCTCCACCACACCGGCGTTGCCGTAATGGGGGTTCTCCTGCCGGACAGCCAGCTTGTAGTCAATGGCCATGCCGGGCACAGCGGCGTGCACTGCCTTGACAGCTTCCACGGCAAAGCGGGCGCGGCGCTCGGCACTGCCGCCGTATTCATCGGTGCGGTGGTTGAAGATGGCGGAAGAGAAGCTGCCGCACATCCGGTCGCCGTGCACCTGCACCATGTCAAAGCCCGCCTGCTTTGCCAGCACAGCAGCCTTGCCAAAGCCCGCGATGATCTGATGGATCTTTTTCTGGGACATCTTGGTGATGTAGGGACCCACGGCATCGTTCATCCGCTCCCGCAGCTGGTCGGGGGTGATCTTTTTCATCAGCATCCCCGGGATGCACTTGATGATGGACATCATGTCGGTATCGGTCTGGTGGAGCTGGGCGCAGACCTTACAGCCGTATTTGTGGGCAGTCTCGCAGATCTGCTGATAGAAGGCGAAGCCCTTTTTGTCAAACAGGGACTTCTCGAACCGGCTCTTGGCCACCGGCACGTCGCCGATGATGATCATGGCGCAGCCGCCCTTGGCCAGCCGCTCCATCTCTGCCAGATATTCCTCGTCCGAAAGGCCGAAGGTGGTGGGGGCAAAGATGATGCGGTTCTTCAGCTGCATTCCACCGTAATCAATGGGGCTCAGGATGGTGTCGTACATGTTACACACTCTCTTTCCTCGTCCGTGCTGCCTTTTGCAGCAGGCTCAGGAGCTGGTGCTGTTCCTCTTCGGTCAGCCCGCTCAAATTTTGTGCATCCCAATCGAAAAATACCTGGTGACAGGTCCGGAATGCTCTCTCACCCGCCGGGGTCAGCCCCAAATGATAACTGCGGCCCTGCTTTTCCCGGGTCATAAAGCCATCTTCCACCAGCTTGATCACGCTGCGCTGGCAGTGGCCCCAGTCCAGGTGCAGGTTTTTGGTCATCTCAGCCGGGGTGCAGCCGGGATGTTTGCCCACGTAGATCACAAAATACATCATGCCAAAGCTCAGGCCAAACTCCTGCAGCTGCTGGGTGGTGTAGGCTGCGAACTGCTTGTAAAACTCCATCACGTAGAAGGATATGGTCGATTGGATCACTCTTTGCATCTCCTTTACTTGACAAGGTCTAGTATAATCGCATTACTTGATAAAGTCAAGTACTTTTTTCAAAAAAATTCTCCCTGCTCCGTATTTCTGTTTCGGGAGCAGGGAGAAAACGATTTTTTGCCTCAGACCAGCGGCATGATATTTTCCGGGGCGGCAGCCAGGCAGGCGGGTGCTTTTGGCGGCGGGGCCGCCAATGTCTCCTTGGACACCTTCCACCACAGGCGGGCCTCACCGCCGGGCAGGGTGAAGATCATATTCCAGTCAAAGGGGTTCTCACTGGTGGAGACAGCCTGCACCGGCAGGCTGTTGGGGGTGCCGGGAGCGCAGGGCGCAAAATCATGGGCGCGGATGCCCACGGCGCGGCAGCCCTCGGGCACCGGCAGAGCCACGGTCAGCGGCTGTTCCCAGCCCGCCAGATGAACGGTATGCTCCCCCACCCGGGTGCAGGGCAGAATATTCTTGCAGCCGGTCAGGCGGGCGGCGGCACGGGTGCGGGGGTCGGCAAAGACCTCCTTGGTCGTGCCTGTCCGGAGCACCTCGCCGCTGTCCATCACGATCATCTCCCTGCACAGGCGGTAGGCCTCGTCCCGGTTGTGGGTCACCAGCAGGGCTGTGCCCGCAAATCCGGCCAGCAGGCTGCCCACTTCCCCCTCTACCTCCTCGCGCAGGTAGCTGTCCAGCGCACTGAACGGCTCGTCCAGCATCAGGATGCGGGGTTTGGCCGCCAGGATGCGGGCCAGGGCGGCACGCTGCTGCTGCCCGCCCGAAAGCGCGCCGGGCAGGCGCTTGGCCAGTTCCTCCAGCCGCATGGCCCGCAATGCCTCGGCACAGGCAGCCCTGCGGGCGGCAGGGTCCTTTTCCTTTTTCAGGGCACAGAGGATATTCTGTTCCACGGTCATGTTGGGGAACAGGGCGTAGTTCTGGAACAGCAGACCCACATTGCGCTGCTGGGGCGGCAGATCGATGCCCTGAGCGCTGTCGAACAGCACCCGGCCATCCAGCACGATGCGCCCCTCGTCCGGCCGGACGATGCCTGCAATGCAGCGCAGGGTCATGCTTTTGCCGCAGCCGGACGCACCCAGAAGGGCGGTGGCAGTATCCCCCGCCGTGAACGCAGCGTGGAGGGTAAAACCATCAAACCGCTTGGTCACATTTACTTCCAGGCTCATGCGCGCTTTCCTCCCTGCTTCTGCCTGCGTTCCAGCAGGTTCACTGCCAGCAGCACCACCGCCGAGATAACGATATCCACCAGCACCCACTGCATGGCCCCGGCTTCATCGTTGGTGCGCCAGAGCTGGTAGACCGTGGTTGCAATGGTGGCCGTCTTGCCCGGCGTGTAGCCTGCGATCATGCTGGTGGCACCATATTCGCCCAGCGCACGGGCAAAGGCCAGCACCGTACCGGCCAGAATGCCCTGACGGCAGCAGGGCATCCGCACCCGCCAGAAGATCCAGGTGTTGGAAAGTCCCAGCGTCTGTGCCGACCAGGCCAGCGTTTCGTCAAAACTCTCAAAGGCACCGCGGGCCGTGCGGTACATCAGCGGAAAGGCCACCACGATGGAAGCAAAGATGGCGCTGTACCAGTTCATCACCAGCTTCACGCCGAAATGTTCCATGAAAAATATGCCCAGCGGCCTTTTTGCGCCGAACAGCAGCAGCAGGAAATATCCCACGACCGTGGGCGGCAGCACCATGGGCAGGGTGAGCACCACATCCAGCACGCCTTTGAGCACGCGCGGGAGCTTTGCAATGTAGTAGGCCGCAAAGATGCCTAAAAAGAACACTGCTGCGCAGCTGATCAGCGCAATGCGCAGGCTGTTCCATAAGGGATACCAGTCCATACCATCCCCCCAGCGGATGCTTACAGTGCGGTGAAGCCGACGCTCTCGAACACGGTCGCAGCCTTATCGGTGCGCAGGTAAGCCAGGAACTCCTTGGCAGCCTCGGCATGGAGGGCGTTCTTCATCACAGCGGCAGGGTAGATGACCTGACCGCACATTTCCTTGGTAGCCTCGTCCACGGGGGTCAGACCGGCGCTGTACGCATCGGTGCAGTAAACGACACCGGCATCCACGCTGGCCTCGCTGACCTGGGTGGTGACTTCCTTGACGTTGGAGCCGTAGGTGATGACACCGGCAGCAGCCAGAGCTGCCTCATCCAGATCATAGTAAGCCAGGATCTTCTGGGTGTACTGACCCACGGGCACATCACTGTTGCCCATGCAGAACAGGATATCCTCTGCCTTCAGGTGCTCGGCCAGGCTGTCGAAGCTGTCAATGCCCTTGTCGCTGCCCTCAGGCACACAGAGCACGACCTTGTTCTCCAGCAGATCCACACGGCTTTCGGCATCCACAAAGTCCAGGCCCTCGGTGTTCACCTCAGCGGAAGCGGTGCTGTCCAGCTGGTTCATCTGCTTCTGACCGGCGGAGATGAACAGGTCGCAGTCCGCACCCTCCTGGATCTGGGTCTTGAGGGTTCCGGAAGAGTCAAAGTTGAAGCTGAAGGTCACGCCGGGGTTCTCTGCAGAGTAGGTCTCGGCAATGGCGTTCAGGGTCTCGGTCAGGGAGGCGGCAGCAAAAACGATCAGCTCCACGCTCTCGCCGGAGGCAGCCTCAGAGGAGGCGGCAGCGGAGGATGCGGTGGCAGATGCAGTGCTGCTGGAGGAGCCGCCGCAGGCGGTCAGAACAGCAGATGCGGATGCGATGCCGGCAGCGCACAGGAAGCTGCGGCGGGAGATCATAGTTTTCATAGTCTTGCTCCTTACAGTGGGTATGCTTTTGCTGTACTTTTATTTTCACGCCCGGCACCAAAAGCAGCGCCGCGGCGGTGAAACAGACTTATTTGCGGGCGCACTCGCCGTCCAGCCCGGCGGCAATGCGCACCCCGTGCTCCAGGCTGGGCAGGATGTACTCCAGATTCTCTTTCACGGCCTTGGGGCTGCCGGGCAGGTTGACGATGAGGGTCTTGCCCCGCAGCACGCTGGCGGCACGGCTGAGCATCCCGCGCGGGGTGATGCTCAGGCTGTGATAACGCATGGCCTCAGCAATGCCGGGGGCGTTGCGGTCCGCTACGGCATAGGTGGCTTCCGGGGTGATATCCCGGGGGGCAAAGCCGGTGCCGCCGGTGGTCAGGATCAGGTTGACCTGACGGCCATCGGCCAGCCGGATGAGCTGTGCTTTCAGGGCCTTTGCCTCATCGGGCAGGATCATGGTCTCCTCCACCTGATAGCCTGCAGCGGTGAGCATCTCCACGATCAGGGGGCCGCTCTTGTCCTCACGCTCACCCCGGCTGCCCTTGTCAGAAAGGGTGATGACGGCAGCGCGCAGGGGCGGGTTTTCCGGCGGGGGCAGCAGGGTCACCTCGTCCCCCACGTGGATCTCGCCGCCCTGCAGCACCCGGGCAAACACGCCCTCCCGGGGCATGATGCACTCGCCGGTCTTCTGCTTGATGACGCAGTCGTTGTGGCACTCTTTGCCGATCTGGGTCATTTCCAGCACCACGTCCCCGATGGCGAAGCGGCTGGTCACGGGCAGATTGCGGAAATCGTAGCCCTCCACCACCAGATTCTCGCCAAAGGCACCGTAGTCCACCCAGATTTTCTTGCGGAAGTTCTCGATCTTTTCGGCACTCAGCAGGCTGACCTGACGGTGCCAGTTCCCGCCGTGGGCATCGGTCTCAATGCCCCATTCCGGGGTCAGGCGTGCGCTTTCCACTTCGGTCTTGACCGTGCCCCGCTGGGGGCTGGTGCAGATCGCCAGAAGTTTTCCCATAGATTTATCCTCCAATTCGGTACATGCCCCGGGTCGCGGGGATGTCCTGTTTCAGTTCAAAATGATGTTCCTGGGGCTTTTCCCAGATGGTGGTACGAATGGCAGTCAGCAGCGCTTCGTCCGCCGCGCCACTGCGCAGCAGGGCTTTCAGGTCACATCCGGCCTCACTGGCAAGGCAGGGGCGCAGAAAACCCTGACTGGTCAGCCGCACCCGGTTGCAGGAGGCGCAGAACTTGCCGTGGACAGCGGCAATGAAGCCGATATCCCCTTTCCAGCCCGGCACGGTGTAATAGACTGCCGGGCCATCGCCCAGCGCGGCACACGCCGCCCCGGGCAGCGGGGCCAGCTCCGGCCAGCGCCTACAGAAGCGGGCCAGCAGCTCCGGGCCGGAGATACAGGGCATGGCCGCCCCGTAGCCGATGGGCATCATCTCGATGAACCGCACCTGCAGGGGCTTGTCCTGTGCCAAAGCGGCCAGCGCTTCCAGCTCACCTTCGTTTACGCCCACCTGGGGCACGCAGTTCAGCTTGACCGGGATGCCGCTTTCCAGCGCGGCATGGATGCCCGCCTGCACGGCGGCAAATGCATCCCGGGCCGTGATCTTTGCAAACAGGGCGGGGTCCAGCGTATCCAGACTGATGTTCACGCTGTCCAGCCCGGCCTCCAGCAGGGCGGGCAGCTGCTGTTCCAACAGGACGGCATTGGTGGTCATGGTGACCTTCCGGATGCCGGGGATGGCTTTCAGCCCCTTGACCAGCTGCTCCACGCCCTTGCGCACCAGCGGTTCGCCGCCGGTGACCCGCACGGTATCCACCCCGCACCGGGCAAACAGAGCGGCAAGGCGCAGGAATTCTTCGTAGGTCAGGATATCCTCCCGTTCCAGCTTGTCCACGCCGTCCGGCATACAGTAGCGGCAGCGCAGGTTGCACAGGTCGGTCACGGAAAGGCGGAGATAATGGATCTTGCGGCCCTTGGAATCAAACATAGCCGCCCTCCGCCCGGATGTAATGTCCGCTCTTGCCGCCGGTCTTTTCCACCAGATGGATCTCGCCCAGCTCCATGCCCTTATCCACGGCCTTGCACATGTCATAGATGGTGAGCAGGGCGGTGGAAACGCCGGTCAGGGCCTCCATCTCCACGCCGGTCACGCCGCTGGTCTTGACCGTGCAGCGCGCTTCCACAGCCCGGCGCTCGGGCAGCAGGTCAAACTCGATCTGCACCTTGGTCAGCGGCAGCGGGTGGCACAGGGGGATCAGCTCGCTGGTGCGCTTGGTGGCCATGATGCCGGCCACCCGGGCCACGCCCAGCACATCGCCTTTTTTCACGGTACCGCTCTGCACGGCGGCAAAGGCATCCGCATTCATGGTAATGATGCCGTGGGCCGTGGCCTCCCGGGCCGTAACGGGCTTTTCGCTCACGTCCACCATCACGGCGTTTCCGGCGGCATCAAAGTGGGTCAGATTATTTTCACTCATATTTTTTCACCTTAGTTAAGCTCCCCCTTCGGGGGAGCTGGCAAAGCCGAAAGGCTTTGACTGAGAGGGTTTCAGCAGTGTCCGAAGCCGCAGTTGGGCCAGTGGCACTCGGCGCAGCCCAGGCAGAGGCCGCCCTCGCCCAGACGGGCGATATCCTCGGCGGTAATGGGGTCATCGGCCAGCAGGCGGGGCAGCAGCAGGTCAAAAATGGTGCGCTTGGCGTACATCACACAGCCGGGCAGACCGCAGACCGGCACACCGTTCAGATAGCTGACCAGGAACATGGCACCGGGCAGCACGGGCGCACCGTAGGTAATAATTTCAGCCCCGGTGTTCCTGATGGCCAGCGGGGTGCGGTCGTCCGGGTCCACGCTCATGCCGCCGGTGGTAAAGATCAGCTCACAGCCTGCGGCCTTTGCTTCCAGAATGGCGGCCGTGATGCCCGCCGGGTCATCGTCGCAGACCTTGTGGAAGGCCATCTCACAGCCATACACCGCCAGCTTTTGCTCGAGGATGGGAGTAAACTTGTCCTCAATGCGGCCCTTGAACACCTCGCTGCCGGTGGTGATAACGGCAAACTTCTTCTGGTGGAAGGGCAGCACGTTCAGGATGGGCTTCGGCCCGGCAGCAGCCTGCATGGCCTCCATCTTCTCCTGCTCAATGACCAGCGGGATGATACGGGTACCAGCCAGCTTGGCTCCCTTTTTTACAGGCAGGTCGCCGTGGATCGTGGCGATCATCATCTGGGGGGTGCTGTTCACCGCCAGCAGGGCCCTGCGGTCGATCTTGAGCAGACCGTCGCAGTCAGCGATCAATTCGATCTTGCCCTCCCGGGGCTCGGTGCCGTGGATATTCTGACCGGCAGCGGCCTTGTAGAGCAGGGCGGCAGCTTCGTCCTCGTGGAGGATGCCGGGCTTTTTCTCCCAGACATAGAGGTTTTCCTTGCCGATGCTCAGCAGCACCGGAATATCCTCGGGCTGAATGATGTGGCCCTTTTTGAAGCGGGCCCCCTTGAATTCACCCGGGATGATCTGGGTGATATCGTGGCAGAGCACCTGCCCTGCCGCGTCTTCGGTACGGATCAGTTTCATGGTTTCTTCCTCCCCCTGTTACAATGCAGGCATCTGTGCAGCGATCCAGTCGGCCAGCGCTGCGGGCTCGTCCAGTGCAAAATCCGCGCCCGGAACATCCCCCACGATGGCCAGCGGCTCAAAGGAAACAGGCTCCTCCGAGACAGCCTTGCGCACCACCTCGATCTTGGGCCAGCCGCTCTCCTTGAAGCCCTCCATCAGCACCAGATCATAGCCGTGGCGCTCAAACAGGGCCAGCAGATCCTGCTCGTTCAGGCGGAATTCCTCCGTCAGCAGGTAGCGGCTGCCTGAAAAGACCGCCACGCCCTCGGCCCCGGCCTCCCGCAGGCGGAAGCTGTCGGTGCCCGGCACGTCGGGGGTGAAATCGTGGCCGTCATGCTTGATGACCCCCACCTTCAAACCCCGTGCCCGCAGCAGGGGGATGAGTTTTTCCAATAACGTCGTTTTGCCGCTGTTGTGCGCACCGCTCACGGCCAGCACAGCCGGGCGCTTCAGGCTCAGCTCGGCAGCAAGCGCCTGTTTCTTTTCACTGTACAAAGTTCAGTACCTCCACTTCTTCGCCCGGAGCCACCGGGCCGCTGCCCGCAGGCAGCTCCACCAGGCAGTTGCAGCCCATCATGGCCGACAGACTGCCCGAGGAATGCGCCTCCGCGTTGCCCTCGCCGGGGATCTCCACCAGGCCGCCCAGCGCTCTGGCCCGCAAGAAGCGGGTTCCCTTGCTGGGCTTGGAAAAGCCGGTGGTCAGCCTGCCCCGGGTGTGCTCCGGGATGCAGTCCTCTTCCCGCCGCCCTGCGGCCCGCAGCAGAGCCGGAACGGCATACTGCTCCAGCGTGGCAGCAGCGGCAAAGGGATTGCCGGACAGGCAGAACACCAGCTTTTCTCCCACCCGTGCAGCGATCATGGGGCTGCCGGGCTTCTGGGCCACCCCGGCAAAAACAGGCTCCGCGTGCAGCATTTCCAGCACTGTGGGCAGGTAATCCTTCTGCCCCACCGAAACACCGCCGCTGGTGATCACCGCATCACACCGGGTAAGCAGATCCTGCATCCGGGCGGCGATCTCCTCCGGGTCATCCGAGCAGTGGGTGCGCTCCACGGCAAAGCCCAGCTGCCGCAGGCGGGCGGCATTCTGGATCCCGTTGGCATCGTAGATCTTACCGGGAGCCCAGGCCTCGCCCGCTTCCAGCAGCTCACTGCCGGTAGCAAGCACGCCCACGGTCAGGGGGCGAAAGACCTCGGCATCCGGGATGCCCTGACCGGCCAGCACACCGATGTGCGCCGGGGTCAGCACAGTTCCGGCGGCGGCAATGGGGGCACCGGCGGCGATGTCCTCACCCCGGAACACCACATTGGCGTTGGGTTGAAGCTGTGCGTAAATGCGCACCTGCTCCTCCCCGCTGTCGGTCAGTTCCTGCATCAGAACGCAGTCCGCGCCCGGGGGCAGGGGTGCGCCGGTCATAATGCGGGCAGCACACCCGGCAGGCAGGGCAGCGGCGGGGGCATCCCCGGCGTAGAGCTTCATCACCACCGGCAGGGTGACAGGGGTCTTCTCCCCCGCCCCGGCCGTGTCGGCACTGTGAAGGGCATAGCCATCCAGAGGGCTCCGGTCAAAAGGGGGCTGATCCATCCGGGCACACAGGTCCCGGGCTGCGATCCGCCCACAGGCATCATCCAGCGGCACCCGCTCCGTGGCAGGCACCGGGAGAGCCGCAGCAGCATCCAGCACCCGGCGCAGGGCCTGGGCTGGCGTGCAAAAAGGCTGTTTCATTGCAAAAATCCTCCATCGCTCCCCGGGGCACAGTTTGCCCGCTATGGCCCGGACAAACTCCCGGGGAGATCTCTTTTCGATCGGCAGGTGAAAAAAAGCGGAGACGTTCTGACCGAAAATCAAAACGCCCCCGCAAAAAACCGAACATGGCCCGGAGCAGCAGCCTGCAGGCCGCCACGCCGAGGGAGCCGCTTCCTTTTCCGCTGTTGCAGCAACGGGAGGGAGGCAATGCTCCGGAACGGTGGATGGGAGGAGTTCTTTTTTTCAAATTGCAGCGTTTCTTCTGCGGGAAGGCGGCCGGGTTTCCCCTGCCACCCTTGAATGCCGGCGTTGGCCCTTAGCATTGCGGCGCGGTGTCCTGCCCCCTGCGGGGTTTAGACAGCCTTGCTCAAAGAAGCTCTTGTACCCTATTCAATTGTGTATGATCTTTTAGTCGCAGAAATCATCCACGTCGCTGATGGCTTTTGCATAGCGGCGGGTGAGGTGCTGGGTGGAGAAGAGGAACCGCTCGTTCTGATTGTTGGTCAGCTCCTCGATGTCGGCAAACTCCGGCCTGCCCTGCATGGTCTTCCAGGTCTGCTCGATCTCCTCCGGCGCAAGGCCGTAGGGGGAGCGCTGGAAGTACTTCAGCGGGGTGGCACTGGGGTAGACCCGTGCATTGAAGCGCACCATCTCAGCAAACATGACACAGAGGTCTTTGTCCTCAATGAGCTGGGCGATCATGGCGTAGTTATCGCTCATGTTGGCGTTGGAGTAATAGTAGGTATCCTTTGCGCCTGCACGGACAACGATATCCTCACACTGGGGGTCCTGCGGCATCTGAGCCAGCAGCTCATCGGCGTTCTCCACCTCACTGACCAACAATGCGTGGGGCGTGACAAGCGCGGCAGCGCTGCGGGAACGGATGTAACCGGCCAGCTCCTGCGCGGGGGTCAGCTCCGGCAGCTCCGGCGCGGTCTGGGTGGGCTGATCCGCAAAAGGATCGTTTTCAGCCTCCGGCTCGCCGGCCAGAAAATCCAGCAGCTGAGGCTTTGCGGCCTCTTCCTGCACAGTTTCGGCGGCTTCGGGTGCGGCCCCGGCAGCCTGCATTGCTGCAAGCTCTGCGGTCTCCCGCTCCACGGCGGCGATCACATCCTCGCCGGTCTTGGCGGCGCTGCCGTCAAAGCTGCTGCCCGTTTCCTTCAGGCGGCGGGCCGTCTCGCTGGCGGCATTGATGTCGAACACCTCTGCCTTGGGCTTTTTCTTGGCGGCCAGCTCTGCCTTCTGCAGGTCCAGAACGGCCTGCTCCGGGTCCACGCTGCTGTCCACAGTGGTGGTGTAGCCGGGTTTACGTCTGCCAAACAACATGACGATCGTTCCTCTTTCTATGGGATTTATTCAGCTGCTGCGGTGTTCTGGGCGTAGATGCCGCGCTTTTCCAGATCATCGGCCATGTCAGCCAGATCATACTTTTCCAGCGTCTCGCGGGTGGGCACACCGGTGGTGCGGTCCCAGCCAAAGACGTCGTAGAACAGATCCTTTGCCTTCTCCATGTCGGCGCGGTCCAGCTTGGTGGTGCCTTCCTCGAATGCCTTGAAGTCGGGGTCCTTATCGAACACCCAATCACAGATGGCATCGTGCTCCTGACGCAGGTTTGCGCTGCCGCAGTTCTGCTGGAAGCTGATGGCGGTCATCGCGCGCAGCATCTGGGTAATGCGGGCACCGTCCTCCTGCAGATCGGCCTGGGTATAAGTCTCGCCGGTAACAGCAGTCATAAAGTCTGCCTGCAGATCCAGGTCGCCGTGGTACTCGCGCTCCTTGGAGGGAGACTGGGTCATGGGCCACATCCAGTTGCACAGGGTGGCGGAGTCGTGGAAGTTCTTGTCGTTGACGCAGTATGCAGCCAGCTTTGCCTTGTTCTCGTTGATGGGAGTGTAGGCCTTGGCCTTATCGTAGCAACCCTCGCCGAAGAAGTCCTCCATGACCTTCTTGGTCACATCATAGGGAGCACCGGAACCGGTCTCGCAGACGATCTCGTGGATCATGCAGTCGCGGTTGTAGACGAGGTTGTACAGCATACCCACCTGCCATGCCTCAGCAGGGCCGTGGTGGTTGGGGAAGCCGTTGTAGATCAGGTTGGAGTTGGTGGCACCATCGTCGCGGTCCAGCCAGCTCTTGGGCAGGCCGAACTTCTCCATCATAGCCAGGGTGCCCTTGGCGATCACGGACAGGTCGCCCTCACCGTAAGCCATGCGGCGGATCAGCTCCACCTCCCAGCGGGGATCGCCGGCCTTCTCCCACTCCCAGGGCAGAGAGTCGTACTCAGCCTCGCTGATGTACTTGGTGGCCTCCTCACGCGGCATCCGCAGGATCCACAGCAGGTCGCGGTTCAGGTTGCCGTAGTTATCCCACAGGCCCATATCGTCCACAGCATGAGACCATGCCAGGTTGATGACCATGGTGCCATCGCCCTCGTACTTGAAATCGTGCACGCCGTCCGGATAGACGCGGGTGCCGTACAGCACGGGCATACAGGTGTTGGAGTTGTGGGTGGGCA